>Ga0307510_10000503_pt1 | contig 38778 bp, 49 predicted proteins | sample 12_EM_MG_FD_207224 | JGI IMG/M metagenome (GOLD analysis project Ga0307510, IMG submission 207224) | Populus trichocarpa ectomycorrhiza microbial communities from riparian zone in the Pacific Northwest, United States - 12_EM | ecosystem: Host-associated > Plants > Roots > Unclassified | place...
TAGTCCCAAACTTCAGGACAGTGAAAAACGCGAATTTTTATTTATTTGATGGCTTAAGTTGACTCGTGAGCCGCAAGTCGAGTCAAGTTGCGGTTTCAGAGTGAAAAGCGGCGGTCGGTCAAGCCGCATCTGGGAAAAACCGTGGCTTAGTAAGCCAACTTGTGGTTAACCGAGTTGCGGCAATACTAGGCCACACCATCAACAACTGTTTCTGCATTGGCCTTTGCTGCCACTGCTCTCATCACGGACATACTGGAGTTGACTTTAAGAACCCCCACATTATGTGTCTGGAAGGCGGAGACTGCAAGGTCTACCCCACTCACCCCCACTTCGAATGTGGGTACTGCACCGCCATCAATGACTGTGTTGACATCTAAAGGATGTTAACAAGGGGGTAATGTTATGGAATGCCCCACTTACCTAATTCTCACCTTCCTATTTCATTTCTCCTTCCATTTCCATCCGTGACTCCAGGCCACTTTGCCCATTGCACCTATCCTAGCCAGACCAGACCCAGACAGACAATTCAAACTCGAATCTGATGCTTCATAGGTCAGAACAGGAGCAATCCTCTATCAACAGGACCCTCCTATTACCAAACCAGATGGCACTCAGAAACCAGGACCACAATGACCAGTGGGATTCCACTCCTAGAAATTCACACAAACTAAGCAAAATTACCTGATTTATGACTGCAAATTCCTTGGAGTCATGAGAGGACTTTGCTGCTGGTCTCATCTACTCAAAGGAACAACCATCCCTATCCTGGTGTATACTGATCATGCAAACCTTAGGTACTACAGAGAGCCCCACAAAATTGGGCCACACATTGCTGGTTACTTACCAGAATGCAAGCAATACAACATCTTACTAGAGTACAAACCTGGGGCTACCAACCAAGCAGACACACTATCTAGGCGACCCAACTATGAAGGACCAAATAAAATCAACAAAGATGTCACTGTATGGCCGGACCAATATTTCTGTGACCAGCACACTTCAATCCATGTATTTGACATGGACAGCATAGGAGACAATTTGGACTTAAGAGTCAAGCTAGTGCAATATCAAAGCCAAGATAAACTCAAGCAATGGGCACCAGTTCACAATTTATCCCTACTGGATGGCACTCACTGGTACCACAGAACAGCACTTGTTGTCGTGGCAGACAATGACCTTAGAAGGGGAGTAACATCCCTTTTTTACTTCCTTTTTAGGCAACCACCACCTCCGTGGCAGAAAAGTTTCGCCAAAGAATGTGCTAGCTTAGAGTAGGATATAATCTAAAAACACACACTTCCACGCTATAACAAGCACCGAATACCCATAAAAAAGATCACAACTGGACAGCCGGCAATACACAGACATGTCCAAACTCCCACCAAAAGCGGGCGTTATCCCTCCCAAGCCACGCACAGCAGGCAGAAAAATGCCCCAAACCCAGGCAACCACGGCAGCATTAGCTGCAAGCACTAGAGTTGAGGAACCAGCCACGCACGCAAACACCCCCAGCGAAGGCGTAGTCAATCGCCCCAGCCCCATAAACGTTCAGCCAAGTAGCGCAGACACGTCGCAGAAGGCTACATATGGCATCATAGCAGAAATGCTGACGGATGTCATCCAAAGCGACAAACTAGATGCAGCTAGCAAGCAGAACCTGGTAGGAATAGTAAAAATTGCTAGAGAAGCCGAAGCGAAAGAGAAAGACAGGAATAGCGGCGAAGTGGAGCAAGTTAAAGTGAGTGCCATTTGAGAGGCCATACGGATTGACCTTGTGGAGATGCACAACTCACTCGAAAACCAAATCGTCATAGCCAAGGAGAAATGCAGCATGACCCTCGACAACACCTCCAAAATTCTGGAGCAAGTGGCGGAGGCAAAAACTGATGCCAAAGACCTGGCCTACAAGGTCAACAAAGTAACAGATGCTGCAGATAAAATAGCCTCCGACATGAGCTCATACAGAAATGCACTGCTATCCAAGCCCACACCATCCAACAAATCCAATGCTGATCCCAGAATCTTGAGCAACATGGAATGCAAGGCGAAGCAAATCCTTGTGGACATCTTCGACAAGGATGACAATAACATCCTATCAAAGAGCCTCACAGCCACTATAGAAAAGGCCAACGAAGCCATAGCAGAAATACAGGATGCCAGCAAGCCAAAGGACATCAAAGTGGTCGCGGCCCTCAAAACACGTGGTCAGGCAGTACTCCTAACACTGAACAGCAAAGAAGCAGCCAAATGGATCAGGGAGCCAGGCACCAAGGAGGAATTTGCAAACAAATTCTCCACCGAGGCGCACATCAGGGAAAGGACCTACAACCTGATAGTCCTGAGAGTCCCAATCACCTTTGAACCCTGCGAAGACAAGCACCTGTGTGAGATAGAAGAAGCAAACAACTTAAGCGAAAAAGCGATAAGAAAAGCGAAATGGATAAAGCCATTAGGGAGAAGGAGGCCGGAACAAACACATGCATATGCGATCATAACCTTCACTTCTGTGGATAGCGCTAATACACTCATTAGGGACGGGCTTGTTATCTGCGGCACGAAAGTCAGGCCAACGAAGCAGAAACACGAACCCATGCAATGCATGAAATGCAGAAGGTGGGGACATCTAGCTGCAGAATGCCCATCAGAGATGGACACCTGCGGAAACTGTGGGGAGGAGCACCGCACTGACACCTGTAAAAACAGAAACAAACCTTTCTGCGCGGCATGCAAAGAGAATACACATGCTAGCTGGAGCAGGGACTGCCCAGAATTCATCAGGAGATGTATGATATACGACGAGAGGAATCCGGAAAACGCAATGCCATACTTCCCCACCAAGCATGACTGGTCCCTCACAGTCCAGCCGAACAGCCTCCCACTGGTGGACAGATTCCCAGCAAACTACGCCGTCAATGCGCTACCCATTATGGGCAGCAGGCAGCAGCCCTATAGGCTGCGTCAGGCACCCAGAGGTCAGAGGCATGGAACAGGGGGCAGAGCTAATCGCGAGAATCCAAACACAATCCCAGTACCACTAAACCGCCAAAGGGAAGAAGGCGAACTTCCCAGCAGTGTCGAAGAATGGCAGTTGGATGCGGGCACAGGGGCATTTAACACAGACGAGACCACCCCATACAACCCGTCAGGATGGGATTGAAAGACAAACTCTCAATCTGGCAGCAAAACGTCAACAAATTGCCTACATGTCAACATGACCTGTTAAGTAGTAATAAACTAACGTCTATAAACATTGATGTAATAGCACTGCAGGAACCAGCAATCGTCAATGCAAGCCGCTCAATAGCAGCCAGGGACTGGATATCGGTCTACCCCACCCTGCACCTGAACAACCCCGAAAAAACGAGGTTGCTCATACTCATACAAGCACAAATTAGCACGGACAGCTGGAACCAGCTTGATTTCCTGTCGAGCAACATCATAGTTGTCCAATTCACAAGCAAATGGGGTAAATTAACGCTATTCAACATATACAACGATGGTGAGAGGAACAATACTATCAATCTACTAACGAAATTTCATAGGGACAACTGTCTGAGCTTGGAGCATAGTCAAGTTGGCAGTGCGCACCAAATCTGGGTGGGAGACTTTAACAGGCACCACCCATACTGGGACGACCCCAGCGACCTAAGATTATTCACAGACGACGCCATAGCGGCAGCGGAGTCACTGATAGAAGTTGTAGCAGAAGTTGGCTTGGAAATGGCCCTACCCAGCGGTATCCCAACCCATTGTCATAGCGTCACAAAGATGTGGAGCAGGCTGGACAACGTCTTCATCACCGACAGCTCCATGGACATGGTAATCACATGTGATGCGCTGATCGGGCACAGAGGCATTAACACTGATCACTTGCCGGTGCTAATGGAGCTAAACATGGGGATAGTCACCAGCGAAACGAAGCTGTACCACAACTTCAGAGACGTGGACTGGGAGGTCTTCCGGGAGATGCTGGCAGGACATTTAGGCCCGGAACCTGAAGACCAGATCATCACCCAAAGGCAGCTGGACGAAAGGTGCACTAGTCTGATGGAAGCTATCCAAAACACAATACAGGAACAGGTCCCAGTCATGGAGATCACACCCAAATCCAAGCGTTGGTAGACAAAGGAGCTAACGTAGATGCATAAGCAGGCGAACAAACTAGGCAGACAATCGTTCGAGCGTCATAACAAGCCGGAGCATGCGATACATGCTCAGCACAAAGAAGCAGCGAAACGATACGACAATAACCTCCAGTACAACAAAAAACAGCACTGGAGAGACTGGACCGAAAAAGCGGAAGAGCCAGATATCTGGACGGCAAACCGCTACATTGGAGCACCAGAGTCAGATGGCGGTAAAGCCAGAATCCCAGTACTGAAACATAAAGTAGATGGGCAGGATATCTCCATGAGAACCAACAACGAGAAGAGCTCCGCGCTTGCCAACGGTTTCTTCCCCCCAAAGCCTACAGAGAGCCTAGTCGACCCCAACACCAAGTACCCCGTGCAATGCCAGGGCAAGGTCAAAATCACGGCCAACCAGATACAAAAGCAGCTCTGGAAACTGAAGCCATTCAAAGCCCCAGGGCCGGATGGCATACCGAACGTCGTGCTAACGAAGTGCGCAGACATGCTGACCAGCAGGCTGTTAAGCATATACGACGCCATGTTCGAGAGCAGGCTCATGTACAAACCATGGAAATCGTTCGTCACAGTAGTGCTAAGAAAACTGGGCAAGCCAAGATACGACGTCCCTAAGGCATACAGGCCAATAGCCCTCCTCAACACGCTATGGAAGGTACTCACGGCGGTAGTCGCGGGGCAGCTGACTTTCGTAACAGAAAAACACCAACTGCTCCCGGCGAACCATTTCGGAGGCAGACCAGGACGAACGACAACTGATGCCATGCACCTGCTAGCGAACACGGTTAAAGCGTCGTGGAGAGCAGGCAAAGTCACATCAGTGCTATTCCTGGACATCAAAGGTGCGTTCCCCAACGCTGTACCATTGCGACTAGAGCACAATCTGCGCAAGCGCCAAGTCCCCAGAAAGATCGTAGACTTCGTCCACAATATGCTAAAGGGCAGGGTCACCACCTTGAAATTCAATGGGTACACGTCGGATCCTATCATCATAGACAACGGCATAGGACAAGGCGACCCGTTATCCATGGGAATCTATCAGTACTATAATGCTGACCTTCTAGACATCCCGAGCGAAAAAGACGAATCCGCGATGGCATACGTAGATGACTCAGTCATGATAGCCATCGCGGACACCTTCCCGGAGGCACACACAAAGCTGCATAGCATGATGACGAGGGCCAGAGGAGTCACCAAATGGTCAACCCAGCACAACTCCCCCCTCGAATACTCCAAGCTCGCCCTGGTAGACTTCGCCCACAGCAGAAACACAAAGGAGAGGGAACCATTATGCCTCCTGCAGATCGAAATCCAACCTTTAGAGAGCACTAGGTATCTGGGGGTGATCTTTGACCAAAGCCTGGACTGGAAAGAGCAACACGCCCATGCTATCGGGAAAGGAACAAAATGGGCGCTGCAGATAAGGAGGATTACAAGACCCATGTGGGGCCTAACACCAGGAAACGCCAGAAGGCTATACATAAGTGTTGTGATCCCCAGGATCTTGTACGTGGTAGACGTTTGGTGTGCGCCGCCATACACCGGCAGTCAGCGGCAAAGGGGAACAGTGAAGGTAACCGGGCAGATAGCGTCCATACAAAAGATGGGAGCACTTGCGATCACGGGCGGACTGCGCAGAACCACAGCTGATGCCCTAGATGCCACGGCGTTCCTCCTCCCTGCACCGCTGCTGGCAGACAAGTGGTGCCACAAAGCGGCGATACGACTGGCAATGCTCCCAAAGGAGCACCCACTACACAAAATAATTAGCAATAAGACATCAGGTCAGATAAAACACCACAAATCACCTTTGAACAATTTACTGGCAGCATACAGGCTTGACCCAAAACGAGTCGAGAAGACCCCAACAACCGCAAGAAACCCAGCGCTCCAAGGGCAGCTCCCCTTTGCGATTAGCATCGCTGGTAACAGGGAAGATTCCATAAAAGAAGCTGAAAGCACAAGCAAAGAAATCCAAGTATTCACAGACAGATCGGCCATAGATGGCAAGGTTGGAGCAGCCGCAGTACTGACAAGGGAGGGAAACCCCCCACGTGCGCTTCATCTACACCTAGGCTCTGAAAGCGAGCACACCGTGCACGAAGCAGAACTAGCAGGCATTCTACTAGGTATGCACCTCATCAGCAAGGAAAGGCGCGGAGGCACATCCACCGCACTAGGAGTGGACAACCAAGCAGCGATCAAAGCATTCCACTCCACCCTGAGGAACCCAGGCCACCACCTCGCAAGAGAAACGCTGCAGATAGCGAACCAAGTGCAAAAGCAAAGGCGGAAAGGAAAATATAAGCTGATTATACGCTGGACTGCTGCACATGAGGGGATAGAAGGCAACGAGGACATAGACCACAAGGCGAAGAAGGCGGCGAAGGGGAAAACATCAGACAAGAAGAATTTACCATCTTATCTCAGAAAACCCTTGCTGATTAACCCCACAGCAGTCAAACGTGTGCACCACGTAGACCTAATGAAGAAATGGAAAGAGGAATGGAAGGCCACTGATAGGGGAAAGCATGCCGCGCGCATAGACAAATCAACGCCGTCCAGAAAGTTCCTCAAAGTGATCAGCCACAAAGAACTCAGCCGCATCGACGCAAGCCAAATAGCACAGTTCAGGCTCGGACACGCGCCAGTAAACTAGTACCTCAAACGAAAGAAAAGGGTGGACAGTGCTAGATGCCCAGTGTGCGGAGATGAAGAAGAAACGGTGGAGCACTTCATGCTCCGCTGCCCAGCATACGCACACGAGAGATGGGCCCTCACGCAGCAGGTCAAAAAGCTCCATAAACCAATGGCGATGGAGACGTTATTTGGAATACTGGAGATGGCAAGGGATGTAGCGAAGTACATCAGAGCAACGAACCGATTTGGACAGACAAGCAAGAACGCGCAGTAACCGCACACTCCCACCCAACACCACCTCCTCCTCCTCCCCCCTCAACTTTCCCCCTTGTAACATTAAAAAGCACGTGCTAGTCCTGCGCAAGCGCTCCCCACCACTAGACTCATGTGACAAGGCAACACATGGGCGATCTCTGCGAACGTCACTGATACAACCACTCCCTTAAAGTAGGGAGACATTCCCACCAAGCACCCAACGATCACCTGGCACGTCAACGCCGTGCTTGCCATTCACAGAAAGTCTACGTTACGCAACGATGGCCATTGTGCTATAGGGGCAGAAAGCCGCATCGTAAATTCACATATACATACATACACAGACTCGCTTGTAAACATTCATAGAAGTGCTATATGGGGCACCGCTCCCCGAGACGCACAAAAATTGACTCAAAAAAAAAAAAAAAAAAAAAAAAAAGCAAGACTACCAACAGCAACAGCAACATCAACAACACTACCAGCTTTGTTGATACTGCCTGAACCCTCAGTACCAATGCTAACAGTACCAACAGCAACTCCAATGATACTGCAAGCATCATCACTGTCACCCATACCCCCTCCACTAGCAAATGCCCAGATACCTTCGATACTAGCAGCAGCACCAATATTGTGTTACCCATTCTTACCACTCCTAGCACCATCACACATGACAACAAACCAGAGCACAAGTGCACCTGCATCCCATCCCTCAATGCCAGTCCTCAAGTCCTACCAATTACTGCATCTCAGCCAGACAAGCTAGCAGAACCTCCCCCAGCACCTTTGACTAACACAATACCCTCCACTTACAGCTCCCAGGTCATACAAGACCACCCTAATGCCTCTAGCCACCACATCTCCAATGCTACAGGATACAAAAGACAGTGAGCACATGTCCATGCTATACAAGGATGCTACCACTCTCCATTTTCCATATTATCCCTTACCCTTGTTGTTAGGGCAAGTAGTCTAGACTGTAATTAGATACTGTGTGAAATATACAAAGATGCATGCAATACTATGAGCACCAGACAATGCCACAAGTGTCTCCTGGGCAGAGTGTCATACTAGTATATATATGGAAGGACCAATTACTATACTGTATATGGATAGGTGCCCACTTACATACCTAGGTAGCCCAAGCCCAGTCATCAATTGCAATCCCAGGACTCCCTTGTCCTAGATGACATAGTTGACAAGACTGAAAGAAGTCACTACATAAAATTGAAGAATTCTAACATGTTAGCCAGGAGTCAAAGGGTAGAAACAAGAGAGCAGGAAGGGGCAAGAAGCCTACATATATGGGTACAGATAGGTAGAAACCCATGGGAATGATGAAAAGGCATACAGGGATAAGTGGGCTGGGTGTGTTGTGTAGGGACCAACTGTGAGGTATAGAAATGGGGGTTCAAGAAGGGAGAGATGAAAATCAGTTAAGTATAGCAAACAGATGCTTTGACAGTAAGCAGAGCAGGGTTAATGTAGGCAGAGGAGCATGGTCAAGATATGTTGAGATAGCTTGTGTTACATCTGGAAAAACCTCAATGGTAAAGTTTGCATAAAGTGACCACATAGTACAAATCATTCCCAATAGATCCAAAAAGTACTATTTTTTAATCATTCCATTTTTGTAAAATTTCTAATCTTAGATCATGTAGCTTGTAACAATTAACAAAGTATTTGATATAAATGTTTATCAGTAAAATTATTAACAAAGAAGGTATTACAAAGATTGAGTACATTGCTATGTGTCTACTTATATGGTGCAGATGGGCCAAATTAGGGAATGAGATGGATACTATGGCGTATATTTGCAAGCGGGATCACACTGCATATGGGTCCACTGGTTTGATCTCAAAGGAGGGAGATCTTATACAATAGATGGTTGTACTCAGGTAAATCTTGGAATGGTATATACCACTCCACATATACCAAATGTTGAGGAACAATGGTGCCCAGCCTAAATGTGATGTTGTGAACCTTCTCAGGTATTGAGAAAACCACTTGTGCTTGACCAACATGGTAGCCTTTGACACCTTTCAGTCAGTTTGGTCATGTAGTAAAGTGTGCTGGACTCATCTTCAACACTGGTATCTCCACCTGTGCCCTCATTTACAAGTGCTGTGTCAAAACAACCTGGAATAGTATGCCCACATGTATCTATAGTTGATGGCCAGACATGAATCAAGTCAGCAGTCACAGTTGTCCTCAAAACTGGGTCCTTACAAAGAAACTTGATACGATGCCAAATAGGGACTGAGACAAATGGCATGCAAATGCTATGAAGCCTAGCCTCTAGCTGAGCATGCATGAGATCTGGTTCATTAGCAAGGGTGATAAAGTGGGCAAGCACTGTGTAGAAGTAGGTGGCACTATAGTCTTTGATGAGTCAATCAATTGGTATAGCATGCACAGTAGGGTGCTTGGACATATGAAGGAAGCAACCAAGCTCAAGCCCAGGAGGCTCCCATTCAATGCACAGAGTGGAGATGGATAAACCATTCTGGACCTACTTGAGATACTGGTCATGGTGAAAGATCTTCTCCTTACGCTCCAGCCAGTTTGCCATTTGGGTAAACTTATCCTTGTAATTTGTAGCATTGTAGGCATTCTTTGCAAAGTCAATATAAAGTTGTTCAGTGTATGCAGTGTCAAAGTTGTCAGTTGTGCTATAGAGTTGAATAAGCATCACATAGTGCTGCACAAAATGCAGTTTTGGGATATTGAATGACTCCCAGATGCCAAGATTGATAAAAATGTCCTTCACTTGATAGAAACATGCCAGAGCATCCTCCAAGGTCTCCAAGATCTCCAAGGTCTTATTGGTATGCATGGGATACTATACAAGATACAAGAAGTCCAAGACCACTCATACAGCCCAGACAAGACACATGTTAGACATGCCCCCAGGAAGTGGAATGTTGATAACAAGCCCAATGAGTATGTGGCACATCTGGTTATGTTCTTGGCCAGTAATGCAAGAGAGTGAACTTATACCCTTTATAAAGTGGTGGACATGAGCAGCCCTTGAACCACAACCACTACCAGGTGTGGTTTTCCCACAGTAAAAAACTGGGCAAGGAGTGATGAACCATGGTACCAACACCCCCAGGAAACAAATTGGAACCTATATAGCACAGTAACAGTGTGAACCATATGAGTGTGCCAAGTACATGTGTAAAACACAGGGAACAGTCAGAAAAATGGATGAAAACCATGTTGAAAACCACATACCAAGGCCTAACAAGATGCTCCCAAACTCTCACTGGAACTAGCACACTACAGATAGGTGCAAAGGCAGAACAGAATCATGTAAGGAAGGCCAATCTAAGAGAAAATAAGAATGAGAGGATCAGGAAGAGCAATGAAAGTCTTACCAGCAACATGGGCACCACAATGAAACCTAGAGAAATGACAAGACATGGAACACAGAACTAATGAAAAAACAGAAGAGAAGGGAACACCCTAGCAAACCAGCTGAACTATAAGTGAGGTTTTAGTGGGTAGGACTGCATGGTGAGCATGCCTTACAGGCATGCTCAGTCACCATGCTTTGAGTCCCACACTACCCCTAACCCAGGGGTGTGCATAACAGCATTTTTTCCTCATATCTGGACCTCAGTCTGGCTTTAGCATAATAAGTGGAGCTGGTTAATCCTCTTGCTGCTTATTAATTATCTCTGAAGGCAATTCTATTGGGATAACTAATAGATACACCTTGAGATAAAGCACTCTCAAAAAATAAAAAATAAAAAAAAGTGGCAGACATTGTAATTTGGTGGCATATGACAACATCTTGCATCAATTTTAGCACCTCCATAGACCTTGGTAACCCAGCCAATAATATGTTTGATGATCCCTTGATAAAGCTGATGCAAGATATCATGTGGCGGCTCCTAGCCAGCTGCAGGTTGTGCTTGTAGGTGCACAACACCTTCGTGCGCTATAGCACTGCCTGGCTTCTGTGCGTATCCTTGGTGAGGCAATAGAGCCTCCTGCGGTAGTCAGGCCGGTGCCCCAGACTACCAGTCCTTGAGTCGTATGGGTGCAGTGAGTTGTGTGTCTTCTGGTTGCGCGCGAGTATGGTACGAGCGGCGTGTGCACGTGTCGGTACACAAGTATTTTGGGCTACGCCCTTAGTGTGCTAACCTAGGTGTCTGTCTTGTAACGTGAGTTCTATGAGTTGTCCTCTACCCTGGATAGAGGTAGAGACATGAAGATAGATGGTTCACAAGTTAGAGAGGAAAGACGCAGACAAGGGAGTTCGGGGTAACAATGATAGGATTGCAAGACTCAAGTCAAGCTTAAGGCTTGACTGTCTAGAAGTACAGGTCTTATATACTACCTGGTACTAGTCAGTATGAGTCGTCGTATGACCTAGTCATAGTATAGTAAGCGATCAGTCATTCGTACAGTAAGCAGCCGAGGGAGTCAGTAAGAGTTGTATAGTACTCAATCAGAAGGAGTCATCAAGGCTGTGTGCGGGAGTCAGTAAGAGTCAGCGTGGCCACAGAGGCCACCAGTATAGTACATGGTCAGTTAGGCTAAATATGGTAAGCTGAGTCACATGTCAGAGAACGGTTACTAGGTCAGGCACCTGACTGGTCAGGTGCACGATAAGTCACATAATGTCATGTGACAGGTCACATGCCTGGTCACGTGAGAAGTCTATAGTTGAGATCAGGTGGTCAGTCACGGGATCATGGGAGTGGTCACATGCTCTCCGGTCGTGTGGCACTACATCAGGTGCCTGAGTCAGGTGATAGGTTAGGTAATTGGTCAGATGATGAGGATGGAGTGATAGTGATAAGATGGAAAAATGTTGTCTGGATGCTACATATCAGGTGTGATCAAACAATAGATGTGGACATACTATAAGGCAGATCTTTCCAGAATGGGTCAATGATTGGCTTAACACCAGCACCTTTGCATGCTTGGAGAAAGCCAGTGGGGTCATTATCAAAGGAATCCAATGCTTGAAGGACAAGCTCTAGTTCTTGAAGTCCTGTAGGTATGTTATAGACGTATGCCCCCAGTTGGTCATGGGGTATGGGATATGTAGGACATTCACTAGTAAAAGTGGCAGTTGTCAGAACCTGTTCTAGATAATTGCCTGCAAAACAAGCAAGGAGAGGGTGGATCTGATAAGTGATACCATCTTCCATTGTCATTAGGACCCCAGCCTCTCTAGCATGTCTGAGAGGGGAGAAGATTTGGGCCATGTACACATGATAAAGATTGGAAAGTTGATATCAATGGGAGGAGTAATTGAGCTTATTCTCAAGGCATATGGTGGGCAGGTACCCCAGTAGGACATAGGCATGACAAGAGGGCTTGTGGTATATCTCCTTTGGTATATTCCCAATGGTTAAGTACACAGGGTAGGCTTGCTTATTTCAGAATAAGGTAAGCAGTGTCTTATCAGTTGATATAATAATCAGTGCAATTGTTCTGCTGGGTTTGTCCTTATTGAGCATCATCTATGCATTATGGGGGGTTCAACACACAATAACAAGATGTCACTGATTATTCATTACCTGTATTGACCACTACCACTTTGCTGTATACATGTCATGAAACATCTAAATCCTCTGTCCATCACTCCCATATATAAAATGTTTCTCCAGAACAGTGACCAGGTACTGTATGGGGTCTGGATCAGCAAACAGTGCCTTCATATATGCAATCACATCACAAAAGTACATGTCGCAGACCTCCATTCCCACCATTACCTCATATTGTTTGAAGGCTGGGCAACCCGAAAGGTCCTGGTCTATAAGCTTGTTTAATTCTACTGCATTCTTGAAGCTCAGACCAAGGTGTTCAACCACCTCATCAGCCAGATCAGTAAGTCAAATCAGATCTGACTATTGGTTGCTAGAAACCTCACCCCTTCAATGTGCAGTAGCTCTATCAGTGCATTTGATCCTAGGCCTTGCATTTTTGCCCAGTGCACAATATCCCAATTAAGCTTTGATGAAAATGGTGCATATGTGTTTGGACTGTCTGTGATGCCAACTGCATGACAGTTATCTTGATTGCTGTTCCAGTGAGCTCTTTCAACCACAGTACCTGCATTCCAGTTGCCAAATTTCATAATCTCAGGCTGGTTAGCTAGTAGCCTTTTGAAGCCTCCATACAAACAGAATGGAGCCCAGGCCTGTTCCAATGGTACATCCTCTGGTTCCTGTTCAATATTATCAGGCAATCCTATCAGCTGCTCTGGCTCCAACTGGTGTTCTTTGGCCAGAAGTGCCTCATGCAGTTCTGCCTTCCTGTCACGGACTGCTTTGCTTACCTCATTCTTTCTTCCTATTTTCATCTGTCCCGTTCCGTTCTGTCTATGACTCCGGGCCACCTTGCCCATCGCTTACCTAACCTATTATGGACTGATCTCGCGTTTTCCAGAGACTTCCATATGCTTCCACAGGTTTCCGTTCCGTTCTGTACCTTTTCTGAGGCCTTCCCCCATCTTCTGGTAGTTTCCCTTGTACGCATATATAAACTGTACCAAGTAGCATAGAACGGCTTTCTTAAGCTCGTTCTATTTGTGCAATCAGACTTTGATAGTCTCTTCTCACTTGAACACATGCGGCTTCCACTGAACGATCCATCCCTGCATTAGTCAGCTTCGCTGCTAATTGCCCCTTTTTACTCTCTACGTCTCGAGATCACGTGCTAGTGTCTCGCTCGATTCCAAGTCACATTTGACTTGTGTAAATCTTCACTCGAAACCTCCTTGTCACGTGATGTCTCACGTGACCGACTTCCCGATTGGGAATGACCCCTCTCCGAAATCCATCTTTATAATCTTGTCCAAGATCCCCAAACCCGAGATCCCCGGACTCGATCCGACATGGTGGTCTGACCGTGACATTAGAACGAGCTTCTCTTCTATGAAACAACGATAACTTCGACCCCCTCTGGATTGAAGGAGAAACAGAAAACCCCCGAGGGTCTAGGCATTCCTACTGACTGGCATGTTCGCGCAATCAACCAACCCACTGAGGAATCACTTGCTGTACTTGATCTTCCATTCGAGACAATCCCTGAAGAAAAAGATACTGTCCCAGCCGAATTCACCGCAAGAGTTCGTCATCTAGTTGGAGGACAATCCATCGCAGTCGTTATAGATGGAAAGGAAGTTTCAAAGAAAGCGCCATTCACTGGATACTATGCCTGTTTCAAAGGAGCTCTTCTTGCTCTCTCCAACGTCTACAGAGTCTGGTTTGAAATTTGACTTCGAGCAGGAAACAAATATGAATGCTTTCACCTAGCTCGACCAAGTCTTCAAATGAAGGACTCACCACTAAAAGGGATTAATTACGCTCAACTCCGACTTACAGGAGAACCAATAACTCAAGCTCCATCCCGAGCGACATCTCCAGTCCGACTTCCCCCACTTGACACCGCTATGGTTACACCACATGAAGGAGATGTCTTCCACGAAACTAACCCCGATGACAGGGAAGCTCCACCAAGTAACGACACTAGTTGAAGCAGCATGCCTGAACCAAAGGAACAACCAGAGCAAAAGTCTTTCGCTGGTTTTGGGTCTTGGAGGATGAGATCTTCACAAACCGCTCGCCAACCATCCAGACGTCCCCCACGCCAACCCCAAGGAACTGGAGATGACCCGTTCACTTTCAACGATCTCCTAGACAAGCCCGAAAGGACCAACGACAAAGGACGTCGCCTGGAAGGCATCCACCCAGACAAATTCAAAGGAGATCGATCCAAGACAAGATGGTTCTTGAATCAATTTAATAGGTTCATGCTCATAAATTGTAAGGCCAATATCGCCAAGGACCCCATTTCCAAGTGCATCTACTTCATGTCTCTCCTTGACGGAGAAAAAGTCAATGGATGGGTCGATATGGCTTTCAATTGGCTCGAAGAAATAGAAGCCGATCCAAGTCTCATTGACACCTTCTCTAATCCCTGGAAAATGATGGAGACTAAATTTAAAGTATCCTTCACTGACTACGCAGAAAGAGAGCGCACCCAGGATCAGCTCGGAAAATTGAGAATGATGGGAGACAATCTAGACGAATACTTGGCAGCATTCGAGACCTTAGGCAACCGTGCTGAACTTAACCCTGATGACCCTTCCAATCTACAAACCTTCGCTCAAGGACTCCCTCGACCACTGGCAGATGCCTGTCTTGCGATGGAAAATCCCGACACCTATGAACAATGGAGAGCGGCCGCCCAGCGACAACAAGTCATCTACTTGAAAAAGAAAGCGCTACACTCTGAGTATGGGACTCACAACCCTACTCGAAGCACTGGACAGAATCCCCAACAAAAACAAAACTCTGGATGGGTCTGGCGCTGCCCGGGAGGAAGCCCCAACCCCAACAATCAAAATTGGTATGGACAAGGAAATCGAGTACAACCCCCCCGACCACGTCTTCCCCCTCAAAATGATGATGCCATGGATATCTCTGTAGTTCATAAGGCAACTACGGAAAAAGAGAAGGAAGAATATCGCCATACTGGCCAATGCTTCCATTGCGGAAAACAAGGTCACCTCACGCACGACTGTCCCAGTAAACCAGCATGCACCCGTACTGTTCAAATCAACGATGACCAGACAAATACACCTAGTGATAACTCCTCTTTCGCCCCAACCCCGTCCCTCACTGTGTGCATAGCCTGTTTGACCAAGGAGGATTGAGGAGCATTTATGGATGAAATGCACTCCCTGGGAGAAGATATGGATTTTCTTGGCGCCTGAGTACTATGGCTCTTACTCGGGCAGTTTTGAATAGTTCTGGTTCTATGTATATAGCTCGAAATCATGCAATTCAAGTTCCCTTTCAACTATGAACCAAAACAAAACGAGTCAATCAAAAGGCACTACTTGACTGTGGCACCACAGAATGTTTCATCCATCCTCGAGCTGTAAAACGTCTCAAACTAGTAACCAGGACACTTGCGAAACCTCGAAAAGTACAAAACGTTGATGGAACCCCCAATAAATCTGGCGAAATCTTAGAAGCCGTTGATCTCTTAGTAAATAACAATGGTCAAAAAGCCTCTCACCCCTTTTTTGTGGCTAACATTGGACGCGACGATTTTATCTTGGGTTACCCCTTTTTCGAGGCATCCAATCCAAATGTCGACTGGAGTAGAGGTTGTATTGAAGGCTTTACGACCATCTCCTCTGACCAGGCCAACATGTGGCGACCATCTCTCAAACGTGTCAGACAGAAGAGAACCTCAACCCCAACGTGGGTGCGGTGTATTCCTGGTTGGGAAGAAGGTGACGAAGTCTGGCTCCAGACCAGAGTGGGCAAAACTACAATAGCACAACAACTGGCCGAAGCATCTACAGACAAAACAAAGTGGACCTGGCAAGAACTGGTACCAGAGTGGTACCACCGCCATGGCAAAGTCTTCTCCGAAGCAGCTTCCGAGCGATTCCCTGATCAACGGCCCTGGGACCACGCCATAGAACTGAAGGACAACACCCCCACTTCCATCAATTGTAGGGTTTATCCTTTATCCCCTAAGGAAAAGGAAGAACAATGCAAGTTCCTCTCCCAAAATCTACGCCTCCAACGGATTCGTCGTTCGAAATCTCCCTATGCCAGTGGTTTCTTCCTGATTCGTAAAAAGGATGGCAAGTTCCAGCCTGTACAGGACTACTGAAATCTCAACAAGTGGACGATCCCCAATAAATATCCACTTCCACTAATCTCCGAATTGATTTATGATCTTGCGGAAAAACACCTCTTCTTGAAGTTTGACATTCACTGGGGATACAACAATATTCATATCAAAGAAGGCGACAAATACAAAGCTGCCTTTAAGACTGGTGAAGGCCTCTTTGAACCAACAGTAATGTTTTTCGGCTTGACCAATTCCCCGGCCACTTTTCAAATGATGATGGACGATATCTTTCAAGAAGAGGTTGCACAAGGTTGGCTTCGGATTTACATGGATGATATGATCATCGCCACGGAAGATGACAAAGTCCTTCATGAACTCCAAGTCAATCACATTCTGGACAAACTTGAGAAGTTCGACCTCTTCCTCAAGCCTGAGAAGTGCAAATTCCATCAACGCGAAGTCGAATACTTGGGAGTCCTTATTGGCAACAGTTCGGTCAAGATGGACCCTGTTAAAGTTCAAGGTATTTCCAAATGGCCCACTCCATCGACAGTCAAGAAAGTGCGAAGTTTCTTAGGGTTCTGCAACTTTTATCACACATTTATCAAAAACTTTTCTGACATTGCATGCCTGCTTAATGACTTGACGTGTAAGGATGAATGGTTTATTTGGTCCCCTGTCCGTAATGCCGCTTTTCTTCGCCTAAAGGAGGTCTGCAGTGTTTACCCAGTCCTCCGCACCCCTGACTGGTCTAAACAGTTCGTTATGGAAACTGACGCCTCCAGCTATGCTCTTGGAGTCGTCATCGCACAGGAGTTTGAGGATGGTGTCCATCCCATTGCCTTTCATTCCCAGAGTCTTTTGCCCGCTGAAAGGAACTACGATGCTCATGACAAGGAACTCGCTGCAGTCATTTTTGGTTTTAAATGTGGCCGTCCTCTCTTCTTGGGTGCTATGCATGCCATTCGTGTCTGCACTGATCACAAAAACCTCCAGTATTTCCACGATCCGCGGAAGATCACTGGCCGACAGGCAAGGTGGATCGAATTCCTTCAGGATTTCGACTACACCTTAGAATACATTCCTGGGTCAACAAACACCGTGGCTGATTTGTTGTCGCGGCGAAAGGACCTCAACAAGGGGGTGGATTCCAATGAACCTCGTGTCCTTCTCCCCAACCATCTCTTCGCTCCAACAAATCCCATCAAGGTACACAAAATTTTCCTTGAAGACGACTTCGACCTATGATGCGACATCTTACAAACTCTTCATGACTCTCCCACTGCCAGTCACCCTGGTATCTCAAACACTTGGGAACTTGTTCGCGAACACTATGAGGGCCCCAGACTCAGGGAGTTTGTGGAACAATATGTGAAAGGATGCGCACGCTGTCAAGAATCTAAAACCAATGTACATCGATCAAAAGCACCATTACAACGTTTTGACACACCAGTCAAAGAAGGACCTTTCCAATACATATCAATAGACTTGATCACGGACCTTCCCAAATCACAAGGCTTCGATTCCATCCTCACAATCGTGGATCAAGGATGTTTCAAAGCAGCTAAATTCATTCCATGTACGAAAATGATTGATGGAACAGGGGTAGCACTCAAATATCTGAAACACCTTGTACCTTGGTTCGGACTCCCCAAACAGATCATCTCAGATCGCGACCCCAGATTCACCTCTGTGTTTGCAAAAGAAATGTGCAAGGCTTTAGGGATTCAACAAAACTTATCTACTGCCTTCCACCCTTGTACCGACGGACAGACAGAGCGCATGAATGCATGGATTGAACAATACTTGCGACCTTGGACTTCTGGCAAACCCTTGGCTTGGAGCCAACTTCTTCCTATAGTGGAATTTGCGCACAATTCTTGGAAACATGATGTAGCACGCAAATCTCCTCATGAACTTCTGATCGGGACCAAACCACAGGTGATTCTGAAACACCTAGAAGGGTCGGTGCCTGCTGCGGAAACACACCTTCGCCTTCTAGACGAATCCAGACAATCAGCTCAGAAGCTTCTACAGAATGTACAAAGCCGAAAAGACAACAAGAAGCTGACAGAGATTAAAGAAGGTGACCAAGTCTGGTTAGAAGGGCATGACCTCTCTATCCCAGGCAATCGCAAGCTATCCCCAAAACGATATGGACCCTTTACAGTCTCACAAAAGATAAGCCCTGTCGCGATGCGCCTCGACCTTCCGACATTGATGAAGATCCACAATGTGTTTCACACAGATCTACTACTTCCATATAAAGAGACGGAGCAATATGGCATGCCATATACACGCCCGCCTCCGATCATCGATAGTGAGGAAGAGTACGAGATCGAGAACATTCTAGAAGCACGGCGTTTTGGCAAGCAACATAAACTCCAATACCTCGTGCACTGGAAAGGGTACCCTCATTCTGATGACCAATGGATTGATCACAAGGACCTCAACACCCCAGATTTATTAGCAGACTTCTACCTTTCCAACTCCGCTATGGCTGGACGACCGACAATATAAGGACACCCCTGTCAACCCCCAATAACTGTCATCCTCCTCGTCCTCAAACTGGCCTTCCCATTCTCCATCTTCCATACATACAATGAACGCTTCCAACAAAATCTGTTCAGCATTCATCACACTAGCCCAACACTGACACCCCTCAGCCACCTTATCCAAGTTTGCTCAACAATCAACAACATGTCTGATGCTGCCTCAGCCATCTTCGTCCCATCCCGCTCCTCCTCCCTGACTAACGAACACGCAGGGAGTACTCCCTATGTTGTCTCTTCTCCCCCTCCTGACAGTCCTACCAAATCTGAGGCTGCCTGGCCTCATCAACAAATGATTGAACACGTCGCTCGGCTTCTCAATGTCGCAGAAGACGAAGTCCAGAAGCAATTCCCAACAAATCGATCTCTCTTACCTATCGACTGTTCCCCTCCTCGCGCTTCCTCTCCAATCTTCGTTCCCCCTGCTCCGTCTCCTCCTTTTATTCCAGGATCTCCCATTGGACCTTACCCCGGATCGGAATTTGAGGGGTATGTCGACCCAGTTTATCCCAACAGTCCCCCCCGTCTTCCATTGGCAGACATAACCCCCATTCATCAAGTCACCACGCCTACTTCCAACACTACGGATTACGAAGAAATGGCCATGGTCCTGTATTGTCAAGTCTCGGATCAACAGGAGCAAATTGCCATACTAGAGGCAGACAAAGAGAATCGGGTGCCAACCCTCGAAGAACCACAACCTGGTGTCCACCCAGGTAGCGGATGGCAAGATAACTTCGATGAAAAGGGGACCCGACACTTCTTCGTCATCCCGTGTGCAGATGAGGACGTCATTGCGCCCTTCATTCATTACGACCTCTGCAATCCATTCCCTGAACTGCTGGCTACCAATGGGCGCAACTGCACTGTACACTCCTGTCCTCTTCACGCTGCCCCTCAGACCTCTCGCGCCTCTCCTCTCTCACCGCGCAATAAGCTGTTCTTCCACCCGAACCTTGAATTGACCTCAGGTGTGGACTGGGCCATTCTTTGGGAAGATGATGCCACTTTAGCAGGCGAAGTCCAACACTTCTGATCCCACAAAAAGGCGTATGACCATCTTGCGCAGCGTATAGGACAACTATGCGAGTCTTTGGAGATTGAGAGACAGGCCCTTTACAGATCTTCCGCCCGCCTCACCAGGGCCAACGCGATCGGACGCCTACAGCATCACATCGACTCCTCCCTTCACGTAGCGCCTTCCTTCTCCAAGGCGCAAGTCTGCAAGATCCGCATGTCTGTTAGGAACCGCGTCACCAAGGCCCGGGCACATATGCCCCGCGAATGCATGTGGTGCAGCAAAGAGGGCCACACCATCGACAACTGTTTTTGCATTGGCCTGTGTCGCCACTGCTCTCGTCGTGGACACACCGGGGTAGACTGTAAGGATCCCCACGTCATGTGCATGGAAGGCAGAGACTGCGTCGTTTATCCTACTCATCCCCACTTCGAGCGTGGGTACTGCGCTGCTGTAGATGACATTGTTGATGTCTAAAGGACGTTAACAGGGGGGTAATGTCACGGACTGCTTTGCTTACCTCATTCTTTCTTCCTATTTTCATCTGTCCCATTCCATTCCGTCCATGACTCCGGGCTGCCTTGCCCATCGCTTACCTAACCTATTATGGACTGATCTTGCGTTTTCCAGAGACTTCCATACGCTTCCACAGGTTTCCGTTCCGTTCTGTACCTTTTCTGAGGCCTTCCCCCATCTTCTGGTAGTTTCCCTTGTACGCATATATAAACTGTACCAAGTAGCATAGAACAGCTTTCTTAAGCTCATTCTATTCGTGCAATCAGACTTTGATATTCTCTTCTCACTTGAACGCGTGCGGCTTCCACTGAACGATCCATCCCTGCATTAGTCAGCTTCGCTGCTAATTGCCCCTTTTTACTCTCTACGTCTTGAGATCACGTGCTAGTGTCTTGCTCGATTCCAAGTCACGTTTGACTTGTGTAAATCTTCACTCGAAACCTCCTTGTCACGTGACGTCTCACATGACCGACTTTCCGATTGGGAATGACCCCTCTCCGAAATCCATCTTTATAATCTCATCCAAGATCCCCGAACCCGAGATCCCCAGACTCGATCCGACATGGTGGTCTGACCGTGACACTCCCCCTCCTCCTCCTATATACCAATAGGGTGCTCCAGATCCTCTCCCTCACCTGTATCATTGACCACTGGCATATCTTGATCCCCTTCTTTGTCTGCCCTGAAGTTGAGTCCCTTATGATCAGCATCATTTCTGAACAGGTTACCTGATGCATCCACAGGAAGGCGCATTTGGTCTTCTGGTTCATTTTCATAACTGTTTATCATGGCTGGCCCAGAGACTGGCATAGTACCAGGAGTGTCACCTTCGTTCTTTGGTGGTGGCTTTCAGATTGCATTGGGCAAGTAACAATGCTGATCTTTGCTTTGGTAAACATGGTAAGGCAGCCCACTATGTTTGAATGCTGACCCACAACCAGGACAGATAAGTCACATTGAGGGTGTTGTTTTGATGTTTGGGGTGTCTGATTGGGGGATGGTATGCTGTTCTATTGGTGGTTGGATTTGGTGATCCCACATTTGCCTTGGCCATTTCCAGGGTATCATTCAACTTCAAGTGTAGCCAAGTCTTATATGCATTAACAAAATTTCCCCCTCCCTTGTGATCTTGGCTATTTCCAGGGTACTGTTGGAGTCCCAGTATGGCTGAGTCTCATCTGTATTTATATTTTTTTCACTCATTTCTGATCTTTGCCATTTTCAGGATGACATTGGAGCCCAAGTGTAGCTGAGCCTTATCATGTTTTCCTTTTCCCCCTCTCCTTTATGATTTTGTCTGTTTCTTCCCCCCCTCACACTCATCAGACTTTTTGCAGTCATTTTCTTTTCAAGTGATTGATATCCAGATTCCTAACATCTCTTAAGATTACCCACACTCTTTCTCAAGTCCCAGTGTTCAGCCTTATGACCAGACCTCTGTGTCCAACTCTATTGGGTGAAACCCATAAATGATGCAAGTTTTATGTATTTTTTTCACTCCCATCTCTATCTCACATCTCCCATAGCATCACAGTCTGCAAAAGTACAGGCTATGGCAGATGCATGTACATATGACAAAAGGCAAATATCCTTCTTGTTTTAATTGTAGGCAGGATGGATTGGAGCTGCACACCAAGGACCAAAGTGACATGGTTCTACATCCCCACCACATGGCTTACAATCTGCAAAGAGAGCAAAGAAAGCAAAGTGTAAGTGTATCTTCTATCTTTGTTATCATACATGCAACTCATATGTACAAAGTGTCCCAGAAAGTCAAGGCAACTGCTCCAAAAGTGGGAGCCAAAAAAAGGGGGGAAGGTATAGCATTGTGTTTACTCACTCCCAAGTCCATGGCCTGATTGCACATATGGTTCCAGAATTTCAAGCTACTGTAAGAAAGCCAAGTGTGCTATCTGGCAACAACAGTGCCAGCCACCAACCAAAATATATGTGTCTTCATTTATTTTAATCAATCTTACTGACTTCTAAAACGGCATCATGCAAGCCACCAGTCCCCATTGCTACTAATGATATCACAGACTGCCCTGCTTACTTAATCTTTTCCTTCATATTCTGTCTTTCCCTTCCTTTCTTGTCTGTGACTCCAGGCCATTTTGCCCATCACTTACCTAACTTACCTATGGAATGATCTTGTATTTTTCAGAGACTTCCATATGATTCTATAAGCTTCTATCTTGTTCCATGGCCTTCCACAGCCTTCTCCTACCTTCTTATAGCTTCTGCTTGTACCTGTATATATACTGTACCTGTTAAGGTCCAAGGGCCTTAAAGACACAATGTGCGTGGTTTGGTTTGGCGACAACTGGGATTGCTTAGTGGGATCTCCTCCTGAGGCAATAATGACATGAGTAGCATGGTACCAGTTGGCTACGCAGTATAACAAGTAAGTCCCCAATGATAAGGGCAACTTCTGAGTGTTCTTGATAGAGTTAAAGAGGGGAGAGCTTCAAAGGGGTCTTTGAAGTGACTAAGGGTTCAGGCTGTTTGACTCTGAGAGTCCTGGGTGGAAGCTACAAGTCTTGGATTGAAAACCAAGTTAGGCTTAGGGCCTAACTGTCAAAAGTACAAGCACTTATATACAAGTAGAATGTAACAGGTCACAGGAGTCACAGAATAATAGGGTCACATATAGTAAGGTTTATTATGAGCTGGCAATTCTAAGTATAGCTCCATTATGAGCTAGCAGTCTAAGAATAGTGCATCATGAGCTGGCAGTTCATAAAGGGATAAATGGTGATGCTGCGGAATGCTGCGGACTGTGGAGTGATAACATGTGATAGTTGACTGCGGAATGGTCAAGTGATCCATCAAGTGACTTGTCAGGTGATTTGGTGGTGGTCCGAGCAGCGCATGAAGGAATGAGTGGGGAACAAGTGACTGAGAGCGCAAAATAAATGGGTGGGAAAGATGGAAAATGAAAAATGGGGTCCAGGATCATAACAGTACCTCTTAGCTTAGAATGGGCTTTCCTAAGCTTGTTCTATTCATGCAATACAGACTGTTGAACAGTCCTTCCTTGCCTTTGAACATGTGCAGCTTCCTTCAAATGAACCTCTCTACATTAGTCAGCCTTGCTGCTAATTGCCCTTGACCTCTCTATATCTCAAGATCACATGCTAGTGTCTTGCTTGATTCCAAGTCACATCTGACTTGTATAATCTTCACTTGTCATTTCCCTTGTCATATAACACCTCACATGACTGGCTTCCCCTTTGGAAATGACCCCTCTCTGAAGTCTATCTTTGTAATCTTGTCTGAGATCCCCTGAACCCTGAGATCCCTGACTTGATCTGACATGGTGGTCTGACCGTGACAAATGATGAAGATGAAGACTTGGAACCACCAGAAGCATCCAGACCAAAGCCAGTCCCCTGCAACCACAGGAACTATGGTCAGGATTCAGAGACCAACAATCAAAGTGTAAACACCAAGGGTTGGATGATGAATCACTTATCATGACCCTATGTTCTGAGGTAAATCTTTTGTTCTTGTGATAACTTAAGCTTACTGTTGTGTCTATAGCAGGCTCATTGGTCTTCAAAATCATGAAACAAGAAACTGTTGTCAGATGACAACCTTATTCCAGATGTTGAGCTCACAACTGCTTCAGAGATCAATGGGAAACCCTTTGATAACAATAAGGATGATCTGTCAGAACAAGATGAGGACCAGAACAAGAAGGTAGCATGTCATTGTGGTTATAAGGTTGGATTCTTCCTTGTTCTATACTCAATGGAATTGATTATGTTTGATAGAGTTCCAAGCATGAACAGGCCCATCATAACAAGGTAAGAGAATACCCCCAGGATTTTACATGGTACTAATGATGCTGCATTGAAGGTACTGCAGTTTTCCAAGGCTATATAGAAGGTGAATCCACAGAAAGTTGCCAAGATACAGGACCATCATACATGCCACCACTATAATGCTAAAATTGCTTATTTATCATGTAGTCCTCCAACCTAGAAAGCAAGGCATTGTCCAATGATAACACTTTAATACCTTGTGGCCACAATATCAACAAAGGGTGGGACTGTGCACTGTAAAGTCCAAAGTGTCAGAATTTTAGTAGGTAAAATGTGTGAAAAATGATGAAAAAATGGTGAATAAACAATGAATAAATGATGGAATAAATGACAAAAAAATGCTGAGATTTAATGAAAAATGACTGAAATTTTCAGTAGTTTATCACCTGAAATTCCAGTGAAAGTGCAACAGGTTCACACATTTTGTAGGGGATCTTTTGTGTGTTTCCATTGATTTTTTTGCATATCTTTTCATTGATTTTTGTATATATCATTTTTCATGCATTTTCATTCTTTTTTTTTCACACATTTTTCATTCTTTTTTTCACCAGAATTTTTATTGAAAATAAAATTCAAATTTAATTACTTGTTTACCAATAACTCTCCAATTACTTGCCATCCTCAGTAGTGCTGTTCTCAAGATCTAAGTCATTGCCAAAATGATGTCAGGGGTTAGTCTGGGAGCACCAAATATATTTGCACTTACCCTCAGCTTTAGCTGCCTTATGCTCCCTCTGACTTTCATAATTCCTCAGGTAGTAGAAATGTTGTTTGAGGCATTCAGTAACAGGCCAATAGCCCATAAAGTTGTTGAGGAACTCATGGTCCTTGCTAGCCTACAAAATACAGGTCAGTTTGCAAGAATCAGATGAAAAAAAAAACTTACCAATTGCATGACGACACTGATCAATTCCTTATCTTGGTAGGGCCAAGTGGTCTTGGGGTTAAGTTTTGCAGCTGCTGCATAGCATCTTATATCACACTATAAAAATGCATGGGTCAGAGACAAATACACTTTGCAAGAAAAAAAAAAAAAAAAGAAAAGAAAACTCACACAGAATCTCATGTATGTCAGTTTGCCATCTACACCTTCAAGGCCCATTGAAGCTTGAAGGGTTACTTTCTTCTTCCATTGTGCTGGGCATTCAACTTGGACACAAGCCCTGTAGGGGCCATTTGCCACTCACTCTTGGACAAGAGAGCTGCTGGGGCCATCAGCCGCTTGCTCTGGGACAAGAGCTTCAGTGGGGACATCAGCTGCTTGCTCCAGGACAAGAGCCCTGCTGGGGCCACCAGCTGCTTGCTCTTGGGCTGCTCTAAGCTCATCTCTCATAGCAAGGAGCCAAACTAAAAAAAAGAAAAAGAAAAAATAAATAATGACATATGCACAAGACTTGTTGAATACTCACCTTCTAAGAATGTGATATCATTGGCATCAAGACCTAGATCCTGAATACCCAGGACAGGACTGCACATGGCAGGGACAACAGGGTGGACTGAGGCTAGAACAGTAGCCACAGGAGAGTGATTCCCCTCACCAGGAGCGATGCACTCCCCAGAGGTAGCATTCTGGGCAGATGATGCCTGGGTTGATCCCACTGTCATTGGTAGCCCTGCCACAGCCTTCTTCTTGGCTCCAGATCAGGTGTTGTGGGCCATTAGAATAGTGTGGAACAAGTCTGAATGAGTTAAACAGGAGATAGGTGAAGACTGATGATGCACCAATGCCTATCTTATAGGTTGTCAAGTGCTGTCTCACCTGTAGCCCCAACGAAAATCCCACTTATCAATCTGTGAACCTGTGAACCGTCTTGTTGACAAGGAGTTAAGTTGCTGCTGCAGCGGGTCAATTGGTGAACAGGACGATGGATGGTCAATCACAGGCTTTGAAGATGGAAGGAACAAGTTGAAGTAAGTTGAACTTTCTTGAAAACATACTAACAGTCATGTGACTGTGGTGCCACTGCCTTTTGCACTCAGCTGAAGTTGACCCTTCACCTCATATGATAATGATCAGTTACCAGAAGAAACTACTCCCTTACACCCTTCATGCTATCATGGATACCACTTTCTATATATTTTCTTCAGATCATGGACCATAAGCCATCTGAATTGAGATGGCAGTAGTACTGGCACTGTGCCGCCCACTCTTACCCACCTCCCCTGATGATTGTCTTTATTGACTTTAAGTCCTTCACAGCTCTCTCATGGATTGTCCTCTTGCTGATTTGCCTTATATCATCATTAATGTCAGAGTCAGATTTAATTATATGCCCTTGTTGCAATAATCTAAAGCACCAATCAACAGTATGGCATCACAAAAAAAGAGCTGCCCAAGCCCAAGCTCAAGCCAAAGTCGAAGCTCAAGCTCAAGCCCCTATAGTGCAGCATGAATCCTTTCCACCTCTCAAGCAGCATCGCATCACCCATTGTCAGGCTGATGCTAGCCCTTCCTCTAGTGGCTGCCTCCAATTGCACACACCCTTGTTCAACTCTGATCTCCCCCTGCCATTTCTTGATCCACCAGATGACTTGGATCTACCTTAGCCACCAGGGGATGCATGTACTGTACTATCCTGTCACTTTACTGATAATATCCTTCTGGATCTTCATGCTTGGACACATCGAAATCCTGATGAAAACAATGACGATGACAAGGATCCTGAAGATGCTTCTGAGAAGGATGCTGACTCAATCGATCCTGGAACTGGTGACTTCTGGAATGAAGAGGATGTCAGTATGGAAGATGGAGTGGATCCGCGTGAGGCCATCACCTTGCTTTGGGATATTTTGACTGAAAGGTTCATTGTAGAGGCAGTGGAATTTGGTGAGTTTGCATATTCCTTATTGCATACTTGGTGACTCACCAGCATTTTTGTGATTCAGGCCAGTCTTCTATCTTGGACTATGACCTGGATGTCCTGTGTCCATTTGCGATGAAGATCAGGAACAATCTAACCATCTTGGCCTTCAATGAGATAGCATATAACTTTTCCAAGGCAGGCATAGAGAATCTCACCAGGACACAATCCCATGTTTGGTTTCTCTCCCACTTCAAGCCTGTAGTATTTGTATGTTGCATCAATTCATACATATGCTATACTGGTAAATACACCGACCTTAATGAATGCCTGAAGTGCAAAATATTGTGTCTGGACAAGTCCAGCTGAGCAAGGCATACATTCTCATATATGCCCCTCATCCCTCATCTCTGTGCATTAATGTTGAATCACACCTATGCCACTCATCTCCAGTACCATGCCAATAAACATGCAAAGATGTCAACTTGCATGCCCAGGATGACAATGGATATTTTTGATGGGCTCCATTATTGCTTGCTCCTTGGTGAGCATGTTGTTGTTGGAGACTGAATGTTACCTTACAATTACTTCTTGGATCATCATGATATCATGCTCAGCTTCACCACTGACAGCTTCGCTCCATTCAAGAAGCAGAAGCATACCACATGGATTCTTCTCATTTTCAATTATAATCTCCCTCTGGACCAATGCTTCCAAAAGGACAACATCCTGTGTGCTGGTATCATACCTAGTCCAAAAAAGCCATGGGATGCAGACTCCTTCATCTATCTGCTTGTACAAGAACTGCTTGAGCTTGCAGATGGTATGTCTACATATGACTCCCTCTCAAGCAGCCTCTTCACCCTCCATGCCTATGTCATCACTGGCTTTGGTGACATTCCCGCTGTTTCCATGCTTATATACATGAAAGGACACAATGGCTTGCATCCCTGTTGAATGTGTGAGATCCAAGGTATTGGCATCCTAGACTCACAAAACAGAACCCTCTACATGCCGCTGTCCTGCTGCGATCATCCCAAGCCAACAGATGTCGTCGAGTATCATCCAGTGAGGTTACTGCTGCGCTTGCATAATTCCTTTATGGTGCAGGCCAAATCAGTATTGTCCATGCCCACAGAAATACAGCAAGAGGAGCTTTTAAAGGCATATGGCATCAAAGGAGTCCCTCTCCTCAGTGCCCTTGGGTCCCTGAGGTTTCCCCAATCATTTCCATATGACTTCATGCATTTGATCTGGGAGAATCTCATCCCGAACCTCATCCTCTTTTGGTCTGGCAACTATAAGGGAATGGATAAGGGTCAGCCATACGTCCTGCCTCCAGATATGTGGCAGGTTGTTGGCACTATCTCCACAAAAGCCACAAAAATGATACCTTTGTCATTTGGTGTGCTCATACCTAACCCAGCAAAGGATAGTTCATATTTTACATCTTTGACATGGTCTGTATGGTCACTGTTCATTGCCCCCACTGTGCTTCAACATCACTTTCCTGATGAGTGCTACTACCAACATTTCTGCTCCCTTATTAGAATCCTTAATCTGTGTCTGCAATTTGAGATCAGCAAGGAGGAGATCAACAAAATTGAGTTGGGAATCCATGAATTGGTAGTAGATTATGAGTGGTGCATTCCTCCTTTCATTTCCAAAAAATCAAAGGCAGGTTTGATTCACATATCCAGCCTCTACTACCAGCACAAACCTGAACAGCTCCCAGCGTGCCCACTTACAATTCATGCCCTGCTCCACATCCCTGACCAAATCAGATGGATGGGACCATGCTGGACAACATGGGCTTTTCCCATCGAGAGGCAATGTGGGTACTTCCAACACATCATCCACAGTCAACTCAACCTGTATGCGAATATGAGCCAACACCTCACTGATCTATCGCAGCTCTGGCAAGTCAAGATTTTGTACAATCTTACTGATGAGGAGCTTGGAAAGCCTCCCAAGCACATCTCTTTGCAAATGAAAAGACTTGAAGATTGTAAGTCATATCCCAGTACCTTTACCCTAGTCTAAAACCAATTTACTGCAGACCCACAATATGAACTTGTGGCTCCAAAGGTTATAGGTCCCCTTGGTGATACCATATGCAATGTCCTTAAGAATGGCCTGGCAACCTGGTTTGGTGTCAAGCCAAAGGTTGTGAGGAAATTTCTTCTGGACAACATTGAGCAGTGGGGCAAACTGCATCACCTTGAAGGTGAGGACATCATATATATACATGATATTGTTTCCAAACACATGGATGGCTGCGATGCATCTTTCATCCATGTACATAAACTAATTGTCAACCATTCTTGGAAAATAATTTGTTTCTATCTCTGCCCAATAGTATGAGCAACTTGTTGATCAAAACCAGTGACATCAAAACCTTGCTGACACATTCAAGTTAGAAATGTTCTTTGGGCAACTTCTGTATATTGTCATCATCCCCATTTCCCAAAGCAATGAACTTAAAACAAAGAAGGCTGAAAACATCTGTCTGGCCATTATTCAGCAAGTTAAGACTATTTTCCCCAACATGTATGGGTTGCCACCGATTCCACATTACAAGAAGAGGGGGTGCCTGAACCCCGCTGACATCAAATCCATCCAGTGCATTGTCAGCTGCATTGAAGACCACAGAGAATGGGGGTTGGTTGACCACAGCAGTCTGCTGGCATATGCAGTATTTACTAAGGCAGACTAGTTGGTGGCAATATGACCAAACAAGTGAGTTTCCTTGAATGCACTCACTTGGAGAGTTGCACTGTGAGTTTTGCCAGTGTTTGTCATTTATTGTTTGGTACTGTTGTGTGTTGTTGTCATGCACATCAAGTGCTTGTGCACTGACATTTCAAACAATGCTGCCCTTACTCTCCACCCTGCTTACCATACTACTCACTATGCCCTTGCATTTTTTTTTTGAAGCCACAACCTGGGCCATCCAATATGGCTGATGCCTTGCCCATATCATTGCAATACATGCACTCACCTGGGTGCAAGCTATGGCCATTTGAATTGTACTCAAATTGGTAGAGTGGATGTGCCGGCTTGCAGTCAAGCAGGCTGCCAGGTGTGTTTTTGTTTGTTTCATTTTGGCAGTTTTGATATTTATGTTGACATTCATCAGGGTGAACAAGATGGTCGCAATCTCCATGGGTGAGTTTTTCACCAGCATCGGTGATGGGTCTAACTGTGTATGAGGCACATTGGCAGGCGTTGTGTCAGCCATGGGGGAGGTCACCTTTTTTGGCCTTGCAGTCCACTTGTTGGACCAAGTCATAAGTCTTTCTTTTTTTTTTGTTTGAAACATGTGCTAACTTTGTTCCACACAGCAGGCCTTTCTGGGTAGCAACCATGTATTTGGGCAATAGTGGGGACCTTCCTTAGCAATGTTGATGCACAGGTGGTGATGACAGCAGCAGCAGTGGTGACACACAGGCAATGGCGGCAGGGATGGTGATGTGCAGGCAACAATGTGCTCATATAGAATTCTAATATATCACAACTCAGCTCATTTTCAGCAAGTTTTCAATAGTTATTCATAGGACTTTCAACTTGCCTGAGTTTGTGTGATTTTCAGTTGAACATCGTTGTAAAATTTCACCAACTTTTCATTGAGAAATAAGACACTAGTTTTTTACACATAAAATGCTTTAAACTTGTCGTGTTTGGACTTGATGCTCAAGTTTGTGCAATTTTTAGTTGAATATCATTGTAAGATTTCATTAACTTTTTGCTAAGAAATAAGATTCAAGTATTTCACATATAGAATGCATGAAATTCAGCTGTTGCACACAAAAATATATGAAATTCTGACACTTTGGACTTTATAGTGGTGGAGCACATTTTGTCCCACCCCAATTGGGGGCTTGTATCATCAGTATCAGACTGCAGTCTCTGGCCTTATAGGCAGTTATCAAAGCAGCTATCCATGAGATCACTGGTAATGCCCTCTTCTCAATGGCATATCCTAGTGTGATCACACTTGCTGATTATTTCTGTGATACACTGAGGGCCACCACCAACAACCTCAATGTCTCTGTCCTAGGTCACTGCTTTGGAAAGGACCACAGGTTTGCAGAAACCATATCACATGTAGTAAGTCCCCCAATGTCAATACTTCTGCTATTTCTTATCTTTGATGTTATGCTCCTAGGCACTTGGCCCATCTCTTTTCTTTTCTTTTCTTTTCTTTTCTTTCTTGACCACTATGTACTTATATGATCACCTGACCACTTCTTACATGACTGCTTACCTGTACATCAGAGCCATCTTGTTGGGAACTCCATTGTTCCCTCCTTTTGTACATTCTCTATTGTTCTCTTCTTATGGTAGTCTGTGACCACCATTGTTTGTGACTCCATTGTTCTGTGATACCTATTGTTTGTGACTCTATTGTTCTCTACTTTTGTACACTTAGTCAGGTAGCTGCCCTTTTGTATATAAGCTGGACTTATATCCTAGAGTTGGGCCTTAAGCCTGACTTAGTTTGCAATCTATTGCATTCAAAGTCCTTGTTGCTTGACAAACCATTTCCCTCTTTTATTTCTTTGGAATTATCTTCAAAGCCTTGAAGATACTTCCCATTCCTCTTTATCTTCACCCAGACATTGGTCTTAGTGACCCTCTTGCCTTTATCACCTTCCAAAGCACTTTAAGTTACTAAGGGAATTACAACCCTTGTAACTTCATCACTGCTGCATATTTTACCTTTGTGCACATCGCACCTTAAGGTTCAATAGGCCTTAACATTTGACCACAGTTGGCTATCCATCTGTTGAACCTCTATTGTAGCTTGAAGAAATTGGCTGCAGTGGAGGTAAAAGCTTATTCAGCATGATATCAAGTGATGCCTGCCATAAATATGTCAAAGATTTGGTTACAAGCACCAAATATATATATCTATGGAGCCAGGTTTGTCATCTATGCCATAAATACCTATCACAAGGCTAATCTTATGTTTTATCTACCATATAGTCAGGGCCAACCACAGGTCTCCATCAATACTCAAAGCCATTCCAACAACCATTCATCATGTCAATCTTGAAGGAGTTTATTTTCACAATATCTTATAGGATGTCATTGGCTGAGAAGCATGCTCACTGCTTCACATCAAGTATTGAACTAGCATTGCTGTGACTCAGTTAGTCCCAAGTCAGCTTACCTAAGTCATAACTTGGCCCAGAAATGGCCTGACTCACTGTGGTGTTGACTTGAGTTGACACTCAAAGTCAACTCAAGCCTTTTTTTTTTTTTGATACCATTAATAGTACAAGCTTTCACCTGTGTATATGTACAGTACACAAGTGCCCACAAATAATATCAACAACACTACATATAGGACAGGACATTGGGAATGGCTAGGGAAACAATGTTCAAATTTTATAAATGACCAGTCAGAGCAGGTATTACTGGACAGCAAGGGCAGACTGTGCAAGTGATTTCCCAACCTGGGAGTGTAATCTGTGTATATCTTATCATTAAGAACAGTTTTCTGTATGGATGTGTTGACACCTACTGCAGACAGCACTTGTATGGGGGGTTGCATTCACATGGAGGGAAGTTGCTTGCAGTCTTGAAGTCTCATCCTGAAATTTCAGTGCCAGCAATGTCCCAATTGAATGTCATATCACTCTGAAGTCCCTCCTTTACCAAGAGATTGTTGAAAAGGTAGCAAAAGTGATTGTAGTTGGGTTTGCCCTTAAAAGAGAGTAAGTGGCAGTGCCCAAAGAGCATGCAAAACTCTGGTAGGAGCTCATGGAACATAGCAAGCATGGTGATTGATTGCTTACTTTCAAGAATGTCCTGATGCCCCAAGCCCTGCCATGGCAAAAAGCCCCACATGAAGTAGAATAGGATGTAGACAATAGACTCCAGATTATCTCACCTTCCTAACTCTGAGCCAAGGTGAATATTGATAGATATGAAGGCAGCAGTTCCAACAGGGCCAAGATCCTTCTTGAATGGAATGTGTAGGTGTGTATTGGGATCCTAGAATTCTTTTAATAGCCCAAAATCGATAAGGTGTATGACATTTGCATACTTTCCAACACCCACAATGATATTGCTAGGTTTGAGATCACGGTGAATAAAGCTGCAAGAATGGATGTACTGCAAGCAATGAAGCTAATCATAGTAAACATTAGTCCATCAGTCATGGTCACAGAAGTCGAATTTACTCACCAGCTGCCCAGCCAAAAGCAATACAGTCTTGATCATAAACTTAGAATGGCATTGAACAAAGAGGTCCTCAAGGGACTGGCCAAGGCAATCGACTGCTATCGCATTGAAACCAGTTTCTGTACCAAACCAATGGACCCAAGGGATACTGGTCCCTCCCTTCAGTTTTGTGTAGATATGAAACTTGTTGTCTAGGGTGTGAACCATTTCTTCAACTTGCTTGAGTTTAATAACAATGTCCTTTTCTGATAGAATATTGAATGCAAGATATATTTTATCTGTGTATCCAGCCTGTAAGTAAATTGAGATGGTGCAATGCAATTACTCCATACATACAAGATGATCCAGACATGATCCTTTCTTGCAACCTGTATCTCCCAGCTAATCAAATTAGCTCCATGACTTGTATGACCTTGAGTAGGACTGGATATAGACAGATAAGATAACAGAATGTATGGACTGAACATTAGATGTGGCTCACAAAATATAGAATATGGTAGAAAATGGACAAATGTGGAGACAAACATGAACCATGGACACCAGCATCACTGTGGTGGCATGAGAAAGCAGGTTCAAAAAGCAATTGTCATCATTGTGTCAATGGTTGGTCCATGCATATTCTTCCCCAGATCCTCATCAAGAAGCATTTATTTTCTTTTTGAATGTATTAAAATAAAATAGAAATGATATACTGCAGTAGATTAGCAATAGACTACAGGGCACCATAGACAAAATATTGTTGAGTGTCAGTAAGCCTGTACATCACAGTGCATGAGGGTATCATACCTGTTCATCAATCATCACCAAAGTGTCAATTGACATGATTCAGAAATGGCTTGCCTATGACCCTTCTGCAAAATCATGCACCCATGCCTGGCTAAGTCTGGACTCCCACATATACAGCTTGACATGCCATCCCTTTTTGAGTGCAGTGCACATGCAACCATGGAACCCTTCCTTGTTGAACTGGCTAACATTGCCATCCCCAGTCACAAGGACAATCATTGACCCAGGCAGCGGCACATCCACAGTTGAGACCACCTGCAGCAGCTTTAGCTGTAACAGTTTGTTGACACCTTGTTTGTGGTAGTGCATACAACTACTGCTATACACCAAAGGTGCCTGCACTGTACATGGATGATTTACAGAGGCAGGGGTTGTACTACTGCTGGACATTGCTAGCTTGGACAAGTCAGTTGCCAATGTGATACCAGATGACAACCAGCAGGTATACTCCTTTGCAGCATTCATGCTGCCACTGCTGCCACTGCCACTACCACTGCTACTACACCCTCAGGAGTGATGGTGGCACCAAGATGAAACCCTGTCTGGGCCATTGCTGGTATAGAGGACATGTACATATACATGGACTTTATATCCAAGTTGGGTGGCAGGTTCCACTGGCTGATACAAAGGTGAAGAAGCAACCAGCATACATTGTGTGATGTTCTAGGATAAGCATAAGTGTGGCATTAGATATCCATCTGACCTTGGTGTGGATGAGGTGGTGTAGGTGTCTCTGCAAATAGGTCAGGAATCTAATAAGAATGTTAGAGCCACAGGGAAGAAGGAAGAAGGGTCATGAGCCTCAAGGTCAGTTGGAAGAGATAAAGAACTCCCAGATATACTAGTCAATAAAGATGTTGACAAGTGGTTGTCTGGGCCTTGGAGGTGGTCCCTGTGGATCAATAAAGTTGGGCATGGAAGACTGTAGCAACTCATTTAAAAGGATGCCTGTGAGGAGCTCTACCTCTGCTGCGAACAGAAACTTGAGTTTGATTGCAATCTGAGAATTGTCTTCATTGAGAGACATGTTGCAAACATGAACAGAATCTACAGCAGTGATAGACAAACTGCCAACTGCAGAACTAGAAGTGCCAGTTGAAGGCTGTTTGGAAGGCAGTCAGGGTTGTGGCCATGGTCTGGGTTGCAGTCAGGATTGTGGTCAGGGTGGTGGCTGTGGTCATGGTCATGATCATGGTTGGGGTCAGAGTCATAGTCATAGTTGGGAATGGTGGACAGGGTCAGAGTTATCAGTTGTGGACCTATGGTTGTGATTGAGGGAGCAAGATAGAGTAAAAGACAAGTGCTGAGCCCACATGTTGGAGATTATTCACAAGTCACATGGTTCAATAGAATATTGTTCCCCAACACTGCAGTCAAAAGACAGTTGAATTGTATTTGTAGCCTATATGTCAAATCCAGATCATAGTAAAAAAGGGCAATTCTTCAAGAGGTTACTACAGCATACTCCAATGCAATCACAAACAATATTTCCTGGATCATCCACATTGACTAGAGTTTGCCCTCCTTGTCACTGGTGAATTTCATAATCTTATTAAAATCTGCATGAAAATCTTCCTTGAGTAACCCCATAAGGAGGTTAGCACCATCAGCATTATCAAGCATCTCCTTCTCTGATGTTACCCAACCCTGCATGAAACTAAGGCACCTTTTCTTCAGATGAAATTTTAACATTTGAAGGGCTTCCATTGTAAGAGGACTAATCTGATTCCTCCTCTTTGTATCTGTTTCACTGCTCAAAGAAAAGATGCGTTCACATGGAACAGAAGATGCCTGGATTGGAAGATAATCTATTGCCATCAAAAATAGCATCGGATATGTCAACCAGTTGATCTAGCATGCCTTGTCAGTAAAGTTCAACTACTATTAATGCCACTACCTACTTCCCAAAACTTAAGAGGGTTGTTGCTCTGCACTGAGAATGGCAGTGTCATATAACTTAGATATTCTTGCTTGACTGTTGGTTTATTTTGACCTAGATTACAAGTGTCAATACCAATTTCCATGTCATCTAGCTGGTATTTGGCTGGAAGTGACATATAGCTTGGCTCTCCCTGTGCTTCTGGGATAATTGGCCCTGGTCCTATATCTGTATCAGTAGTGGGCATCTTGTGCATGTAGTAATTGCTCATCTTAGGGGATAAGTGAGGATAAGTTTCAGGGAGTCATGTATAAATAAACTTACCATTTCTTGGATTTTTTTCTTGGCTGCAGCAATGAAATCTTTGCCCCAATGCTTGCAAATCCATCTCATACACAAAATGGGGTTCAGGACTACAGGTGTCATTTAGCCTAATTTTCTGGGGTAGCAAGACAAAAGCACTTATGCATTGTAATAATATATGCACTGGTACAATCCATGTGAGAATAGTACTTTTCTGCCCATTTTAGCCCAGGTCAGATCAATTTCTCCAAATGAGGGTTGTTATCAGCAAGCTTCTCCCACTTTGACATGAATAACTCAAACACAGGAATAGAACTGTACAAGAGTGGTGTCTTCTCACCCAACATGCTCTGCTGGACAGGGTGCAGAACCTATTGGCATAATTTCATTAGGATATGGCTGATACCTTGCATATGACTTACAGCTAAGATGGCCTGGACATCTCCTATCACCTCCCAGCTATGAGATAAGATCTGGTACTTGCCCATTTCCTCCTAAGTCTTGGGGAGAGCAAGGAAGTGATTGACAGCCTTTTAAGTTGACTAGTTAGCAGATATTACAGTGATAAGGGTAGGGCCTTACCAGATGCATTTGAAGGAGTCAGGTTAGCATATGATAAACAGAATCCCACCTTATGCAGACATCTTGCAGGAGCTGCAAGGGTTGGACTTTGACAATCTTAGACGACTGATCTGTGAACCACCCTTCTTTGTTGCCATTTTGGAAATTATGATTGAAGGCACATCGATGTTCACCTGATCCTCAAATAGCTTGGACTGCTGCCCAAGCTTGTGCTATGGGACTGGAAGGGACAGCATTGTCACTAGACAGAGAGTTAGTGTTCTTGTTACCAGCCATACCAGATGCAGCATCTATCACCTGTCCAGAACAAAGATTAATAATGTGGGCAAAGCATATGATCTGATGATCATGTGCATCAAAGGAAATGTCACGCACTGCCAACATCATCTCAAGCACCTTCATCATGGTATCATTATTTGATGCATTGTCAAGGGTGATATGTCCCACCTTGAGTAGAGTAATAAGTGTCCATTAATCACCAGAAGAATGTCATTGCCTTACCTTAAGTGTGATACTGGCCCTATCTAGAAGGTGTATCAAGGTTGCTGCTAGTTTTGTTCTGGTATGGCCCTGTTCAAGATAGTGAAAAGTGATAAGTGTGGTCTTGAGTTGTAAAGCTGAGGTTCCATTGACCTGTACCACCCAATGGGTGGTGACAGCCAGATAAGAATTGTATAATTGATCAGACCATGTGTCTGCCATTAAAGGAGACATGCCCCATAGCAGCCTTGATTTAAGAAATGAGAAGATATATTATTTATGGAAGGGGTTGGGGGTAACATGCCACAAGGTCAGCATGCAATTCTGTAAAGTACCCTCTCCAAGCTTGGAGAATGAGCTGGTGTATCTTCATTTGATGGAGGATCAAACTGTCTTTGAGACCTGGTTGTAGGAGTAGCAGAATCACCCTAAACTTGGGACATCCAATGATGCTCAGAGACTTGCAGTTCGAAACAGGAAAACATAAGTGCAGTAAATATAAAAAGACAAAAGATGCTCCACCTGGTCATCTGCTACAATGAAATTGAGAAGGCACATGTGGAACTTCTCCACAGTGAATTCATCTAGTTGTTTGACTTGCAAGGCTTTGGCTCCACTCATAGCTTGGGATCAGGACTGTGACTTGAGAGGTTTCCAACCATATTGGGGGGCTAAGGTTGTGTGTAACTCATAGTGGTACTTTCTGATGTGACCATGGAGGCCTGAGGTTGATGTGGTCTTTGAATACTGATAGTAGGTGCTTGAAGGCCAACTAGCTGGGTTCTTCTCTTTGGCTATTCTATGAAGTATTGTTTAGGTCACAAAACTGCAGAGTTCCACACATAGGAAACTTAGAGGCACACTTTGCAGCTGACCTTTTCTCCTACTGCTGATTTGTCAAAAAAATAATAAACATCACTTTTGGGGACCTTAGGTAAGGCAATAGTATTGGGATTATTGACCTTTATTTTGTTGCCACAATCGACTTGGGCTGGCTCATTGCTACCTGAGACATTATCCAGATTAAAGCTTTCTTGAGACTTAGCAGGTTGAGATGCAGGTAGTGTTGCTGGCAGCTAAGCCGGACCTTTTCGAAAATTGGCGATAACAAATTAAATAAAATAGCTAAAATTATGAAAATAAAGATGTGAATGGATTAGGTCAAGAGCCGGGGGGTCACTTAA
>Ga0307510_10000504_pt1 | contig 38756 bp, 34 predicted proteins | sample 12_EM_MG_FD_207224 | JGI IMG/M metagenome (GOLD analysis project Ga0307510, IMG submission 207224) | Populus trichocarpa ectomycorrhiza microbial communities from riparian zone in the Pacific Northwest, United States - 12_EM | ecosystem: Host-associated > Plants > Roots > Unclassified | place...
ATTGACCATTCGTCGCTAATAATATGGTGATGTACGATCACCAGAATATGCTTATTTTCTTCCAATTGCACCAGGTGGCAGCGCAGCAGTGGCCCTGTGCTCAAATTGAAACCTCCGCTGGTCTCTTTTTCGACCAATTTATTTAATACGGATTGCCTGTCGGCCGTTTTCCTTAAGTCGGTTTCTTTTAACTTGAAACCGTAGTCGTCAGGGGTTAGTATCTGTTGGCGGGGATTGCCTTCTTTATCTTCTTTAAATACTGTCCGCAGTATCTCGTGACGGGATATAATAGCCAGAAACGATTTATTTAAAGCTGTCTTGTCCAACCTACCTTCCAGTGATATTACATAAGATAGGTTATATGCACCCTGGGTAGTGTCAAATTGCTGCAGCACCCACAATCTGCGTTGGGCAGATGACAATACATAATCAGGTTGCTCTTTAACTAATTCTTTTGCCTCGTAGGTATTTACTTCCTTGTTGGCTATTGATTTAGCTTGCCTTTCTACCGTATTTTCAGAAAACAATTCTTTTATCGGCAGTTTTACTCCTAATTCCTTGTGGATCAATCCTCTCAATCTTATCGCCTTGATACTATGACCCCCAAGATCAAAAAAATCACTTTTTATACTTATTGTTTTTTCCGATAGGCTCAGCACCTCAGCCCATATTTTAACCAGGGCCAACTCAATATCTGTTGATGGGGCTATATATAAAGTCTCACCAATACCGCTGCCGTCGGGTTGGGGCAACAGTTTTTTGTCTACTTTACCATTACTGGTTAGCGGAACCGAATCCAGGTGCATGTAATACCCTGGTACCATGTACGATGGTAAATATTCTTTTAGATAGTCTCTGAGTTCAATACCCTCTGCCTCACCCGTTGTATAGGCAATTAACTCTTTATCCTGTCCTTTTATAGCTTTGGCTATTACAACAGCAGCGTTTACTTTAGGATGTTTTTGAAGTGTGTTTATTATCTCATCAAGTTCGACCCTGAAACCACGGATTTTCACCTGATCATCTATACGGCCAAGATATTCCATATTACCGTCGGCCAGCCATCTGCCTAAATCTCCTGTACGGTAGATCACCTTACCGGATTTATATGGATTTTCAATGAATTTTTCTTTGGTTAATTCTGGTCTGTTCAAATATCCCCTGCTCACTCCATCTCCACCTATGCATATTTCACCTAACGCACCAAATGGTAATAAACGCTGATGATCGTCCAGGATATATACATCGGTATTTGCTACCGGCCGACCAATCGGCACAAAAACATGGTAATTATCTGAATGTTCTGCTTTGTATTCAAGTGACGTGATCGTGGTTTCTGTCGGACCATATGCATTGATGAATGTGCAACAGGTTTTCCATTTTTCAGCAAGCGACGGCGGGCAGCTCTCTCCACCACTTATCACTCTTTTTACACTGCTCATATCCCCTATTGAAAGCTCCGCTAAATATGCCGGAACTGTATCAATATGACTTACCTTCTTATCAATTATATAATTTTCAAGGGATTTTGTATCTGAAAGAATGGACTTCGAAGGAATAACTAAAGCAGCACCTGATAAAAATGCTATCCAGAGCTGCTCTGCTGACGGGTCAAAAGTAATTGTGGTAAACTGAAGCACCCTTTCGTCCGAAGTTATATTGTATACTTCACGTTTCGACCAGATCAGATTAATCACATTTCTATGCTCAACCAATACACCTTTAGGGTTACCTGTTGACCCTGAGGTATAAATACAATAAACCAGGTTATTTGCAAGTGATCTTGTTACCAGGTTCTCTTTACTGTAGTTACTTTGAGAGTTTTTAAATCGCTCTATTTCTTCTTTGTCCACAAGTATCTTACAGACGCTGTCACTCAGCATATAATTAATGCGTTCCTGCGGATAATCAGGATCTATCGGAACATAGGCTCCGCCTGCTTTCAATATACCGATCACCGCTATGATCAGCCACTCGCCACGTTCTAACTTAAGACCTACCAAGTCATCTGGTTTTACCTGGTAATTCTTTTTCAGATAATCGCCAAACTGGTTACTCAAACTATTTAAATCCCCATAAGTAATCTCCAGGTCCTTAAAAATAACGGCGATATTATCCGGAGTTTTTTTAACCTGATCTTCAAACAGATCAATAAGAGATTTATTTTTTGGATAATCAAATGCATTATTATTTAGCTCATGCAGCAATTTATGCTCTTCCCCTTCAGTTAGTATAGGCAATGATCCGATACTTTTCTTAGGGCTGGCTAATATTGAATTCAGTAAGAGTTTGTAATGATCGATGATACGGTGAATAGTTTCTTCTTTATAAAGATCAGTATTATACTCAACGGTTCCTTTTAATACCGAAACATCTTCCTTTAGTATAAATGTAAGATCTGATTTAGTAGTATGCGTTGCCGAGAGCGCTCTTCCATTCTGTAGAACGAACATCACCTGGTACAGCGGATTTATATCAAGTTCCAGATCATTCACCAATACCTCTTCTATTTTCTCAACGGGAATGTTTTGGTGTTTATGTGCATCAGATACCGTGATATTCACCCTTTGCAATAGCTCTTCAAACTTGTCATTACCGCTTATTTCTGTGCGAAGGGGCAACGAGTTTAAGTAGCTTTCATTTTTTTCGCCTGTTTTGGCGTTAAAAACTACGTTCCCTACACAAATATCTTCCTGGCTGCTATAACGGTATAACAGCACTTTATAGGCTGACAAAAGCGTAACAAAAAGGGTGACCTTCTGCCGGTCACTAAACTGGCTTAGCTGTTTTTCTAATTTTTCATCAATAGAAAACTCAACTGTGCCTTTATTTCTGCTTTTTATGCCAGACCTTATGGAATCGGTAAATAGATTTAATGGTTTTAAGCCTTTCAGTCTATCTTTCCAATAACCTATTTCGAGCTCAAAAGGCATGTTTTCTGATAAAGTAAGGTTCGACATATTTATAAATAACCCTCCTACGGAACCTCTGTTACTGAGGAACTAAAATAACTAAATTAATTAAAATTAAGTTTGGATACGGCCCTTTTACGGATTTTTTTAAAATTTAGTTTTTAACTTACAATTATTATACCACACAGTGTATTAATACGATATAAGCTTTACCTGTTTAAAATAAAAATGCTATAATTTGCCAGGCCTTAAATAGAAAAACGCCTTAAGCTCAATGCTTAAGACGTTCTATATGAAGTATTTTACTTATAAAATGTTTTACTAAAACATCACTTCTCAGTATTATTTAAAAAGAAATTTTATTTGCTTTTTAATTGAGCAGCGGCTCCATGATCTAAAAACCACTGTAAATCACCACTTTGAGGCTTAATTAGCTGTGCCGGGTAATTCTCAATGTCAGTCTTGTCTTCAATTATATGATGTACCGCTATTGCTTTGCCATCACCATATACAAGGAATGCTACGTGTTGCGCCAGGTTTATCAAAGGTGCCGTCATTGTAATACGGTATACCTGCTGATCTTCAAGGAAAACTGCTTTTGCTGAAGCTGTTTTATCATGTAAAACTGGTGTGTGCGGAAACAACGAAGCCGTATGAGAATTATCGCCCAATCCAAGAAGCACAAGGTCAAACCTGGGCTCAGTTCCGGCAAAATATAAATTGATATCTGTTGTATAAGCTTTCGCAGCTTCGTCGGGGCTTAATGAGGTATCAACCGGAAATATCTGCTTGTAGCTCAGCTCCAATGGCTCAAGAATAGCCTTTTTTGCCATCAGGTAATTACTTTGCGGATCGGTATGCGGCACATAACGCTCATCTCCAAAAAAGAAATGCACTTTACTCCATTCTACTTTATCTTTATACAAAGGAGAAGCTAACAGCTCATAAAGTTTCTTAGGGGAATTTCCGCCCGATAGGGCTACTGAAAATTGCCCATGTGAGGAAATTGATTCCGCCGCAATTTTTACAAAGTAATTTGCCAGGCCATGAAGAACTTCGTCTTCGTTATTAAAAACATTTATTTTCATTAACAATTACTTTTTGCCTTGTACAGGTAAGGTAAACCAATTAAATCCATCACGTGCAATCAATGCTTCTGCAGACTCAGGTCCCCAGGAATCAGCAGAGTAATTGGGAAAATTCAGGCTTTTCTTATGCTGCCATGTACTTAAAATTGGCATAACCAATTCCCAGGCAGCTTCTACCTGATCCCCACGCATAAACAAGGTTTGATCACCAAGCATAGTATCCAATATTAATGTTTCGTATGCTTCCGGTGCTTGTTGAGTGTAAGTACCTTTATAGTCAAATACCATATCAACACCATTTAAAACCATGTCAATACCCGGGCGTTTGGCCTGTACCTGTAAACGGATACTCATTTCGGGTTGAATACTGATGATCAGCCTGTTTTGCTGCCAGCTTTCAGCTGCTTCCGTTGGGAATATCAGGTGCGGAACATCCTTAAATTGTATAGTAATTACCGAAGATGACTGGTGCAGACGTTTACCCGTACGTAAATAGAACGGTACCCCTTGCCAGCGCCAGTTGTCAATAAAGAATTTAATAGCGGCAAAAGTCTCTGTGTTGGACTGAGGATCCACCTTTGGTTCCTCGCGATATCCCGGCACTTCTTTACCTTTCATCCATCCGCTTCCATATTGTCCTCTGACTGCCGAATTACGCACATCTTCAGGACTAAATTTGCGCATGGCCTTTAATACATCGACTTTGCGGTCGCGTACTTCATCTGCATTAAAGCTCACAGGTGGCTCCATAGCTACGTGGCAAAGCAGTTGCAGCAGGTGGTTCTGGATCATATCCCGCAAAGCGCCCGACCCATCGTAATAATCGCCGCGCTCTTCAACTCCGAGCTGTTCTGAGACCGATATCTGTACATGTTCGATATAATTGCGGTTCCATAATGGCTCGCATATAGAGTTGGCAAAACGGAATGCCATAATATTCTGAACTGTTTCCTTGCCTAAATAATGATCTATACGGTATACCTGGCACTCATCAAATATGCTTGACAATAACTGATTAAGCTCCTTCGCTGTTTCCAGGTCATGACCGAATGGCTTTTCGATTACTATCCTGGTCTTCTTTTTATCCTCTGCAAGCTTAGCTTTGGCAATATTGGAAGCAATTATCGGGAACAAGTTTGGTGATACTGCCAGGTAATAGATCACGTTGGGTTTTGCTTTCCATTCCGTGGTATGCTTGTCTATGCGTTTACCAAATTCTTTGTACGTTTCTGCATTTTTTACGTCAGAAACCTGGTAGTAAACGTTTTGCGAAAAGGCTGCCCATTTCTCTTTGTCCGGCACGCCGCTACGTGAAAATTGGCTTAAATCTTTATATAAATTATCCCGGAATTGTTCATCAGATAATTGTGTACGGCCTGTACCAATGATTGAAAATTGAGCAGGCATCCAGCCGTCTAAAAATAAATTATAAAGTGCAGGGCCTATTTTGCGGGAAGTAAGGTCGCCGGTGCCACCAAAAATAACAAATATGGTAGGATCTGATTTTGTATTTGAACTCATGATAATGCTTGTTTGAATAATGGTTTGTTGATCACTATTTTTTTTCAGCCCATTGCGTATGGAACACGCCTTCTTTTCCGATCAGCTCATAAGTATGTGCGCCGAAATAATCGCGCTGAGCCTGTGTCAGGTTTGATGGCATGCGTTTATTGATGAAATTATCAAAATAGCTTAAAGATGCTGTAAAACAAGGTGCAGCAATGCCCACCGAAATAGTAGCTGACAATACAGTACGGGCTCCTTTAACCGCCTCTGATACCAGGTTATGAACATCACTGTCCAATAGCAGATGAGGAAGTTTTGCATCTTTTTCATAGGCCTCGAATATATTGTTCAAAAATGCTGATCTAATAATACACCCACCGCGCCAAATCTTTGCAATTTCGCCAAGTTTTAAGTCATATTTATACTCTTCTGATGCCCTTGAAAGCAAATGCATCCCCTGTGCATAAGTAACAATCATGCTGAAATAAAACGCCTGTTCTAAAGCAGTTAAAAAGTCATCAGTATTTACATCTAACGCTTTTTCACCCTCACCATATAAAGCTGATGCGCGCACCCGTAATTCTTTGTATTTAGATAGATCGCGCATTGATACGGAGCTGTCAATTGTTGGGATCGGAGCCTGCAGGTCCATAGCAACTTGCGATGTCCATTTACCAGTACCTTTTGCTTTGGCTTCGTCTTTAATATCGTCAATCAATAAATGATCTGTACCCGGAGCATTGTAATGGAATATATCTTTTGTAATGTCTAGCAAAAATGACTGCAGACGACCTGCGTTCCATTTTGTAAAAACATCACCTATGGCTGCATTATCCAATTGCAGGCCATTTTTCATGATCTCGTACGACTCGGCAATCAATTGCATCAAACCATATTCGATACCATTATGCACCATCTTTACAAAGTGACCTGAAGCACCCGGGCCGATATAAGTAACACATGGCGCACCGTCAACCTTAGCAGCAATGGCCTCGAAAATGGGCTTCATTACATTATAGGCTTCTTTATCACCACCCGGCATCATGCTCGGACCGCGACGCGCACCTTCCTCACCTCCTGAAACACCCATGCCGAAAAAGTGCAGGCCTATGGCTTCCAATTCTTCTACCCGGCGGTTAGTATCGGTAAAGTGTGAGTTACCACCGTCAATTAATATATCCCCCTTTTCAAGCAGTGGGGTCATCTCTTCTATAACTGCATCAACTATTTTACCTGCCGGTACCAGCATCATGATGGCACGGGGCGTAGTAAGACTTGCTATAAATTCTTTCGCGTCACTAAAGCCCTGTACATCTTTATCCTTCCCTTCTTCATTCAGTGAGTTTACCTTAGAAGCGTCTTTATCGTGACCCGCTACAGCATAACCATGATCGGCCATGTTAAGCAATAAACTCCGGCCCATAACACCCAGGCCTATCATGCCAAAGGCATATTTATTTGATGTTGTGCTCATTTTTGGTTTGAGTTTTCTTTTTTTAAATCTTCCAAAATTTTTTTAGTCGTTTCGAAGCTGGTGTGTTGATAAGCGCGTAAGCCGAGCTTCTTAGCAGCAAGCGCGAACATTTTCCTGTCATCGAAATAAACGCATTCCTGGGGCTGTGCCATAGCTATACCCATTGCGAGCCTGAAGATTGCAGGATCAGGTTTACGGATACCTACTTCGCATGAGGATACAAATGCATCAAAGCAATCGTGAAGTTTAAACTTTTTGATACGGTAATCATTAAGTTCTTTACCCTCATTATTAATGGATATGATCCTAAAGCCACAATCTTTCTTCCATTCCTTTAACCAGGCAAGCATATCAGGCAGTTCCTTTGATTGCTCGAACATGAATTTTTTAAAATCTTCACGTGTAAAATCCCGGGGATGATTAAAAATTACCGTGTCGATGTATTCATCAAGATCGACGCCGCTGGCTTCATAAACATTAAAAATGAACGTATGCAAATCGCTTACTTCCTTATAATCAAGATTAAAAAGTTTTGCAGCTTCCTGGCGCGATTCGTGTCCCCAGCCATTGGTGAGCAAGATGCCTCCTATATCAAAGAATAAGAATTTTACAGCTAATGTTTCCACGGTATTAGGATTTACTTTTCTGATCCTCAATAGCTTGCAGCAATTTCTCAAACGGTTTGTTGAACTTATCAACACCCTCATCCTCTAACTTTTGAGTAATAGCATCAATGCTGATACCTATGGCTTTAAGTTTATCCAAAGCCGCGGTAGCTTTGTCCAGGTCATTCTCCAAAGTGTTTGCAGCAATACCGTGATCACGGAAAGCTTCAATTGTTTCCAAAGGCACGGTATCAACAGTTTCAGGGCCGATCAATGCCTCAACATATTTTGTATCCTTAAATGCAGGGTTCTTGCTGCTGGTACTTGCCCATAACAAACGCTGAACTTTAGCGCCTTTAGCAGCCAGTTTTTCCCAACGAGGACCGCTGAACACTCTTTTGTAAATTTCGTAGGCTTTTTTTGCTGACGCGATAGCAATTTCACCTTTCAATTCTGGTGCACCTTTTTCGTCCAGCAGCGGGTCAACCATTACATCAATGCGGCTCAGGAAAAAACTTGCTACTGATGCAATATGATCTATAGGTAAACCTTTAGCTACCCTTTCTTCCAAACCTGAGATGTAGGCTTCTGTTACTTCTTCGTAACGGGGTAAGCCAAACAACAGGGTAACATTAATATTGATGCCCGCTGCAATTGACTTTTTGATAGCAGATAATCCTGGTTTCGTGCCGGGGATCTTAATCATAACATTCTTGCGGTCAACTGCTTTCCATAATTCAGCTGCTTGCGCAGTAGTTTCCTCGTCTTTCAATGCTAAAAATGGAGAAACTTCCAGACTCACATAGCCGTCCTCTCCTTTTGATTCATCATAAACGCCTTTGAACAATGCAGTTGCATTCTGGATATCTTTCACCGCAAGGCCAAAGAATAACTCTTCATTATCGCTTGTGGTTTTTGCTAACGCTGCAATATCAGCATCATAATCTGAACTGCTGGTAATGGCTTTTTCAAAGATGGCCGGGTTTGAGGTTACGCCTCTTACACCGTCATCATCTATCAGTTTCTTTAATTCGCCGGATTTGATGATCTCACGATTGATAAAATCCAGCCATATACTCTGGCCGAAACTGTGTATTTGTTTTACTTTATTAGTTGCCATGATTATTTTTAATTTATATCGTCTTTTTATTTTTCAAGTAAATGAAGCTTTTGTAGCCTGCGCATATGCCGTTCGAGACCCGTAAATCTTGCATTCAAAAAGGCCTGAACATATTCTTCAGCTGCCATATAGCCAGTGATGCGCCCTCCGAGGCATAATAAGTTCAGATTATCATCCTCAACACCCTGGTGAGCGGAGAAATGATCATTAATCAGCGCTGCCCGTACACCTGAAACTTTATTAGCCACAACCGAAGCACCCACTCCGCTGCCGCAGATAGCAATGCCCCTTTCCACCTGTTTTTCGGCCAGTGCCTGCGCAAGTGGCACTACAAAATCAGGGTAATCATCCTGGGCGTTTAACTCATAGGCTCCAAAATCAACCACCTCATAGCCAGAGGCTACCAGGAATGAGTGAAGGGTCTTCTTTAATTCATATCCGCCATGATCGGCAGCTATTCCTATTTTCATTTTCTTAGATTTGAGATGTGAGATAAGAGATATGAGATGTAAATCTCACGTCTCATATCTCATATCTAACATCTTATAATAGTGCTTTCGCTTTATTTACAACATTTTCAACTGTAAATCCAAACTCCTTATAAAGCTCCTCAGCCGGGGCCGATTCGCCGAAGCCATGCATCGTTACAGTATCACCTTCATCGGTAGTATATTTATGCCAGCCCATGGGTGATGCCATTTCCACAGCCAACCGTTTTTTGATTGCTTTAGGCAACACCTTTTCTTTATAAGCAGCGCTTTGCTTTTCAAACAATTCCCATGATGGCATACTTACCACGCGGGTTGATATTCCTTGTTCTTCCAGTTTGGCCTGTGCCTGCATGATCAAAGAAACTTCGGAGCCAGTGGCCATTAATATCAGTTGGGGTGTTTTGCTGGCTTCAGATAAAATATAAGCGCCTTTTTCCAGTTCTGACGCCTTGCCATACTTATCCTGGTCGATAATAGGTAAGCCCTGGCGTGTGAATACCAATACTACAGGGCCGTCCTTGTGCTCGATAGCTACACGCCATGCCTGTGCACTTTCGTTAGCATCGGCCGGGCGGATAACGGTAATGTTTGGTATAGACCGCAAAGAAGCTAATTGTTCAATTGGCTGGTGGGTAGTACCATCTTCACCTAAACCAATACTATCATGAGTATAAACAAATATTGGGCGGATCTTCATAATAGCAGCCAGGCGTATCGGTGGGCGCATGTATTCTGAGAACATCAGGAAGGTTGCACCAAAAGGAATAATACCTTTGGTTAATGCCATACCTACAAGCGCTGATCCCATGGCATGCTCACGGATACCAAAATGGAAATTGCGGCCATCCCTGTGTTCTACAGTAAATGAATTATATTCCTTCATATTGGTATCTGTAGAAGGCGCCAGGTCGGCGGAGCCACCAATCAAGGTTGGTAATTTACCTGCAATTGCATTTAATACTTTGCCTGATGCCTGGCGGGTTGCCATTTTACCATCGGCAGCCTTAAATACGGGTAAGCTTGCATCCCAACCTTTTGGTAATTCGCCACTTGCCGCTAATTCATATTCAGCAGCCAGTTCGGGGAATTTTTCTTTATAAGCTTTAAATAGCTCATCCCATTTTTGCTCGGTACCGGCACCTTTTTCGCCGCATTTGCGGTAGTAATCCAGTACTTCGTCAGGAACATAAAATGACTTATCAGGATCGAAGCCAAAAAATTCTTTGACTAATTTCAATTCATCAGCTCCAAGGGGAGAACCATGTGCACCTGCAGTATCTACCTTATTAGGACTACCGTAGGCAATATGCGAACGAACTTTGATGATAGATGGCTTGCTGGTTTCAATTTTAGCATTGTTGATAGCATTTGAAAGTGCATCAACATCATTTACGTCATTTACTACCTGTACGTGCCAGCCGTATGATTCAAAACGTTTCGCAACATCTTCATTAAAGGTGATATCAGTATCGCCTTCTATTGAAATATGGTTATCATCGTATATATAAATGATATTTCCCAATTCAAGGTGACCGGCCAATGAAGCGGCTTCAGAAGCTACACCTTCCATTAAGTCACCGTCACTGCAAACTGCATATATTTTATAGTTGAACAGGTCAAAACCCGGTTTATTATAACGTGCTGCAAGATATTTTTGCGCTATGGCAAAACCCACGCCGTTGGCAAAACCCTGTCCAAGCGGCCCTGTGGTAACTTCAATACCATCCAGTAAACCATATTCGGGGTGACCGGCGGTCTTACTATGTAGCTGCCTGAACTTTTTAAGATCGTCCAGCGTAAGGTCATAGCCTGTAAGGTACAGAAAACTATACTGGAACATACAAGCGTGACCGGCAGACAGGATAAACCTGTCGCGGTTGGCCCAATTCGGGTTCTTGGGGTTATAATGCATAAATTGCGACCAAAGCACATGGCCTATAGGCGCTATCGCCATCGGTGTACCAGGGTGGCCTGAATTTGCTTTTTGTACGGCATCGGCTGATAATACCCTTACGGTATCGATACTTAACTGTTCAATGCTTTTTGTGGTTGAATCCATATTTTTAACTATAGAAGAGTGATTGATTTAATAATTTATTAAAGTGGCGGCACTGAAGTGATCAGATCATGACGGGCGTCTTTTAGCCACAATCTTGATCCTCCCTTAATACCATCCTGGTTGGTAACGAGCTTCATATTTTTATCCAGCTTAAATTTCAATTTATCCGAGTTGCCCCCGCCAATATATAAAGTGTCGTAATTGATTACTGTTTTTAAAGTTTTCAAAACCTTTTTCATCCGTCTGTTCCATTTATCCAGGCCTTCTTTTTCGAGCGCCCTTTCTCCCACATACTGATCGTATGTTTTTCCCTTAGCAAAAGGATGGTGGGCCAGTTCAAGGTGCGGCATTAGTTGACCATCAACCAGTAATGCCGTTCCGAAACCAGTGCCGAGCGTGATCACCATTTCTAATCCTTTGCCGGAAACAACACCAAGCCCCTGCATATCAGCATCATTCACTACACGGGTTGGTTTACCTAATTCTTTTTCCAACTTTTTACTCAGGTCGAAATCCTTCCAAAAATCGGTACCCAAATTAGGTGCTGTTTTGATTACCCCATGTTTCACATATCCCGGAAAACCAACTGAGATGTTATCATAAGCCGGAAAAGACTTAACCAATTTTTTTATCACGTTGACAACGTTTTCAGGGTTGGCGGGCAGCGGTGTGGGTATTTTATCATAATCCATTTGCAGTGCGCCCTTGTCATCTAATATTGTAGCTTTTATATGTGAACCTCCAATATCAATTGAAAGAAATTTGGGTGATGGAGAGGATTTTTTTTCCATTTATTATTCAGGGGTTATGTTTTTTATAGGTGCTTGCAAACCGATATTCAAAGTTAGGATATACATTAATTAACCTTGGTCATTGCAACTTAGTTTTTTATCTTATTAAAGTAATTTTTATAACAAATGAATTACCCATTGGTCTACAGCCAGGCAGATTGTGCAATATTAAATAATTTAGATTTGGGAACAATCTTTTTTGAAGGGAAATAATATATAAAACATATTATCTTAATACAATTACAGACACTTATGGATAGTATCTGTAATAAAAGCGATAACTTTTTAAAACATTTTAAAAAGAATTGACGTCGGGGGCAGATTCGAACTGCCGTAAAAGGTTTTGCAGACCATCACCTCTCCACTCGGTCACCCGACTATAAAATAACGGAAACCTCGGAGGTTCCCGTTATCAAACCAAAAAAACTAAGAAATCACTATCCAAAAAATAGTATCTTAATAATGGCTGATTGCTGACAGATATGATCTACCGGCCAATTGCGCCATGAATATTTCTTATTTTATTATGCTGCCTGCCCACTTTTTGAACAGCAGAAATAATTTCCTTTGCCGGAAACGCTTTCGAAAAATCAGGATCGATATGCGTGTATTCAATTTGCCCTGTTGATGAAACAACATACGTAGCCAATAAGGGTACATTCGTGTCAATTCCTGAGAACGTGTTCCATATCGGATCATACTCAGAGTATATCCTGAACTTTTCGGCTATTTGATTTTCCTGGTCAAAATAAAAGCTTAAAGACAAATTATTATCCCAAACGAGTTTTTCGAGCCTCCTATCCCTTTCTGAACTTATAATTAGAAGACTCACATTGTTTGAAATGATGTCGTTTTGAAGGGTGTTTAATTGCTGCAACAGATCAAGTCCGTATTGCTGCCAGTGATATGAATAAAATCCAATCACTAAAGGCTTATTCAATAACTGGTGAAACAAAACCGGCCCCTGCACCTCGTTACCATTAAAAAACTGTTGCCATCTGACACTTTCCTTTTCCAGTGAAAAATCGGGCAGTATCTCCCCCGATCTTACAGGTACCGATCTGTTGAATGATCTGAAAACCGGATCAGGATCAGGAATGATCTCTGATACATCAAAATATGGAAACTTGCTTGTGTTCAGTGCTGTTAACATTTGTCTTTCTTATTAATTTCAAAACCCGATAAGCAAATGTATATAAATTCTATCTATTAAGTAGTATTTAATTTGAAAAAAATATTTTATTGCTTTAATTAATTGTTTTTAAACGTGTTACCAACTTTCTGCAACATACTATAAACGTAACATCCGGCACAAAAGCCAACAAATGATTCGAGAAAAGCGAAAAGAAGAAGAACTAAGGTAACTAAAAGGGTAGCCGTATCTAAGTGCAATAGTGTCAATATAAGTATCCCAATTGTAAACATCAGCCCTACCCCCGCGGCGAATCTTTTTGGGGCACGGTCTGTCGGTTTGTTTTTGATCTTTAGCTGTTTGATAACAGCATCACTCAGAATTGCCAATAAACTGTATTTGCCCATATTGTTGGCCCTTAACAAGAAATCAATTACCAGGAATGCCATAATGAACCATAAACCGGTGATTAAAAATACTGTTCCGAGTATCAGAACAAATAAAGCAGTTAACCGCGCCTTGTTCTCATTCATGCTTACAAAATCAACCGGGCATTGGATTTCCTTACTATTCATATCGCAAAGTTGATAGATTCTACCGGATAAGTCAATAATAGAAGGGCCAATTTCCTATTCTACTCCCCTCACCTTCATATGAAGAATGTAGACCGCTTTGGATGCGGTGATAAAGAGATCGTCTTTATTTTTACCGCAAAAGCAGAGGTTTGCGGTCCAGGGTTCATCAATTTTAATATGGGCTATTTTAATACCGGCAGGGTTATAAACTATAACGCCGTTACCGGTTAAATACACATTCCCCTCACTATCAAGGGTCATACCGTCTGAGCCCTGCTCAACAAACAAATGTTTGTCTGTTAAGCTTCCATCTGAAGCGATAGTGTATTTATAGGTTTTATTTGCCTTTATGTCGGCTATATACAAATATTTGCCATCAGGCGTTCCTACTATTCCGTTAGGTTGCTCCATATCAGAAACTACCAATACAGGATTACTACTGCCTTTTGCGAGATAATAAACATTTTGCCCTTCTATATCGGGCTTTTGCCTGTCCCAAAAGTCTCTTTGATAGTAGGGATCGGTAAAGTAGATCCCTCCATCCGGTGCAACCCACACATCATTAGGGCCATTTAACCGGTGCCCCTGGAAATCGTTCACCAAAACTTTTATCTTCCCTTCGGGGCTAATGGCAACTAGCTGGTCTTTGGATTCTGCACAAGAAATAAGGTCACCTTTTGAATCGAAATAGGTGCCATTGGAATGCCAGGCATCTTCCATAAAAACAGACAACTTGCCATCTACACTATATTCCCAGATTTTGTTATTAGGCTGATCTGTAAAAAATACATTCCCTTGCTTATCAACAGATGCCCCTTCGGTAAAGGTGAATTGTTTAGAGATTAAGCGCGGTTTTTTTGTCGTATCATACAAATGTTGTTGTGCAGATGCGTTTATGACTACAGCTAAAAGAATGAGCATTAAAATCGTTTTCTTTAACTGAGCAATCATAATTATCATTTTTAATGTAATGATTAAATACCTTCTTTATACAATCCAAAATCACTCAAAGCAATACAAACCGGTGCTTTAGTAATTCTTAAACGCACCTTATTGGTTGTAATGTTTTCCGGCAAACGGATCAATCTATTACCGCCTATACTTGTAACTGTAGCTATTTGCTGCCATTTACCGTCTTTCCAGGCATCAACAGCTACTTCGTCTATGCGCTGGCCAAGTTTGATATTTTCGCGCAGACGGATAACATTGAATGATTTCTTTTTATGAAGATCAAGTACCAGTTCAGGCGTCTTAACCTTATCATCCGTAGCCCAATAGCTGTACCGGTCATTATCCAACAAATGCGCAGGACCAAATTTTGCCGCATTTCCTCCCCTTATATTGCTTGCTTTTAAAGTTGCACCCTTTGCCAGGTTAACCGAAAATGTTTGTTTTAACTTTTTGCCAAATTCTTTCAACGAGTTCACGTCATTGTCATTCAGCAATCCTCTCTTGTCCGGTGATAATCCCAAATCCAGGCAGGCACCATGACCAACACTTTTATAATACAGGTTGAGTAATGAATCGGGCGATTTTACTTTATCATCCTGGTCCTGGTGATAAAACCATCCTGGTCTTAGCGGAACATCACATTCAGCAGGCATCCAGTATTTACCATCACGATGGCCTTCTGTACCTTCGGAATCCTTTGTAAAGCCATTTCCCGGTTCTTTGCCCTCTTCAGGAGCATGCGGAGTATAGGTTGCCCAGCAGGTCTCACCTGCATGCCCGGCTTCATTGCCCACCCACCGAACATCGGGACCAACATCACCAAAAATAACTGCGTTAGGCTGTAGTTTGCGGGCTATCCCCCAGGTGTCAGTCCAGCCATAATAAGTAGAACGATCTATCTTGCGTACTTCCCTGGCACCGCCGTAGTATCCATCTCCCCCATTGGCGCCGTCGTGCCATACAATAAACAGCGGGCCATAATTACCGTATAATTCTGCTAATTGCTTGCGGTAAACCTCCGTAACATACTCAGGCTTTCCGTATAGTGCATTGTTCCTGTCCCATGGCGAGCAATAAACGCCCATTTTTATACCCAGCTTATCACATGCTTCTTTATATTCTTTCACAATATCCCCTTTACCGTCTTTGTAAGGGCTTTTTGAGATGTTATGTTCAGTAGTTTTGGTTGGCCACATGCAAAAACCATCATGATGTTTGGCTACAACCACTATCCCTTTAAAACCACCGGCTTTTAATGCGCCAACTATTTGTGTGGCGCTAAATTCGGCTGGGTTTACAATTTTAGGGTCTTCATCACCAAAGCCCCACTCTTTGTTGGTATAAGTGTCAGGCCCAAAATGGATAATGCAATACATTTCGGTTTCCTGCCATTGCAGTTGTCCTTTTGTTGGTAATGGTCCATAAGGCTTTGGTGCCGATTGTCCAAATACATTGATAATAAATAAACTAACCAGGAGTGTCAGGGGGATTCTTTTCATGAGCTGCTGCAGAGTGTAAGTAATATTCGCTAAAGTAATGGTTTTTTCAAAATAACTGTTTGTTAAACATTTTTGTAAGCTGATATTTTTCTGCTTATGTTTAACCAGTCATGAAAAAATCTGTAAAAGCCCCCCTGGTATGCCTTGTTACATGCCTTTTTTATACTTCAATTTGGGCACAATCCTTACCTGTATATAAGGATATGGGCCAACCCATTGATGTCCGTGTTAAAGACCTGGTATCAAAGCTGACACTGGAAGAAAAAGTTTCGTTGTTAGGCTATAATAGTAAAGCCGTTCCACGTTTAGGTATCCCTGCTTATAACTGGTGGAACGAGGGGCTGCACGGAGTTGCCCGTGCCGGGGAAGCGACCATATTTCCGCAGGCAATAGGTATGGCGGCAACATTTAACGATGACCTACTCAAACAAGTGTCTACAGTAATATCTACCGAGGCCAGGGCAAAATATAACCTGGCTATACAAAAGGACCGCCACCTGCAATATATGGGACTTACTTTTTGGACACCTAATATCAATATCTTCCGTGACCCGCGCTGGGGTCGCGGACAAGAAACTTACGGCGAGGACCCTTTCCTGACGGCAACCATGGGCAGCGCATTTGTAAAGGGTTTGCAGGGCGAGGATCCGCGTTATTTAAAAGCATCAGCAACGGCCAAGCACTTTGCTGTTCATAGCGGTCCGGAGGCTACACGCGATTATTTTGATGCCAAAGTGGATGAAAAGGATTTCAGGGAAACTTACCTGTATGCTTTCCATGCCTTGGTTAATTCAGGTGTCGAGTCAGTTATGAGTGCCTATAACCGGGTTAACGGCGTTCCAAATTCGATCAATAAAATGCTCTTAACTGATATATTAAGAAAAGAATGGGGCTTTAAAGGCCATGTGGTAACTGATTGCGGCGCGTTGGATGATGTGTACTCCACCCATAAAACATTACCTAACGCTGTAGAGGTGGCGGCTGCAGCTATTAAAGCTGGCATCGACCTGGATTGTTCAAGTATCCTTCAAAACGACGTGATCAAGGCTATAGATCAGAAATTGCTTACGGAAAAAGAGGTCGACCGGGCGCTATCAGCCATACTAAAAACTGAATTCAAACTTGGTTTTTATGATGACCAGGCAAAGGTGCCTTACCATTCTTACGGTGCTGACAGCATACACAATGCTGCTCATATTGAAATGGCCCGGAAAGTGGCGCAGCAAAGTATGGTGCTGCTAAAAAATGATCATAATATTTTGCCATTAAATAAGACTGATTATCCAAGTATTATGGTGCTGGGTCCAAATGCGGCAGCCTTTGACCCGATGGTGGGTAATTATCACGGTGTGAGCAGTAAGGTGGTTAATTTTGCTGAAGGCATAACCGGGGCAGTGGATCCATCAACCAGGGTAGAATATGACCTTGGTTCTGATTATACAGATACAACCCATTTTGGTGGGATATGGGCCGCAGGCAACTCATCGGTTACAGTTGCGGTGATTGGGCTTTCTCCCGTGCTTGAGGGTGAAGCTGGGGATGCATTCCTGTCCAAATCAGGTGGTGATAAAAAAGATTTAAGCTTACCTGCCAGCGAGATCGCTTTTATGAAGGCATTGAGAAAAGGCGTAAAAACTCCCATCATTGCCGTGGTAACAGCGGGTAGTGATGTGGATATTTCAGCTATTGAACCATATGCCGATGCCATTGTTTTTGGATGGTATCCCGGCGAACAGGGTGGAAATGCTTTTGCAGATCTGTTATTTGGAAAGATTTCCCCTTCGGGGCATTTGCCGCTTACTTTCTATGAATCGATAAAGGATGTTCCCGAGTATTCAGATTATTCGATGAAAGGCCGGACCTACCGCTATTTTAACGGCCCGGTGCAATATCCGTTTGGATTTGGCTTGAGCTATACTACATTTGAGTATCAGCCTGCACAATCGCCTGCAAAAAGATATTCCGCAAAGGACACTATAGCTGTAACCCTGAAAGTAAAGAACACAGGCAAAATGGATGGTGATGAGGTTGTACAAGCCTATATTCAATATCCCCAGGCTGACCGTATGCCTGTCAAAGAATTAAAAGGCTTTAAAAGAGTATCTGTTACTAAGGGTGGTGAACAATCTGTGACCATCCGGATACCTGTAAAAGATCTGCAAAAATGGGATATGAAAACTCACGGATGGAAAACTTATCCTGGTGATTACAAATTGGTATTGGGCAGCAGTTCGCAGGATGATAAATTGAATTTTATGTTCGCTTTAAAATAATTGATCGTTTTGTATTCAAAAGACGAAGCATCGCAAATTAAACAGGCTTTCTGGACCACCTTTGGGCAATATATTTCGCCACAACTATCGGCCGAAGGTTTAAAAGTGAACTGGGTAAACTATAAAACAGGCATTAAGTATCTATACTTTAAGATGGAAGCGGATAAAAGATCGGCCTCCATTGCTATTGAAATAACCCATCCTGACGCAGGCATACAGGAATTATTTTTTGAGCAGTTCAAAGAGTTGAAAATTCTGCTTCACTCCTCTTTAAATGAAGATTGGGACTGGCAACTACATGCACATGGTGATAACGGCAAACCGGTAAGCAGGATATTTAAGCAGATAGATGGCGTAAGTATATTTAATAAAAACGACTGGCCGGCCCTGATCTCTTTTTTTAAACCTAGAATTATTGCCCTGGATGAGTTTTGGAGCGATGCAAAATATGCTTTCGACGCACTCAAATAACTTTCTCGATCATCCACAGATGTCCGAACGGGTCTCGCACCTCACCCTGCCTGTAGCCGTAATCATAATCCTGCATGGGTGTAAGCACAGTTGCGCCTGCGGCAATTGCCTTTTCCATTAAAGCGTCAGGGTCAGCAACCATCAATCCCATAATGGTGGTTGTACCACCGCATAAAGCAGGGGAATATTGCCTTGCACTGGGTTTTTCCTCGTGGATATGAAACAATGCCCCGCCTATTTCCAGTTCCGAAACATGTACCGTACCGTCATCATTACTAAAACGCCTTAGCTCAACCGCATCAAAGGCCTTCTTGTAAAACTCAACAACTTCGGCACCATTTTTCCCTACAAAAAACTGCGGAACAAAGGTCGTTTTTGAAAACTCTCTCATAACAAACAGGATTAACTTGAATGATCGTGCAATATCTTCCAGCCATCTTTTGTGTAGATCATCACCAGCGAATAGCGGCCGGAGCGTTCAGGTAAGTTATTGCCCGACAGGGTAAACTTCCCGGTCAATAGCGCGTAATTATCTCCGAGCATGGTTACTTTCAGCTCATCATAATGCAAATTTTGCTTCGGCATTTTCCCGTTGAAATACTTCTTCTCGTACAGCTCTTTTATTGTGCTAAATCCTGCAGGGCCCGTTGGCATCATCATGGTAGATGAACTGATATACATCTTCATAAAACTATCCAGGTCGCCCTTGTTCCAATCATTTTCGGAGTTTTTCATTGCTGTAATGATCGCCGTTTCCTTCGGACTGTCATTGCTTTGTGCCCGGACATGAGTGGTAATAATGGAAAGAAACAGAATACAGGACACGATTAGATTAAATTTCTGGCTGGCCTTCATAATGGTTTTATTGGTAAGACCAATATCAGAAATTAATGTCAGCTAATCAAAATATCCCTTATTTCAATTTTTCTTTAAAAAAAGCCGCAGCCAGCTCACCTACCTGCTGATGTATAGCATGCCTGTCAACAGTGGGGGCATCTGTAAAGTAAATCGGTGCTTCTTTTTTCAGAGGTTCAGCAGCTTCGCCTAAAAATACGTAGTGATTGGCCTTGCCTTTGATCAGTAAGTATTTAGAACCTAGTATCAGGTCATGATAATGTTCTGCATTGGTTTTATATGGGGTGATGCTGTCGCTTTCAATTTCAACAATGTAAAGCGGTTTATCAATCTCTTTTACCTGGGATTTATCAGCAAAGCCCTGTCCTACTGCCGGGCATATTGCAAAAAACGCTTTGAAGCGTTTATCCTTTAAGTGCTGCGGACTACTTCTGAAAGACTCATCCGGCTTACCTGTCTTAATAACTTCCATCAAACCAGGGAATTCGGGTATGTTAACTTCTTTTTGACCTTGTGGACTGTTAGTGAAATTCTTCAATGCGTCAAAACTGAGCACACCACCTGCAAGTGCTATCGTAGTATAGCCTCCTATCGAAAACCCCGCCATACCTATCCTGTCCTGATCAATCTCAGGTCCAAATTTTGGATCATTCAGCAAGGCTGTCAAAACAAAACTGATATCGCGCGGCCGTTGCCAGGGTGTTACAAAATCGATAGCGATCTTGTTATCATAGGTATTACCCCAATGATCCACAGCAGCTACCATAAATCCGTTCTGCACCAGGATATCGGCCAACCATTCCAAAGTAAGCCTGCCGCCACCGGTTCCATGCGATATCATGATGAGCGGGTATTTTTTATCAGCAATCTTGCCATCCTTTACCGTTTCCATCCGCACAAAGGGTGAGAAACCAGTATTATGTTTTTTTATCGAATCGCTTGTTGGATACCATACCTCTGTAACCAATGGGCGTTTTCTTATTGTATCGCTAAAGTGCAGCGTCGCCTCGCCGATAGTAACCGGAGTTGTTTGTGCCGATAGAAGCAAAGGCAAAAATATAGCTGCTATTATAGTAAGTATCTTTTTCATGTTTTAAATTATTTGATAGCACAAAGCACGAGATAAAACATCGCATCAATATTGACAAAAGTCAATAAATCAGATTTTTGATTTTAAACGGCTCAAGGTCTCCTGCGAGATGCCCAGGTAATCGGCTATAATTTTTGATGGCAGTCTTTGTATCAATCCGGGGCTGTTTTCCATTAACAGTGCATATCTTTCCTTCGCGCTCATAGTGATCAGACTCTCAATTCGTTTGATGGAAGCGATATAATCCTGTTCCAGGTTCATCCGGTATAATTCCCCCCATGCAGGCAGAATGTCGGGCAATGTTCTAAAGTCCGCATAAGTCAAATAAAGTATTTCTGACGGTTCGATGCTTTGTATAAATGCCTGTGAAGGTTCCTGCAGTATAAAACTTGGGAATGCAGTACCGAATCGCCCTTCAGGTATCAGAAACCTTGTGGATTCGCGCCCGGCATCGTCCATAAGATAAACCCGCAGGCAGCCTTTATTTACAAAATACATGTGGCGGCAAACACTGCCTGCTTCCAATAATACCTCGCCACGTTTAGTTTCCTTTGATTTGAATTTGTTGCAAAAAGAAGCTAAGTCCTCATCGGTGACTTCGATCTGGCGTTTAAGATATTCTTTTAATGCTTCATACATTCATCGGGCGATTTATGCCGAATATAATCTAAATCATTGTAATAAAACCGCATTTAATTGCTCTAAAAACGAAGAAGGCTGATCCTCTCAAACAATTTTTATTTTTTTTAAAATGTTTTTCAGGGTCAATCGTCTCTACCTTTAAAGGAGAAATAAATTGATCACCGCTGTAATGCCCGAAGAAAAAAACAATCACATCATACAAACAATAAAAGCGTATGGTAAGGGATTGCTGGGCTTTATCCGCCGGAGGGTGAAAAGCGATGCCGACGCCGAGGACATTCTGCAGGATGTTTGGTACCAGCTAAGCGCCGTTGTTAATGCCCAACCGATAGAACAAACGGGAGCCTGGTTGTATAAGGTGGCGACCAATAAGATCATAGACAGGAACCGTAAAAAAACCGAAGAACTATTCGACCTGAATACATCAAGCGACGAAGATGACGAGGATGAAATAGATTTCAGGGCCATCCTATTAACAGAAGGCACTACGCCGGAGACAGAATACATCCGCAACCTATTTTGGGAGCAGCTATTCCTTGCGCTGGACGAATTACCTGAAGAACAAAAGCAGGTTTTTATATGGCAGGAACTCGATGACATTCCTTTTAGTGAAATAGCAGAGCGCACGGGCGAAAAAATACAAACGCTGGTGTCGCGAAAGCGCTACGCAGTACTTCATCTGCGTAAGCGGCTTAAACAATTGTATGAAGAAATTATAGAAGATTAAAAATTAAAGACATGGAAAATAAAAACTTTGAAGATGTAGCCACAAGACACAAGGTTACCTTCAGAAAGAAAATGATTTTTATACCGTTTTTGGCTGCAGGGGCATTATTCCTTATCAGCTACATCGTAATGCTGTTATGGAACAATTTGCTGCCGGATATATTGCACGTAAGTACAATCACTTACTGGCAGGCAATGGGAATACTTGTTTTATCTAAAATACTATTTGGATTTGGTGGTCACGGCGGTCGCGGTGGCGCTCCCTGGATGCGCCATAAAATGGAGCGCTTTAAAAATATGAGTCCCGAAGAGCAGGAACGCTTCAGGGAAGAAATGCGCGCACGCTGTGGCAAATGGGGCCGTCATCGCGGTGGATTTGATTGGGATCGTCCGGCGGCAGCAGAAGAAGCTCCAAAAACGACAGAATAAAAAACTTACCGGACTTTGTCCAATTTAAGCTTGGCCGATAGTTATTAGCGTGTATTATTTATAGCATACAATTATGGAAGTATTAGTTTTCAAAACAAATGTGACCAGTAAGAGGAAAGTTAGTAAGGTAAGCGCCTTACTGACTTCCTTCCCGGCCATCCAGCAATGGAATTTTGACCTGGACGATTGTGATAAAGTATTACGGATTGTAGCGACGGATCTGCATCCTAATTCGGTAGAATCACTTTTACATACGGCCGGTTTTAATTGCCAGGAATTGGATTATTAATGCCTTGCATTTTGCATCGTGATCATAGTAACCACGGCGCAAACCAATACGACCAAAAGAATTAAAACCCACATAATTAATTGTTTATAAAATTTAAATAAACTTTTACTTAGGGCAACATATTCCAGGCAGGAATTAAACCTGGACAATAGAATTTATAAATGATACCGGATTGGAGCTCCGATACCTTTGCCGGCATCGGAGCTTTTTTTATTCGTTGAAAGCGTTCTTCAATTGAATATATTTATCAAGGTCCTTGGAGTTAAACCCTTTAGCCTTCATTTGTGATACATAAGCCGGGGTTACACCGGTTGCTTTGAGGGAGGTGGCTTCGTTTAACGATATATTATTAAAACCAAGGTCCTTGAACCCTTTGATAAAATTTGCCGTTACACCAAGTGCCTTTAGTGATGTCAAATCATTTGGTGATATATCCCTAAATCCGATCACCTGGAAACTTTTAACATATTCAGAAGTGACCCCTAACGATTTAAATGAATTCAGATCGTTCACCGGAATATCTTTAAAGCCCAAAGACTCAAAGCCTTTTACATACTCTGCATCGATCCCTAATGACTTTAATGACATCAGCTCATTTGCAGGGATATCCTTATATCCAATCGCCTGAAAACTTTTTACAAACTCCGGAGTAATACCCAATGATTTAAACGATACCAGGTCATTAGCCGACAGGTCCTTGTAACCGATCTGGGTAAATCCTTTTACATATTCAGGAGTTACATTTAACGATTTCATGCTTGTAATTTCGTTAAATGGTACATTACCGTAGCCTGCTTCTTTCAGTCCCTGCAAATAACTGGAATCAACATTCAAGGCTTTATAGGATGATACATCTTCCGGAGATGGGAGATTGCCTTCTCCTTCCACTTTACCCCCTTTTCGTAAACCGCGAATATATGCCCCTGTAATGCCCTGTGCTTTAAAGCTGATCAACTGGTTATAGCTGATGTGCGGGTAACCTGCTTTATGGATCTCTTCAATATATCTACCATCAACGCCTAATGCCTTTGCAGATACCAGGTCGTTTGCGGAAATATCAGGATAACCATTCTGTTTCCAATACTTAATGAAAGGTTCATCCACTTTTAATGCGGCCATTGAGATCATTTCATTTTTTGAGATATGGCCAAAGCCGTTATTTTTCAGCATCGTCACATAGTCTTTGGTGATGTTCAGGATGAAAAAGGCAAACTGGTCCTGGTAGTCCATATCGGTTACTCCGGCGTTGCCCACATAAGCTTCAAAATCTTTATTAGCTTCGAACTTATAATGACCATACCCCTGGTCGCCGTCAAATTTTCCGTTAAATTTTATCGTACCGGCATCACGGGTGATTGTAAAATCGCCTTTCTGATCTTTAGGGACAGATGATAGTTCCCTCAACTTAAAATTATCAGAGCTGCTGTTCCATTCTTTATCATCATCATCACTTCTGAATTCGATCCGGACTTTTTCGCCTTTTATTGTGGCAAACCACGATCCTTCGGTCCGGTCAGTCGGGCCCCAATTAACGTGCGAAGTTTTGTGCTTAACAGTCGCCTTCACATGAGTGGTCTTGTTGGATTGGCTAAAGGCAGTCTGGTTTAGTGCACAGGCAAGACCTCCCATTATAGGCACCAGGATAAAATATTTCCACATCGTATGGATGTTGGATTTCTTGGCGTTCATCATAACGATACGTTTTTTTAATAATGATTGGTTATAATTGGTAGTAACGCTCAGCGCTAAATGTGGCGCCGATACTTTTAGTAAGCTCATTTGGTAGCTTGATTTTTCTACTTCATTGCCATCAAGCACTGCTTCATCGGTTAAGAATTCCAGGTTATTTTCCAGCTCACCGCGGTAAAGCCATGCAAAGGGATTAAACCATTGAAATACCAGTACCACTTCGGCCAATAGTATATCAAAGCTGTGGCCTTGCTGTATATGCACTTTTTCGTGCATCAATATCTGGTTGTAGGTATCCCAGTCGTATTTTTCCGGGTTGATGAAAATATTATTTCCGAATGAGCAGGGTGCTTTATCACCTTTAACCTCGATGATGCGGAATTTGCCATCTTTAATCACCGGGTTTGAATAGGCCCTGATCATCAATACGATTACCTGCAGCAACAAATTCAACCCAAAAGCGGCCACACCTGCCCAGTAGAGATAGAATAACCATTTTATGGCGATCGGTAAAAAAGGCTTATCCTGCACAATGGTTGCCGGTTGAGCCTTCACAGGCTGTTGCTTTGTTATTGATTCCTTTTGAGCAGGCTGTTGCTGTACCGGAACTGTTATTTGCGGATACTGTACAGGTTTTATTGCCGGCTGAGCCACTATCGCTTCTGCAGGGGCACTTCGTAATGTCCAGGCCTGCGGAATAGAGATAAGCGGCAGCACAAATGACAATGCGAGACAAATAAGCAGTACTACCCTGTTGAGGTGATAAAAGGTTTCCCTTTGCAGGAATATCTTATAAAACAACAGGCATACTGAAATGAGCAAAGCTACGTGCAGGATATAGGGTATCATTTTTTTGTTGATTTAATGATTGCTATTATTTCGTTTAATTCTGATTCTGACATTTTTTGTTCTTTGGCAAAATAAGCGAGCATACTTGGATACGAATTGTTGAAATATTGGCTCACAATATCTTTCATCGCGTGTTTCTGGTAGTCATCGCGCGAAATAATGGGATGGTAGCGATAAATATTACCAAATGCCTCATGCGCCAGGAAACCCTTATCTTCCAAAATTTTCACCATAGTAGCTACCGAGTTATAATGCGGTTTGGGATCAGGCAGTTCGGGGATGATCTCTTTTATAAATGCTTTTTCCAATGTCCAGAACACCTGCATGATTTGTTCTTCTCTTTTAGCCAGTTTTTGCATGATATATTCTAATTTTAAACCAAGTTAATACTAATGTATTAGTATTACAACTAATCAATTAGTATTTTTTTATAAATAACTGATTTACAATGAGAAAATTTTTATATTACTGAGATTAAAAGAGAGGTTGCTTCCATTTTGGTGAGCAATTCAGAATAAAGACGTTTTAAATAATAAAACGTTACTTATGTAACTAATTTTTCTGTTTTACGTCTTAGTTAATAATTTAGGGTTTAAGAAAATTTAACATTCCATTTACTTTGTTAATTTTGCACCCCGATATAAAGATTATAAACTAGTGGCCAGACCGATCGCGATAGCATTAAGAAAAAACTGGAAAATAACCTGGAGTTCGTCCCTGCTAAGGGCACAGCTGATCATTGGTTCAATACTGATGACCATTATTTCTTTTATGCTCCCCTCCTTTTTTAACCTGATACAAAAGAGGGACGGACCGATTTTAAATGACTGGGTATTAGCCGCTATACCTGCGCATAATGTTTCCTGGGCTATTTTTACAGTGATCTGGGGCATTGGATTTTATGCATTATGGCGCGGTATCGAAAAGCCTACTATTTATATCACCTATCTCTGGACGTTTATATTCATTACCATATTGCGTGTGTTGGCCATAAGCCTTGTTCCGCTTGATCCGCCAAAAGATCTGATCGTATTAACAGATCCGCTTACCGCAGTCTTTTATGGCAGAAGCACAATTACCAAAGATTTGTTCTTTTCCGGCCACACCTCTATTCTTTTTCTTGCATTCTTATGCCTGGAAAGAAAGTGGGACAGGATAATTGCACTCATAGGTACTATTATTGTAGCCTGCTTATTGCTGGTGCAGCATGTGCACTATACTGTTGATATTATCGCAGCGCCAATCATTATATATCCTGTATTCAGGCTGGTTAAGTATATGCTTAACTAAAAGCAACCCTTTACTTTTTATTTCCGTCCCAATTAAAACAAAAAACTCCCCACCGGGCGGCGGGGAGCTATGTCCCGGTTTTTACACCAGGACTAACCTAAACCTTATCACGAACTAATAACGTGATAAATTGTTAGGTAGTTTTAGATAAATTCGTTTTTACTTTAAAATGATATTATTAGGCATTTGAGCATGGAAGTACAGGAAATTGAACGTTTGATCAGGATCAGCAAGGAGCGGCCTTTGATGCCGGAGACCTATATTCCATGGCAGCAAGAGCCTGAGGCAAATGATATTTTCCTGCCCGAGATACTTACTTCACTACAAGGTCTCGAAATTTATGATACACTCACTCCCGCTCAAAAACTGGAACTTGGCAGGCACGAACTGGTTCAGGTAATTGCATCCTATGCCTGGGGCGAATGTTTGTTTTGCCTGTTTATGACCCGGCATATACTCACGTTACCATTAGATGATGTGGAACACCGTTTCTTGTTGAGAGAATTAATTGAAGAATTCAGACATCAGGAAATGTTTGGGCAAGCTATAACTAAACTGGGTGGGAAACCGATAAAGCAAACAGGAATACATAAATTTTTAGGCGAGTTCAGTAATAAATACCTGCCTGCCGATTATTTGTTTATGGGAAGTGTTGCTATAGAACTGGTAACGGATGTTTATGGTAACTATGCCCGCAGATCACCCAATATTTACCCGGTGCTTAAGAAAATGTTCGACCTGCATAATATTGAAGAGGCACGGCATATACTATTTACCAAAAGCTTGCTAAAAACTTATGCCGCAAAAGCCGGATACATTAAACGCACATTATACAGCTATGTGATCCTCGGTAATATTCTTTTTGTGCGGACCATGTACGTGAAAAAGGAAATATTTGAACGTATCGGTCTTGAAAACCCGGATAAGGTCTTTAAGATAGCAGCCAAAAATTTCAAACAGAAATTTGCCGAGAAATGCCTCGATGATATTATTGAGTTTGTAAATGAATGGAAGGGCCTTAACGTGGCTACCCGTTGGGCGTGGAGATGGCTATTAGGTGCAAAGGTCTAAAAAGGGCAGTTTACAGATGGATTCAACCCTTCCCTATCAGCAGTCAAAATAGCTTTCCCGTCTTTATAATTGATGATCCAGATGCTGTCAAAATCACTGTCGGGCCAGTCCCTGATATTACCCTTCACGCCTAAAGCCTTGGCTATATGGGGTATTGCGTTATGCTCCCACACCATAACGACTGTGCCGCGTTGTTGTACTACATCTTTTGCTAATTTTTTATAATCCGTATCATAACTGCTGTTGATGTCCAGGTTATACTTAGCAGCATAGGGTGTGATAGTTTGGAACATGCGTGCCGATTTGGTTTTATCGCCCGCATTTACTGTGGGGATGTAGATTTCCGAAGCTACTCCAAATTTGGAGTAAAGCACTTTAGGCAACGCCATCGAGCGGTTTAAACCCTGGCAATTTAAGTTATCGCCATTATCAGGCTTTTCACCATGCCTGATAATGACAACCCTTAGACCACCCGCCTTTTGACATGAGCCCGTGGTAAATGACCCGCAGGTGATCAGGAGCAATAAAATAAGACGGGTGTATTTTTTCATGATAAAAAAATCTTGTCATTGCGAGCGATTGCTTCGTCCCTCGCAATGACATTGTTTTATGCTTGCGTTTCCAAAACTCCTTCTTTCTTCCCTGGTCTGCCGTTCTTAAACGCAGCGCGGGGTTTTAGTCCAAGCAACTCAAACATGGCCATATCGGTATCAAATGACGGGTTTGGAGTGGTCAGCAGCTTCTCGCCTGCGAATATAGAATTAGCACCTGCCATAAAGCAAAGCGCCTGCTCTACCAATGACATTTCTGTACGACCGGCTGATAAACGCACCACAGTTTTCGGCATAATGATACGCGTAGTTGCGATCATACGGACCATGTCCCAAACTGGCACTCTCGGCTGATCGGCCAACGGTGTGCCCTGTACGGGAACCAAAGCATTGATCGGCACAGATTCGGGGTGCTTAGGTAGGGTGGATAATGTTTTTAGCATCGATATACGGTCTTCAACCGTTTCGCCCAAACCGATGATGCCACCACTGCAAACGGTTATTTTAGCTTTACGTACATGTTCTAAAGTTTTCAGACGGTCATCATAAGTACGTGTGGTGATGATACGTTTATAATCATCTTCTGATGTATCCAGGTTATGATTGTAGGCATATAAACCTGCGTCGGCTAAGCGCTGTGCCTGGCTTTCGGTAAGCATACCTAAGGTGCAGCAAACTTCCATATCCAGGTCGTTCACGGCTTTCACCATATCGATCACTTTATCAAAATCGCGGTTATCACGTACCTCGCGCCATGCGGCACCCATACAAAGCCTTGATGCGCCGCCTGCTTTGGCTTTTTCGGCTGCTGCAATTACCTCTTCGGTTGGCATCATAGCGTGTACGTTTACGCCTGTATTATAACGGGCAGCCTGCGGACAGTAAGCACAATCCTCGGGACAACCTCCTGTTTTAATCGATATCAGCGAGCTAATCTGTACCTCCGAGTAGTCTTTGTTTTCGCGGTGAACGGTTGCAGCCTCGTAAATCAAATCAAGTAATGGTCTATGATATATTTCAGCAATTTCTTCTTTCGTCCAGTTGTTTCTGATCTCTGTCATTCGTTTCGGTTTAATGTTCAAATTTATAGAAAAGCTTGATTACTCCTCAATGATGGTGCAATAAAAGCTTGGTCGCAAGCCATAGGGGCAATAAAAAGCCCGCACAATCGGTAAATGTTGTAATAATAATGGATGATGCAACAGCAGGATCAATGCCTACCCGTTTTAGCACGAGCGGAATAGACGACCCGGTCAATCCAGCTATAACCAAGTTTCCGGTCATTGCTAAAAACAGAACCAGCCCCAGCATTGGGTCAGCATCATACATTAAGGCGATTGCAAAAACAATCAACCCGTTTGCTGCTCCGTTGATCAATCCTACCAAAAATTCTTTTACTACAGTATTATAGGCCTGTGCATCGGTCAGGTCACTTAATGAAATACGCCTTACCGTTACAGCAAGTGCCTGGGTAGCAGAGTTTCCGCCCATGCCTGCAATGATGGTCATATAAGCTGCAATCTGCGGAAGCAAGGCAACAGTTGAATCAAAATGTCGTATAATGGAAGCTGCAAGATAAGCAGTCGCCAGATTGATCACCAGCCAGGGTAAACGGCTTTTAACAGCGTCCTTCCAGTTACCACTAAGTTCCTCATCTTCTGATACACCAGATATCTTCAATATATCCTCGGTGCTCTCCTGCTCCATTACGTCCATGATATCGTCGACGGTGATCCTGCCAAGCAGTTTCATGTTATCGTCCACAACTGGGATGGTCGTCAGGTTATATTGAGAGATCAGGCCGGCAACATCTTCCTGGTCAAGATCAGCCTTAACGTATACAAAATCTGCGTTAACTAATTTATCGATCTTTGCATGTGCAGGGGCCTTTAGGATAGATTTAACTGATAATATGCCCTTCAAAATATCATCATCATCCACCACATAAATGGTGTAGAATTCTTCCATTTCCTCCGACTGGCGGATAATCTCATCCAGGGCGTCTTTCTTATCAAGATTGATGTTCACCTTGATAACTTCCGAGTTCATCAGACCACCGGCTGTATCTTCGGCGTAGCTTAACAGTGCACGGATATTGGTGGCATCCTCCTGGTCAATATCTTCTAATAGTTCATGCTGTTCATCCTCATCCAATTGAGAGATGATGTCGGTCGCGTCATCATAATCTAACTCCTCGATAATCTCCGAGCGTTTTTCAGGGTCGAGGCCAATAAGCAGTTCACCCGGCTCCTGCTCCTCGTGCATTTCGGAAATTACTTCGGATGCAATGTCAGACGGAAGGATATTGATGATCTTTTCGCGCGACTCAACAGGAAGTTTTTCGAATAGTATGGCAATCTCAGAAGCGTGGTACTCCTGCAGAACTTTCTCTAATTCAGCATCATCCCCCTCAAGCGCGGTTTTAATACGCTCAAGGTCTTCTTTATTAATTTCAAACGATTGCATGCCCGACTAAAATAAGGCAAATAAGCCGTAATCGCAGAGAAAAAAAGAACAAAATGAGTGTGGATAAACTTGTGACTTAAAATAAAGGGTTCAGATACTGTAATCGTATTTTACTTTTACTGAAGATAATTTTTGAAGCTTTGAAACGGACTGGTTAACCTGCATTTTCCGGATAGAAACCTGTATGGAACAGCTATTATCAAATTGTTGATCTAATATCTGCAAATTATCATCCTTAATGATCCGCATTACCTCGTTCATTTGCAGATAATCAAATGCAATGGAGTAGACGTCATTTACTGTCTTTTCAATGATCTTAGCGGTATCAAGCGCCAGTTCTGTTGCGGTACGATAAGCATTGATGAGGCCCGGAACACCAAGCAATGTCCCGCCAAAATAACGAACTACCACCACGGCAACATTGGTAAGATTACGGGACAATAAAGTATTCAATATTGGCCTGCCAGCGGTGCCGGATGGCTCACCATCATCATTCAGGCGAAAAACAGAGCGGTCTGTACTCCACCGCATGGCCCAGCAATGGTGGTTTGCCTTAGGGTGTTCCTTTTTAAGCTCAATTATTATATTTTTAATATCCTGCTCCGAAGTGACCGGATAAGCATAAGAATGGAACTTACTGCCCCTGTCACGGAATATTCCTTCGCTGGCAGTTTCAATAGTTAGATAAGTATCATCGAACAGCATCAGAAAATAAAGGCGCCTATATGTTGAAAAATTTCGGGGAACGAGATAATAACAATCGCGATAATAGCTAAAACAATGCCGGCCAAATTAAGTCGTCCAAGTTTTTCCCTAAAGATAAATAAACCCACCATAGAGCCTAACACAATCACACCAATATTCATTGTTGAAAATACAGTAGAAGGCTGATTGGCCAGTGCCTGGTGTGCTTTTATATTGAACAGGATATTACCAAAATTGGCTGTGCCCAACACCCAGCCAATAATGATGTGCGGCCAGGAGAATTTCATTTTTTTGGTATACACCATATAGATCAACCCTATGAAGGCTACAGCAAAGGCCAGTATAAAAACGATGAAAAGTGATGTGGTAAACGGAACTGCAGTAAACTTGGCAATCTCCTTAAGCAGAACATCAATTACCCCCATCCCTATGAATATCAGGAGCAGGTAAAACCATGAGTTAGTTGGCCGTCGCCGCACTGCATGCCTTTGTTTCCAGGGGATGAGGCATAACATTGCGATAATACCAATAGAAATACCTGTGATCTTTATCCAGTTAAGGGCCTCGCCAAATAAAAAAACAGCGGCCAGTATTGGGATAAATAAAGACAAGCGTTGGGCTACTTCTGTACGTACAATGCCGGTTAAGGTAACAGATGCGGCAATCACCACAAATAATAATGGGAATAATATCCCTAACGATACATAAGTAACAATTGGCGCCCCTTGCAGACTGACCATTTGCGGCCTGAAAAACACCCAGGTAAGGAATATTGCCGCTGAATAGTTCCACGTAATTGCCTGGTAAACATCAATCTGGTACCGCTTGGCCAGTTTGAGCAATACCGATACGGTGACGCTACAGCAAATACTTAAAAAAATGTAAAACATTAAATAGCGGGCTTATTATATAAAAATCTTAAACGATCGGTACCCAGTAAAAGCTCCCTGCTGGAAACCCCGTTAATATACGGCGATTTTATCCCCTGCCCTAAAATGGCTTCCCCGGTAAAAATCCGGGCCTCGTCCCACAAACCTTCGTTGATAAAGCTGGTCAACGTATGTGCTCCTCCTTCAATGATCACCGACTGAATATCCTGCAAATAAAGCTGGTATAATATATACTGCGGTACAAACCGGTCAAAGTCTTCAAGGGCAATATACTTAACTTTCTTATCAATATCCGTCTTCACCTCATTAAATATCAGTGTTTCAACACTTTGGTCATAAACATTCAACTGATTACTTAACTCCAGTTTACGGTCGATAACAATCCGTTTAGGTGACTTACCCGGCCAGTGGCGTGTATTTAATTGTGGGTTATCAATGGCAACCGTATTTTTCCCAACCAACACAGCATCTTCTTCACTGCGCCATTTATGCACCAGCCTGCGCGATTCTTCGCCTGTTATCCAAAGCTGGCTATTATCTAACGGGGCAAAAAAACCATCATTGGTTTGTGCCCATTTGAGGATAACATAAGGCCTTTGTTTTTGTACCCGGGTAAAGAAGCGACGGTTCAGCCATTGGCATTCAGCTTCTAAAACTCCGCTTATTACTTCAATGCCTGCATCTTTTAGCTTTTCAATCCCCTTTCCATCCACCTGGTCAAATGGGTCGCGGCAACCGATAACCACTTTGGGGATTTTGTATTTAATGATCAGATCAGCACAGGGAGGTGTTTTGCCGTAATGGGCGCAAGGTTCAAGAGATACGTAGATGATTGAATTCTTCAGAAGTTCTTCTGCGTCATCAAAATTCGCAAGCGCTTGGTTTATAGCATTTACTTCAGCGTGAGCTTGTCCGTATTTCTGATGATAGCCCTCCCCGATGATATTATCCTCATGAACGATAACTGCTCCTACCATTGGATTCGGGCTAACATTGCCCGCGCCTAACCTGGCAAGTTCTATGCAGCGCTGCATATAATTTTCATGAGGTACCATTGTGCAAAAGTAGCTTTTATGTTTCTTTGTTGAATGAAAACTGTTAACGACGTTTCAACAAACTTTCTTCACCATTTGTCAACACTTTACGATGCCAACGAGGTAAACTCATTGTGTATGATCGTTTTATCGGATGTGGCAGGCATTTCGCCTGCAAAGATCAAAGCATTCCCTGAAACGGAAATAGCGGCAACTGATGCAGAAAGGATCGAAAGCATCCTTACACGTCTTAAAACAGGCGAGCCTGTGCAATACATACTCGGTCATGCCGAATTCTACGGACTGTATTTTAAAGTAAACCCATCCGTATTGATTCCGCGTCCCGAAACTGAGGAACTGGTTGAATGGGCTATTTCTTCAGTTGGCAGTTTGCAGTTAGCAGCGGGCAGTATTTTGGATATAGGTACAGGAAGCGGTTGTATTGCCATAAGCCTGAAAAAGAACCTGAAGGATGCTCAGGTGTCAGCCATTGATATTTCACCCGAAGCATTAAAAACAGCAAAAGAAAACGCTGAATTAAATGAGGTTGATGTCAACTTTATCCAGAATGATATCTTAAATCTCACTCACCACTCACTACTCACCACTCACTATTCACTAATTATCAGTAATCCCCCCTACGTTACACTCGATGATAAAAAGCAAATGCACACCAACGTTACCGATTTTGAGCCGCATACGGCCTTATTTGTCCCTGAGGATGATCCGCTTATTTTCTATAGAGCCATAGCTGATTTTGCTTCAACCCATTTAGAAAAAGGGGGTTTGCTATTTCTCGAGATCAATGAAAATTATGGTGAACAAACAGTTGATATATTAAAGCATAAGTTATTTAATAACATTGAGTTAAGAAAAGACATGAGTAGGAAATACAGGATGATAAAAGCTATTCATAGTGGCAGTTAGCAGTGGCAGCAGCACTAACTTACAAACTCAATCCTGCTACTGCCCGTGCCACTACAAACTCAGTTCCTGGGGTGATAGGAAATAATCGTTTCCTTCAAATACTCCCTATCCAAATGTGTATAGATCTCGGTTGTAGTAATACTCTCATGCCCCAGCATTTCCTGCACAGCGCGCAGGTCGGCGCCACCTTCTACCAAGTGGGTCGCAAATGAATGGCGTAACGTGTGCGGACTAATTGACTTTTTAATGCTTGCCAGTTGAGCCAATTGTTTGATCAACATAAAAATATAAACCCGGCTTATGCGCGATCCCCTGCGGTTAAGGAAGACCATATCGTCCTCGCCTTTTTTTATCGGGGTATGTACCCTCACCTGTTCTATCCAAATCTTCAATGCTTTTATGGCTTCGCCGCCAATAGGCACCAAACGCTCTTTATTACCCTTTCCCACAACTTTTATAAACTCTATTTCGAGGTAAAGATTGGATAATTTAAGCTCTGTCAGTTCCGAAACACGCAGGCCGCAGCTATAAAGCACCTCGATAATAGCTTTATTACGCGGGCCGTCAGGTTTGGAAAGATCAATTGCTTCAATCAACCGGTTAATATCCTGGTAGCTTAATGTATCGGGCAGCTTTCTTATTTTCTTTGGCGATTCAAGCAGTTCGGCAGGATTGTTTTTGATGATATCTTCTACCAATAGGTATTTGTAGAAAGCTTTGATGCCAGACAAGATTCGGGCTTGCGAGGATGGGATCATCCCGAGTTCATTTATCCAGTTAATGAATTGGCGCAGGTCGTTCAGGGTAAATGCTTCGGGCTGTAGTTTATTGAGCTGTATATCAGCATACTGGCACAATTTGTCTATATCCCTGCTGTAAGCCTCAATAGAATTATCCGCCAGCCCTTTTTCCAGCTTAAGATATGCCTGAAACCCTTTTATCGCCGATCTCCAGTCCAATTGATTTTGGTTTTAATGTTTTATAGTTAAGTTTGGACTAATGAATATACAAATTATCAACGGCCCTAATTTAAACCTGCTTGGCGTTCGCGAGAAATCCATTTATGGCGACAGCAGTTTTGAAGACTACCTTACCGAGCTTCGCAAACGCTATGCAAACATCACCATAAATTATTACCAAAGTAATGTGGAAGGTGAAATTATTAATAAGCTGCACGAGGTTGGGTTTAGCTGCGATGGTATTGTGATGAATGCAGGAGCCTACACACACACCTCTGTTGCTATTGGCGATGCTATAGCCGGCATTAAAACACCTGTGATAGAAGTACATATCAGCAATGTTTATAAGAGGGAGGAGTTCAGGCATAAATCGCTCCTGGCTGCTAATTGCAAAGGTGTGATAGCCGGTTTTGGAATGGATTCATATCGTCTTGCTGTTGAAAATTTTGTAAACGGATAATTTATTTACACGTATAACTCTGACAATAAGCCTAAGTACTATTCGTTTTTTATTTATCCTATGAATAAATTAGCCAAATCACTTGTTTTAATCATATTAATCCTGACCTCTTTTGGCATTCATAACAGTTTTGCCCAGGAAAAAAAGAAAAAACCCAAAAATTTAAGGGATACTGAAAGGAAGCTAAAGCATTCGCGTGATTCGGTTTTACAAACACTCAGCAGGACGGATACTTCAATTCACAGTCTCCTACAGCATATTGAGCAATATATTTCCACTTTTAACCAGATCAATAATGACCAGGCTGATGGATTAGATACGATAGATGTAAGTCAGCAATTACCCCGTACCGACAGGAGGATCATTAAGATACAACAGCTTGCAAACAACAAAAAGTCAAGCACTTTACGTTACCTATTTGTACTGCGTGATAATTTGGACCGTATGCAGGACAGACTGGAGGACTGGCAATCAAGCCTGGATGACGTAAGTTCAAAGCTGATACAGAACCAGCATGATATTATAAAATGTTCAAAGGATAGCTTATTAAATATTGTACCGGAGGCCCCTGCATTAAGGAGTGCTTTTTACGAGAAACTGAGTAAACTCAGGGACTTATGGCGCAAAACAGACTCTGCCAACAGGGCTAACTTATTAGCCGTTAATCTATTGCAAAATAAAGTATCTATTGACTATACCAGTGTGTTGGATGAAACTGACCAGATTGATACCAAAATAAAGCGGTTTGCCGACAGGGCTGTTGACGGCGAATTTGGCCCGATATGGGAAAAAGGCCCAAAATACAATGACTTAAATTCCGCCTTAGGTGCTACGATTGATCTTAATAGCACACAACTTTATTACTTTGTAAAAAATGGCACAGGCACCCACCTGATTGGTTTATTATTACTGACTCTCGTGGCCGTATGGATATTTTATAACAGGAAAAAAACATTAAAGAACGGTGATCAGCCCGAAATTATTCTTGACCGCGTCAATTACATTTATTCGCACCCGCTGTCAGCCTCGTTATTGATAGCGATCGCACTGGCCCCCTATTTTTATAGTCACCCGCCGGTATCATTTTTAGAGATTTTCTTTTTAATCTCCATCATTCTTGTTTTGGTTCTTGTTAAAAAGAGCTTCCCGCGGTCAACGTTTAATTTCCTTATTCAATTATTTTTCCTGACAATAATTTACAGCCTGAGCAATTTGCTAATACAAATTACTGTTGCTGACAGAATTGTTATTTTGCTGTTAAGCGTCGCGTCAATAGCGATAGCATGGCTATTTTACCGGACAATTAAGAGAGAGCCGGATGACCAGCTTCCATACACACATGTGGTATTGATCATATTTATTGTCCTGCAATTTTTATCACTTTTGTTAAACCTGACAGGCAGGTTCAGTTTGGCTAAAATACTGGGGATAACCGCGGTATTTAATTTATGGATGCTTATAAGTCTTTATTTTATTATCCAGGTTATCATACAGGGAATTTTTCTTCAGTTTCACACCAAAAGCGTAGAAAATACATTTATCAGCTGGATAGACTACAATGTCCTTCAGAAGAAATTCAGAAGCACGTTAAGTGCATTTGCCGCTTTATTATGGCTTTTCTTCCTGCTGCAAAACCTGAATATAGATGATTGGATACGTGATTACCTGACGGACGTCCTGAACCAGTCGCGTTCAATTGGCGGGGCCTCATTTACTTTTGGTGGTTTTGTTATATTCATTATTGTTATCTGGATATCGACAATATTGTCGAAAACTATCAGCTACTTTTATGATCTGTCGGCCCAGCATACAACAGATCTGTCCGCATTAAAAAAGAAAAACCGGGCCTCTACCCTTTTGATCAGGATTGGTGTATTCACTGTTGGGTTTCTGCTTGCTGTGGCGGCATCGGGTTTCCCGATTGATAAGCTGACTATCATTTTCAGCGCCTTTGGTGTAGGTATTGGTTTTGGTTTGCAAAATATTGTGAATAACCTGGTTTCCGGGATGATACTGGCATTTGAGAAACCGGTACAAATAGGTGACATTATTGAAGTAGGCAGTCACGCCGGAACGATCAAAGAGATTGGCATACGATCAAGTAAACTGGCAACAAGCGATGGCTCGGAGGTGATCATTCCAAACGGCGATTTAATATCCCAGCAAGTGACTAACTGGACATTAAGTAATACCAATCGCCGCGTAGAAGTATCTGTTATTGTGTCTTATGGATCAGATATTGAGAAGGTTAAAAAGCTATTGCTTGAGCTTTTAAGTAATAGGGATGACGTTATGGATAGCCCCGGTCCTGCGGTTTTTGTAAATAACATTACCGATAAGGCTGTTGAATTCAGGGCATCTTTTTGGGCGGCAGATATATCCAATGCTGCTGAGTTAAGGAGCCGGATCCTGGCAGATATCTATGAGATGTTTAATAAGAATGGCATCAAGATGCCATCAGCATAATCCGTATTAATAGAAGTCTTTAGGGTCAAGTGCCGAAAAGGTCCGTTTCTTTTTCATGAAGAAATCCCAGACAATGCTGCGCTTGTACATGCCTTTCAGATCGGGAAGGTTACTACGTTTTGTTTTTGGCCCTCCGCCTTTAAAAACATGTCCCACAAAATTCTGATGCGCACGGCTAATCGCCCAGGCATCTTTGCGTTTGCCTTCATTTAAAAAACGAACAATAGCCAGAAGGTCCATCCAGAAACGAATACAGATAATGAATGTTGCCCGCCAGAATGAGAGGTTATTTTTTAGAAGTAACAGGTTATTCCTGAAGTTCAAAAAAGTTTTAAAGGGATTCTCTGTATTCAATGTACCACCGCCAACATGGTACACTTCTGATTGTGCACAATACATCACTTTATAGCCCATGTTTTTC
>Ga0307510_10000505_pt1 | contig 38744 bp, 37 predicted proteins | sample 12_EM_MG_FD_207224 | JGI IMG/M metagenome (GOLD analysis project Ga0307510, IMG submission 207224) | Populus trichocarpa ectomycorrhiza microbial communities from riparian zone in the Pacific Northwest, United States - 12_EM | ecosystem: Host-associated > Plants > Roots > Unclassified | place...
ACTTTGCGATTTGACCAGCCGTTTAGGCGTAATTTAACTGGCTACGTTTGTAGCTGAATTTGTAGCTGAAAGTGTAGCCAGTTAGATTACGCCTAAACGGCTGGTCAAATCGCAAAGTCGTCTTAGGTGACCCCCCGGCTCCTGACCTATTCTATTCTTCTCTTTATTTTCATATTTTTATCTATTTTATTCAATTTATTATCACTGATTTTCTCAAAATGATCGGCTTGAGCTGCCACAACACTACCCAAGAGAAAGCAACTGCTAAACAATCAGAAAAAGGGGCAGAATTAGCCAAACCCTCTTGACTGAAAAAATAGAACCATAATGCACCATAGATACCTAAATATACATAGCCGAAAACCACCCAACTCAGTTACCATGACATATAAAGACCACAACACCACGCAAAGCACCTGAATACAACTCCTATGAGTAGTAGACCATCAGAAAGCATGCAAATGCACAAGCATCCAGAGGGGATACCCTTCCAAACCAAGCCAATGAATGGGAACACACCACCCATCCACCCCCATCCAGGTGAAACACACCGCATTAACAGGGATGTACCCAATAACCAGGGTCGCCTGTACGAAAACCCATGCAGGAAAAAGAACAACCTAAAAGCAAACATTAAGATAGCCTCCATGAACCTAAATGGAGCAATGGCACCAACAGAAAACATGTCGTTCCTGAATAAATGGAGATCCATCAGTAACACCATCCAATCAGAGAAAATAACAATACTTGTGGTCCAAGAGATGCACCTAGACCAGGACATGACAGAACAACTACAAACAAGATTCAAAAAGAACCTAACAATAATAGTGTCAGAACACCTGGAAAACCCATGTGTGAAGGCTGGTGTTGGATTCATGATAAATAAAAAACTCATAGACCCAGAAGAAATCAAAACATATGAACTGATCCCAGGCAGAGCAATGGTACTGGAAATAAAATGGTTAAAAACAAACACCATGTCAATCCTGAACATCTATGTACCAAATGAAAGAAGCACCCATACATGCTACTGGGCAGATAATAGAATAAAAAGACACACACTCCATATCAAAACACCAGACATCGTCCTAGGAGACTTCAATGTAACGGAAGATGCAATAGACAGGATGCCACCCAAACTTGATGATGAAAAGGCGATAGATGCCTTAAGAGAAACAAAACAAGATTGGGACCTTGTAGACATCTGGAGGAAAGTGAACCCAACTGAAAAAGCCTTCATGTATAGAGCCCAGACACACTCTGGCCACATACAGGCCCACCTAGACAGTGTGGCGGCTCCTAGCCAGCCGCGGATTGTGCTTGAAGGTGCACAACACCTGCATGCGCTCTAGCACTGTCTGGCTTCTGCGCGTATCCTTGGTGAGGCAGCAAGACCTCCTGCGGTAGTCGGGCTGGTGCCCTGAGCTGCCAGTCCTTGAGTCGATCGGGTACAGCAAGTCGGATGTCTGCTGGTTGCGCGCGAGTAAGGTACGAGCGGCGCGTGCACGTGTCAGTACACAAGTACTTGGGCTAACGCCCTTAGTGTTACAACCTAAGTGTCTGTCTTGTAACGCAAGTTCTACAAGTCGTCCTCTACCCTTTGATGGAGGTAGAGATACAAAGATAGATGGTTCACAAGTTGAGAGGGAAGACGCAGGCAAGGGAGTTTCGGGGTAACGATAATAGGATTGCAAGACTCAAGTCAAGCTTAAGGCTTGACTGTTCAGAAGTACAGGTCTTATATACTACCTGGTACTAGTTAGTATGAGTTGTCGTATGACCTAGTCATAGCGCAGTAAGCGATCAGTCATTCGTACAGTAAGCAGCCGAGGGAGTCAGTAAGAGTCGTACGGTACTCAGTCAGAAGGAGTCATTGAGGCTGCACACAAGAGTCAGTCAGAGTCAGTGTGGCTATATGGGCCACCAGTATAGTACACAGTCAGTTAGGCTAAATATGGTAAGCCGAGTCACATGTCAGAGAATGGTCACTGGGTCTGGCACCTGACTGGTCAGGTGCTCGATAAGTCACATGGTGTCACGTGACAGGTCACATGCCTGGTCACGTGAGAAGTCTATGGTCAAGATCGGGTGGTCAGTCACGGGGTCGTAGGAGTGATCACGTGCTCCCCAGTCATGTGGCACCAGAGCAGGTGCACGAGTCAGGTGATAGGTTAGGTAATCGGTCAGGTGATGCGGTGTGAGAGATAGCAATAAGATGGAAAAATGGTGTCCAGACGCTACAGACAGGATATATATGAATAAGAGAATTGAGCAATACACCTTCAACTGGGAAATAAAAGAAACAGTGGTCCCAACAGCCCATGCAATGGTATCAATTAAATATGCACCAAAAGATGCATGATACATAGGCTACAGAAGATGGACCCTACCAACCCACCTCCTAAACAATGAAGACATGATAGAGAAAATGGCATTGCGCAGAATAGCACTCCAAGCAGACCTCACAAGAATCTACATCGAACAAGTAGACTGACAGATAAACAACCCACAGACACTGTGGGAAACCTATAAAAACAAAATTCAACAAATAGCAAAACAGATGGCAAAAGAATGCTACCACAAGATCAACTCACAAATCAAAACCCTAGAAAAGGACATAAGAAATACCAACAACAACCCAAGGATGACAACTGACAACAACCTACAAACACACAAAGCATACCTGACCAGTCAGCTAAAGCAACTATGGAAGAAAAATGCCAAGTACAAAACAAACCTTATGAAAGCGAAACTTGCCAACCATGGCAAAAAGATGGGAGGAGTATGGTCCACCCTGGGTAAAATGAAAAAACCACGCAACCCAATATACAGATTGAAAATCCCAAACTCAAACCCAGTACAATACAAATGCCACTCCAAGGGAATAACGAAACTAGCACGCGATCACCATGAAAGACTACAAGAAGAGGACATTGACACAAATATCAGTCAAGATGAATACACTACAAATCTAGAGGACTTACTAAGAAACATCCCAGAATCCCAACACGTCCCAGAACTGGAAAGATCACCCATGAACTGGAAAATAACCAAGGCCCAAGTATGAAAAGCCCTGGAGTTAGCAAAAGACAGATCGGCAACAGGCCTAGATGGCTGCCCATACGAACTATGGAAAAAACTCCAACACAGACATGATAAGAGGACCCATCAGAACAAACCCAGCTTCGACATAATAAAAACACACATATGTCTTCTGAGATATCCAGGAACAGGGAGTAGACGACAGAACAAATTTCACCATGGGATGGATGTGCCCACTCTTCAAAAAGAAAGACCCTACAGATATATGAAATTACCACCCAATAATGCTGATGAACGCAGATTATAAGTCACTCACCAAAGTCCTAGCCATACAACTAATAGACCACACCCAACAACTGATACACCCAGACCAAGCCAGCTTCATCCCAAATAGGTCAATCTTTGACCATATTAGACTAGCCAAGGCAATCCTGAACTATGCAGAAATAATGGAAGAAAATGGATCAATTATAGCGCTAGACCAAGAAAAAGCTTACAATAAAATTAGACATGACTACCTGTGGAAAACAATGGAGGCATTCAACCTCCCTCCACCCTTCATCCAAATAGTACAAGCCCTATACAACAACATGCAAACAAGAGTTGCGATAAATGGAGTCTTGAGTGAACCCTTTAAAGTAAAACACAGTGTGAGGCAAGGAGATCTGCTCTTGTGCCCACTCTTCAACCTAGCCATTGAACCATTAGCATGCCAAATATGAAATGACCAAAACATTACAGGAATAATAATACCCGGAATAGAGAACGCAATCAAAATCAAACTCTTTGCAGACAATACCAACCTATTTCTGAACAAAGAAGATAGACTTGACTACATCCAAGACATCCTAAATAAATGGTGCAAACTATCAGGAGCCAGATTCAACATAGAAAAAACGGAAATCATACCAATGGGATCAGATAACCACAGAAAACAAATAATAACATCTAGGAAGATAAACCCAGACGATAGAGTCCCACTCCCTGAGAGAATCCATATAGCCAAGGATGGTGAAGCTGTACAAATCCTTGGAGCCTAGATAGGAAACAAAGTCAATGACGCAACCCCATGGGAACCCATAATAGATACCATCAATGCCAAGCTAAAAACCTGGGAAAAAACCCACCCAACCATGAACAGAAAATGACTAATAATCCAAGTGATAGTCGGAGGGCATACCCAATTCCTAACAAAAGCACAGGGCATGCCAAAACCCATTGAAAAAGTGCTAGAGAAAACAATAAGTAAATTCATCTGGGGACAAGAATCAAAACCCTGGATAGTGCCCAAAACCCTACAATGCCCCATAAACGAAGGTGGCCTAAACATCCTAAACATTCAAGCAAGAAACAAAGCAATAGAATTGATATGGCTAAAAGCATACCTGAACTTCACCCCATCATACCAACAATGGGCAATAATAACCAACCACATAATCCTCACCATGGAACTGGACGAACTGGTAGATGACACAAGGAATGACCCACTCCTACAAACATGGAAATTCTTACTCAAAGGCCCAAAAGCAGACAAGCTAAATAATGATGTCAAAAGGATGCTCAAAACGGCAAAAAAGTATAACACCAAACTAACTGCAATCAAAATCACCCCCCATACATCCTTGCGCAACTCCCAGCCTGGTACCATATCACCACCGAAAATCGACCTCTAAACAACTCCAAAGCAAAATGCCTGCTACGAAAACATAATGTCAGTATAGTGGTGGACTTAGTTAAAATAACAGCACATGTATGACACCCCACCCAATACCTGGACCACCACCCCAACATAGCTTGCATATGCCAAGACTGCACAAACAACAAAGAAATGGGATGCTGGAACCCATATAACTGTGTAACAGAAGCACTCACCTGTATAGACCTTATACACCCCAGATACAACCCCATAAGACAAGGCCTGCCCAATGGACTATCCCTAACAAAATCAGGCAAACAAAGGAACCTACTCATAAGACAAAACAACAGCAAGATAATCTTCAACCTGTCAATAACCTGTAAAGAAAGCTTAGCTGAATGCTTCAGAGTATTCACCGACCCAGAAAGAGGATCAAACCAAATAGCCAGATGCTACAGACCACCTGGACCCACACCCCAATGCTGAGAAATCACAGTATACATGGATGGTGCTTGCATGAATAATGGCAAACAAGACACCCAGTGTGGCAGCAGAATATAGTTTGACCACAACGACCCAAGGAACCAAGCTCTCTGAATACCTGGGGGAGAACAATCCAACCAAATAGGAGAGCTAGCAGCAGTGATAGCAGCGATAGATGCAACCCCACCTTACCAACCCCTTAAGATCATGACAGACTCCAAATACATGACAGAAGGATTAACCACACACCTAGAAAACTGGGAAAACAATGGCTGGATTAACATAAAAAAAGCAGCACTATTCAAAAAAGCAGCACACTTATTGTTACACACGGACTCTGCATATTGTAAATACTTGCCTTGAGTACTTACGGGTAAGCGTTTAGAGTCTACCTTTAGTTATAAAGGTTGCACAGTTACGTTAGTGCAAAGCTAAGTTAAGACTAACTTAGATAGTATTGCAGACTCTAGGTGCTTGACTTAGAGTGCAAGGGAATTACTTTAGAGGCTGGGAAGTAAGGGATCGCTCTAAGGAGCTTATGGTCCTGTATTGGTTCTATGAAGAGACCAAGTCTGGAGAGTTGGGGCTCTTTAGAAGGTCTTATATACATGAGCTACCTAGTCATCTATCTAGCAAGTCAAGGAATGCGCAGCAAGCCTTGGTAATAGATGCGTAAGTAGTTACTAAGGTAAAATATCATATGCAAAAGAGATTACAGTCCGCAGTAGAGAACTGCTTCACGCATTAGAGATATACTGAGAGGTATGACTCTGAATGAGTTGAAGTGACTTGTACAGTATGGCTGATGTAATGCATGGGAGTAGTGGTCAGAATAGGAGGGTACTGTGGCTGTAATGTAATTATGGTGTAAGGCACTCATCGCCAACATGTCTGTGGGAGCTGGAGTTTTGAGTACCTGGCTGAACCACCAAAATCTAGGCAGGAATGTGGGGAAAATATGCTGATTCTGAGATTTTGGGTTTTTTGGGCACTTGTTTTATTATGGACTAGATTTTGTATGTAGGCGCCCGAGAATTCAGGCCCAAATCAAGATCTAAATGCACAATAGAGTACATTTCTGGGTGTTATCACTTTCTGGGTGTTATTAGCGTCAATCAAGGCCTTGTGGCAACCTTTGCCGCAGTTACATTCCCCTGCACACTCAAATTTATGACCTGCAGGAGCTCTGATCTTTCCTGATTCTACTTAGCTTGATCATCATTCACCAAAAATGACATGGTCTTATGCAGCATAGGCAGCATGCAGCAGAGAACATCAAGAACAACTTGCCATGCAGGGGTATTGGTGACACCAAGATGCACCACTCTTCACCTCACAATCCCCAAGTTCTGTCTGTGCTCATTGATTACTTGTCCATCCCTCCCTCTTGTCTGTCCTGAGTCTCAAGACATCATCCCACCATGCACCAGAAAGTGTCAGTGCATGGCCTACTTGGAATATGATTGATGATGCAACAAGACTCATGCCCCTTGCTATTCCATCTGTCAATTATCCGAGTCCTGGCACCAATACTCTCACCATACCATTTAAATCTCTCTGTTACCATCATTCCCCCCTGATTTGCATGCTCTACCATGACCTTGTTCAACTGCCTTCGTCTCCCCTCACCCCCCCAAGTCCCAATCCTTTTGTGGATCCTACTTGCTGTAGCATACAACTTAACTCTCATGTACCTAACCTGTCCCTTGTGAATGCAGATCCTCCATCATGTCTGCCTGTTGTGTGCCCTCTAAGGACTTTCCCCCTTTGTCTGTCAATTGAAGCTTGGGCATGATGGCCCTCTCTTCCTTGCACACATGTGGCCTATCCCTTATTGGATTGGTCATGTGCTTGCTCATCTTTTATGGTGCCCCCTTACTCATCTCAGGTCTGCCCCACCACTTACAAGTCCCTTCAATGTCTTTCCCTTTACTTTCATTCTAAGTGCTCTTCAACAGCTCATTTTCAGAGATATCCCAGTGACCAACATGCCACTTGCAAGCAAAAGATCAAGAGCAGCCAAGCATATACATCAGAATGCACAGATGACATTTGCACAGCCTGCCCCATGCACAGCAAGTCCAGGTGTCTTGGAATACATTCCCTCAGACAGTGATTCTGGTAGCTCTGCATTCGATCCAGAAAGTGGCGATGAATGGGGCACACAAGGGCAAAATGCAGTGGGCATATCTGTGGAGGCACTGCAGTGTCTTTACTCTGCAGCTCTTCCTCCTCACCTCCACCTGGAAGAGAAGTAGCAAACAAATTACTGGAAAGTGGGGAATAGGAAAGCTGTCTACAGTGGAGACTTGCGGACAACAGTTTGGCGAAGGAACTCTGCCTTGAAGAATGCAGCAGATGGGTGCATGACACTTGATGCATTCATAGTGAGAAAGGTATGTCCTTGAACGTCAAACTGTGGAGAAGAGAACCAGGAACTCATTCCAGTTTAGAAGTGACAGTGTAGCCCATCACTGCTCAAGATAGAAGAGATCCCAGCACCAGGACTTGGTCTCAGAGAAGGAGAAATGGCCACAGCACCACTTGCAGCAGAGCTCACTGCCAGTCTTGCTGAATCCCACTCAGACCAAGAGGTGGCACAACTAGTTGCAGATCACCCCATGCAGCCCACATCAGACTTTGCACTCAAGGATGCAGTTGATAGGTTGGCTGACAAGCTCACAGCATTCTGTTTTGAGCACCTGGAGGATGTTGTGAACTCAGTTGATGTGAATGGTGTTGATGAGAACACAAATCAAGATGAGTTTGAAGAAGAGCTTCAGGTGAGATTCTAGGGTGATAAGAAACCAACAGTAGTTGACTGTATTGATGCACACAGATTGTGATGATTGCTATGGAGGAGGCTGAAATCAGAGAGCCAGATGCGATGAAGGACTTGGAACAGCCATCCCTTCCATTGCAGGGGGAAGCTATCAAGTCTGCGTGCAAGCTTTTCACTCCAGAGGAATCAGAGGATAACAAGGCAAATGACATTATGAAGATTATTGGATCATGTCTCAAGGATGCTAAGAAGTATAACATGAAGCATACAATCAAGTCACTCTCCCATCTTGTTGCAGTATCTGAATATGTCCAACTTTGAGCACAGTACCAGAAAATGAAAGCAACCAAGTGGCCCTGTCTCAGTGCAAGTATGGCCATTGCATGCTGTATGGGCAAAGGCCCCTACTTTGCTTGTCAGATCCAACATAACAAGCTTCATCTCCTTCGGCATGGCAAGCTCCCTCTGCCCAAGTCTTTCAGCCGGCATGGTCATCACACGTTACTTGACAATGAAACATTCTTGCACAACATGCGCACATATCTTGCATCTCAGGTTCTTGGCTCTGTCATGCCTTGGACCTTCTCTCAGCAAGTCAATTCAGTCATTCTCCCTGCCCTTGGGATCGATGCTATGATCACAGAGTCGACAGCCCAGTGGTGGCTCAGACACAAGCTTGGGTATGAGTGCAAGGAGGCCAAGAAGGGGTTGTATGTGGATGGCCATGAACATCCAGATGTAATTAAGGAAAGGGGGGAGTTTATTGAGCAGATATTCGATAAATTTGAATGGTATGTTGAATGCATTCATTGTCCGGAGCTCCACAGGTCTGATCATTGCACATTAATCAAGTTTAATGGCCTCATATGAAGACAATACACTTGAGTACATCCCTCCTACACTTCCCCCCAGTGAGAAAGAGCACATATTGGTTGTGCAAGACAAGACTGTATTCCACACAAACGAGTACCGCTGACATATGTGGCTTGCAGCTGATCAGCAGCCCATCCAGAAGAAAGGCGGTGGGCATGCAATACATGTCTCAGACTTCATTTGCGAGACTATCAGACAGGTCAAACTCTCTGGAGAACAGATTTCCACCTAGCTCAAGCTTCCATCTGAGCTTCGCCTTTGTGCATTTGAAGCCTGGAAGATAATGTACCTGGGAAAAGGGTTTAACTCATGGTGGGACCTGCTGCAGCTTATCGAACAGGTCAAGGATACAATATCTATCTTTGGGTACACCCATCCCAATTGCATCGGTGTTTTTGTATTTGATTGGTCCTCTGCACATGGAGGCTTTGCAGAAGATACCCTCAATGTCAATTCCATGAATATCCATCCTGGAGGGAAGCAGAGAAAGCTATGTGATACAGTCATCCCACTGAACAATCCAGATCCAGCACCCAGCAAAGAGGAAACACACAGGCAGGTATAGCATATGTGCTTCCCTGATAACCATGAAGACCCAGAGTTACAAGGGGAAACGAAAGGAATCAAAGCCGTCTTGATGGAATGGAAGTCCATCTGGGATGAGTTTGTCTCAAACTGCAAGGCATGCAGTATCATGAAGCCTCCCAGGAAGTGTGGGTCATGCACCAAATCTCAGGTGCAGAAAGATGCAGAGCGCCGTGTTGCAAAGGTGGAAGATGCAGAGCAGCAGGAGGAAATAAGCCCAATGGGTGAACAAACATTCATTGACCCCAGGATAGAGACGCAAAGTGCTGCAGTCAATGAGTGGTGCTGCATATACTGGGTACTCTCACTGCAGGAAGACTTCTTGTCTGAGAAGCCATTGATCCAGTCTGTTATCGAGAATGCAGGACACATCTGCCTCTTCCTTCCACAATTTCATTGTGAGCTAAATGCAATTGAAATGCTCTGGGGGTATGCAAAGTGTCGTGCATCGATCTTTTGTATTTCTTGTGTGTGGCAGACTTATCTTCACTGGTGAAGGATACCAGAATTCTGCTGATAGGAGATTCAACACAGCAAAACTCCTTGTTCTGGAGTGTCTTGATGCATATGAACTTATCACGATCTGCCATTTCTTCCAGAAAATGTGGAGATACATGGATTCATATAGGTATGCACACAAAGATCGACTCAGCACATACACAAATCGCTTAGATGACAACCCTTCCAGAAAAGGACTCAATGTGCATCAAGCAGCCTTCGCAAACAAACAATACAAATCACACAGGAGAGTCAGCCTCCCAGGCGATATCATTAAGTCTCTGGCCATTAAAGATGCACGTAAAACCTTGTAAATACTTATTAGACTTGTTTTCACACATTAAACAGAGTAGTTGAAATTTTGTTTCAAATTGAGGTCAAAATGACAAGCACTTAACATTTAAACAAAAACTAATGAGCAAGCCTTAAACTACTGTTGAATGCAATCCAAATGCACTTTGTTTCATGACAAACGGACAAGTTTTGAGGGAGGAGAGCCAACAACAAATTTGTGTAATTTGAGAGGTCGGAAATTACCACCTTACACTATAGTATGCGTTTAAGTGATAGCTGCTATGTATCTAGATAACAGCTAAGTCTGAAAGTGCAGGAAAGCAGTAAAGCAGACTGGGTATCATACTAATAAGGAAGGAGAGCTGATATAAGCAAATGCGCATTGTTAAGTGGTACTTAACTGTATAAATGCTTGATAAATCGAAGGAGCTGTAACATGACTCCCTGATCAGGTCTGAAATACTGTAAGTGATCAAAATCATTTAAGGCATTGTAAGATCTTCAGATCTGAGATTTATCTAAGATGAAATGACTTAACATCATAATAAAATCAGCTTAAGTCACAGATGATATCATAACAAATCTAGTTTAAGTAAAAGTGGTTGATCGCTTTAAGATTTGTAAGTGACAGAAGTTTACTTAAGTATCATTCAAGGGAGATGAATGACATGTGTTTGCAAATTGGAATAGAGACCAGATGAACAGGTAATTGAATGTAGAGAGACAAATACTTTGAGACACGTAAAGTAAAACAGAATGGAAAGTAAGTGGTAACAACCAAATTAAGTATAAAATGCATCAATGATAGGAGTAGAGAAAAGAGAAGCAAAGGGTTACTCGAAAACTGAACCCTTATTATAATAGTACAGTTAAGATGGGAACTGGAAAAGTGGAAATCTAAATGAAAAGAAAAATAAAGGAAAGTCCACAAGTTGCATCTGGAAAAACCTCAGTTGTCAATCAGGGTTAGCGAGCCATTACCACAGTTAGCAAGTTGTTAATGCAGTCAACAAGTTGTTGACACAGTTAGTGAATTGTGAGATAAAAAAACAACGTAAGCATGATGGTAATTTCATAAAAAAAAGGCCATAAAGCGCCACAGCACGGCACTGTATTGCGAATAGTAAACAGTTTAAGGTATACTATGCGCCTACAGCTGCACTTGCTGCACTTGCGAATACATGGCTTCTCAAGAAGTTGGGTTGGGTGCTACTGCATGCTGATGCTGCAAACATCCGGTAATGGGAGCTTTCACCTTTATGAAGCCTCTTCACCCTACCTTTTCAGTCAACAGGGGTCAGAGAGGTAGGGGTGGAGACAGCAGATGGGGTGTAGAGGTACTAGTCGAGTTATGTATGGGGATGAGCTGACACGAGTGATATGGAAGAAAATGGGACTATGCACTGCCTATTCTGTCCACAAGGGTCGAAGAGGTAGGGGTGCAGGTGTCGCAATCCTCAAGACCTTGCAACAGGGCACCTGCCTTGGGCCTTCTGGGAAGGGCATCAGTTGCAGGAATTTTTGGTGTTTGAGACAGACCTGTGGGTAACATTGTTGAGGGAGAGGTAGAGGATAGGGGTCGGGATGAGCCAACAAGAGCAATGAGAGAAAAAAGGGACTACATACTGCCTTTTCATCCACAGGGATCCTTCCCCTACCCAACGCAAACTACTGTCCTTCCTCACTACTGTCTTGCTCCTCCAATGCAACAGTATGATGATGATAACAGCATGACAACAACAAGATTTGAGCAAGAGAGACAATTGGATTGGAATATGAGATTTGGGGTTGTGATTGATTGGGATATGCCATTGGAGCTGGAGGAGTGGGCAGAGTGTTGAGCTGGGAGTAATGAAACTGATGTGCAGGCTCAAGTGACATCAACGTGCCTTGAGTTTATTATGGTTGACAATTAGAACTAATTTTATGAAAACAAAAGAAAGGTGTCTCTATCACTGAAGGGATTAACATAGAAAGAATGGCAATTGTCTAAGACTGTAAATGAGTTCCAGCCTTCACATGGTGAAGAGTCTGGGATAATTCTCGGAAATAAATGAATACTAGAAAATATAGTGTCCACTGGAATGATGCTCGCTCGCCTGTGCCCCCTATTGAAAGATCTTGAAACCTGATACATCCCATGGTTTCTATCTGGCATGGCAGGAATCGGGTTGAACCATTTGATATAGGCAAGATATGTTGGAATTTGTTTAGCATGTGAGGAAATGGATGGAAACTTTGACACCATTGCAGTTGGGATCTGAAAAACAACCTGAACTTGTGCTATCCTATGGCCTGGAGGGTGTCAGCTAGATCTTGACTCTATGACAATCAGATGAAAACCTACCTTGAATTCCATGCACATTGTCTGGGCGTTCCCCAGTCTAGACTAATACTGTGTCAAAGCATGCTGGTATGATCTGCCCATGTATGTCAACTTGTTCCAGCTGAATATAAATGCTGTCAACAATAGTGCCATCCCCATTTGTGAATTTGATTTTATGGAAAACAGGCATGTGGTGGAATGGAATCAATGTGTTCTCTCCATGATCATATAGAGCCCAACCTGAGATAGAGGGATCCTTAAGACACATGAGAAAGTCTCCAAGAAGATCCAGGAAGTCAATAGCACCATACTTGTATGTAATATCTTCAAACGAAACCCTCCAGAGAGTTGGATTCTGGGTCATCTTAAGATAGCATGTACTGGGCTGTGGAGGCCCAGTGGATGGTCTTTGAGGTGGGGCACTTGTGGGTAGGTGCTGCTGCTGCTGCCACTCGATGAACTTCGCATGTTGTTGTACCTTCTCGTGGCGCTCCAGCCAAGTGGTCATTTGGGGGTATTTGTCTTTATGATTTGTGGCATGATAAGCATCTTTGGTAAAGTCGATATGAAGTTGCTCCATCTGCTTGGTATTGTAGTTATCAGTTGTCCCAAATAAACATATTGATTGGCCATAGTGAAGGAGACTGTGAATTTTCAGAACATTGAAGCCATCGTGCACCCCAAGATCCACAAAAACATCTTTATTTGCATGGAAGGCAACCAATGTGTGCTCAAGGTGAGTGATCGTATCAGTTGTTTGGGAGGGTAACTGCACCAGGTACAGGAAGTCAAGTAGGCCATGCATGGCTTTAAGAACCTGTGCTGAGCTGGAGCTGCCAGTGATTCAGAGATCAATGATAAGTCCTAGGAGAATTTGGCACATATCTTTGTGCTCCTTGCCTGTGATGCAAGCAAGTGTTGTGACACCCCTTGGGAAGAGAACAATCTGGTGATTTGGGGGCATCATGTTACGATCCTGGACCTTACCCCTTATTTTCCACCATTTTCCACCCATTTATTTTCGCACTCTCAGTCACTCATTCTCCACTCGTTCCCTTACGTGCTGCTTGGACTGCCACCAAATCACCTGACAAGTCACCTGATGGATCACCTGACAAGTCACCTGATGGATCACCTGACCATTCCGCAGTCGGATATCACATGCCATCACTCCACAGTCTGCAGCACTCCGCAGCATCACCATTTATCCCTTTATGGATTGCCAGCTCATTGCTATGTTATGATAAACTGCTAGCTCATGATGCACTATCTATAGACTGCCAGCTCATGATGGAACTATACTTAGATTGCCAGCTCACTGCCAGCTCATGATGAACCTTACTATATGAGACTGTGACCTCGTTACCTTAGTGACAACTCATTTGTATATAAACCCTTATACTTTCGACGGTTAGGCCCTAAGCATAACTTGGTTTTCAATCCAAGACTTGTAGCTTCCCCAGGACTCTCCAAGTCAATCAGCCTGAACCTTTAGTCACTTCAAAACTCTTTGAAGCTCTCCCCTCTCATCATCTATCAGAACACTTAGAAGTCGCCCTTATCATCAAGGACTTACTTGTTATACTGTGTAGCCAACCAGTACCACACTACTCACGTGATCATCACTTTAGAAGGAGACCCCACTAAGCGATCTAGCAGAACATTACCTCAGGAGGAGACCCCACTGAGCAATCCCAGTTGTCGCCAAACCAAACCACGCACATCGCATCTTTAAGGCCCTTGGACCTTAACACATCAAATGACATTGTGCATCAATATTCCACTGCCCAAATACCAAAGGATTTGATAACCATGTGACAAGGTGCTTGACAACACCCTGAAGGAGCTGATGGAGGATGTCGGGTGTGATGGAAAGATAGATATTCACCAATGGCAAAGATTCCCAGAAGGGGTGAAAGACTGGCTTGATTCTGTTATCTCTGCAGGCAGCATGAAATGTGCGCACATTGCCATCAGCCAATCGATAAGTCCTGCATGCTTTCTCTAAGTCGCAAGACAAGAATGAGCCCAAGTCCCCAAGTTCATCGCAAGGGACCTCACACTTAGGGCATTCACCGTAGTATGTACAAGTCACTAAGACTTGTTTGGGGTAGTCACCAACAAAGCTGGCCAAAATGGGATAGTACCGGCACCAGACCCTATCCCCACTCATCATTGGTAGCCCAGTTTCCCCATAGAGTGCCAGAGGGCCTAAGAGAGTGCACATGCAGCCATGAAAGAGATTTGTAAGTGCGTGACGGCGGCCAGCCTTGGATGCAATACCCTTTAGTTTGGTTGTAGGGATGTAGGCAATGAGCATTTGAGCACTGCACAATGGCTTCTGACGGATTTCTTTTGGGATGTTTCTGATGGTCATGTACACTGGATATGCCTGCTTCCCACCAAAGACCGTTAGCTGGGTCTTGTCAGTAGATACGATGATTGGTAAGACCGTGGCACCAGGTTGTCATGATTCAAGTAATCCCTAGCTCCATTTATCAGTACAGCAATTAAACCAAAATCGTATTGCACACCTGTATGTCCCACCACCAATCACCTGTATACATCTCACTGTATACTTGCTGTGTTTGCTCATGGTCCAAATAGTATCACTTGGGGGCATAGACCAGGTCCTGTGCAAACTCAGGATCCCCATAGATAGTGCAGATAGAATGTACAATGTCCCAGAAATGGAAGCATAGTAATTCATTTCCAATATCGAAGTCCTCACACTGGAATGATGGGCGGCCATGCAAACCATCAACAATTGAATTGAGCTTGTTTGGAGTATGATACGAAAGGCCAAGCCTGTCGACAAGCTTAAACTAAATTCAGCAACACGGGAACAAAAAAAAGAAGGGGGGGATGCACATCAGGAATTGCAAATAGATCTGACAACACTGAAGAGCTCACCTTGTGCATCTTAGCCCAGTGTGCAAGACGCCAATCGCTCTTGGATTGAAATGGTGCCCAGACAAACCCACCAAGTGCATCTTGACTTGACTCATAGATGGAATAGCCTTGCATGCTATTGATTAGTGCACCAGGATTTCCGTGAGGGAATTGTTCTGTGACCAGAGGGCAAGCGTCAGTGCTCCTTTGCTCAAGTGGGTTAGGCAAGATTTCGGGTGGCAACTCCACTTTGGCCAATGGGATTTGTTCAGGGTTGGGCACCATCAAATCTGAATTGAGAGCCCCACTTGTATGGCTCTGAGTTATGATTTCAAAGATATCGGCATCTATCATATCGGTCGCATTGGGCACACCATCACTGGCATCACCACCCATAGTGTAATGGGCTTGGTCATCAGCGCTGATCTCGAACCCATCGGCATCCATTATATCAGCCATGTTGGGCATGCCATCACCATCCACGGTGTGATTGGCCTGGTTGACAGCATTGTTGCTAGCACCATCAACACCCATGTCTGTTGCGGGTTAGTGTAAGGCCCAGATCAGTGTGAGGCAAACTTACTGTTGACCATGTTTCCTGTTGTGATGGACCCATTACCCAACAGCTGAAAGGATGGCAAATCAGAAGAGATCCTGCCATGTCCTGAGGGATGTTTGCTGCCAAAAGGTCGATCAGGGTGGCCCCACAGCATAGAATTTAGTGTGAATGTTGGTAATGCTGGCTCAGAAGGGGGAGATTGACGCAGAGATTGAGGTTGGGATGCCGCAAGCACAGCATGGCAGCATTCATGATTGGTCTTCACAATGTGTCAAGAGAGGCTGGGCAGTGTAAAACTTGCATTACAGCCTGGGCATATGGACTTGGTAGCCATCATGGTGACAGAGGGGGGTAGTAACAAAAATGTAGCGCTCTACACAAGCCGCACTCTACTAATAAATCCCTCAGTCTGAAGCACCAACATTTTGTATAAAAGGAGGACATACTGTGATAGGACTCCCCATCCCAATTCCTGTCATTACTTGTGTCTCCATCTCACACTCACCTTTCCACTCCCACTTTCTATCTGTACTTGTATTTCAGCAATGGCTCCTTGAACACATTGCTCTTGGACCATGTGCCAGCCCCCTCTGGATCACACTCAGACAATATCGAATGAAAACCTTTCATTCTCTACAGATGGAAGTACAAATGTCTGGCTTCAAAGTGTCGGTCAAACTGTCACCAACTCCTCTATGCAACCTAACACCAGGACACAAAGTAAGTAAGACAGCTTAATTACCAAGACATATCACTCACCATGATAAGCAGAAAGAAAGTGTGCCATAACCCATACTGTCACCAAAATTGCTGCCACCACAGAGCTCCCTGCCCCAGCCAACTATCATGCTATCAAGCAAGCTCAAGACATTAGTAAGTGCCACAATCCTAGTATTTGAGGAAAGTAGACTAACTAGAGGGTCAAAGATGGCCAGCTGGTGGTGGTGGAATTGACAGGTGAAGGCAACACCAATGAAGATGAAGAACTTGCACAAGTCGACAAAGTCAAGTTCAAGCAACATCCCATGATTAAAGGCAAGCAATATGAGGACAAACCTGACAACACAAATCAACAAAGTCACCGTGAGAGTTCCTTACAAATCATTGTTGGTTTCCCAGCTGACCGAAAATTTCAGCGTTGTCTTTCCAACCATCTAATGATGATGTGTCCCTCCCTGATCCTGATCCCTACATGCATGATGACTTTGATGTCAATGGTAATGCCAACAATGTGGACGAATGGGTTGGCGATCATGACATAATAGAGCTTTCTCATAAAAATCCATCAAAGGTTTCTGCAGCTATAGCATCCAAGGTAAATTCCATGTCACAGTTGTAGTTCACAAGGAGGTTAACACAGTTTGTTCACAGAGGCCGGTATGGTGAGGTGCAGGTCCATCTCCGATGCAAAGTGTTGCTACTCCCTCCTTGATGCAAGGCATCATTGATCTTTCCTCCTCAATAGGAAGTATCAGTGGACTAAGCCAGAGTTCTAGTGGGTCAAATTCAGGCATTCCCACCACTCCTACCAATACTCCAGGTCTGCCCCATTTAACTGTGGGTCTGTATGTTGATTGACCTTGATCACAGCACCCAATGGATTTCCCAAGCTCCCTCTGATGAATGAGATGGATTTAGTGTTCCCCACAGGAATGACCAAGTTGATGCTTACTAGGCAGCAACCATTGGTTTGGGTTGTGATACAGGACTCATTCAAGATTCTCCATTCCTCACTCCTGTTCACTAACACATTTCCTGATGGGGTCTTGACCATTGAACTTATCAAAGATGCCCTTGTCTGCTCTGCCCAGAATCATTTACCTGGTGCCCTGACTATTTACTGGTGACTTCTATATGACCCAGAGTACTTTAGGAAGATAATGCCCTTGGTAAGTCTTATGAATGTTCACGATCGCTCTAGCTGAAGCTACCTGCAGCCACATGTTAGGATTTCCCATTACTGATCCAAGGTCAAAAATCATTGCTCCGCCATTATTGAGCCAGTAATATTGGCGATTGGTGATCCAACAGAAATCACAAGCATTGTTGAGAGGCAACTCTGGAGTTACACCTATACATTCCCCTTTGCAGTGAATATAAGTATACATTTGACCCTAAATTCTGTCTAATATTATGTCATCAGTTCCTACAGTCCTGTGGACTTGTCATGCAAACTCGCCCATACTGCAATGATCACATAATCACAGTTATACAAGAGCTGTACTTCACCAGTGGAAGCATATTATTCACATCACGTTTCAACAGTCATTTCCCCATACACAATGGTACTCTTGTGGTCACTTGTGAGATACCTCTTCCTATGGTGTGCCTTGTGGCGACTGGTGTAAGTTTGAGACTAAATGTAAGTTCAATGCTAAATTCTCCCTTTTTTCTTAGTTGTATACTGCCCTCTATGAGTGGCAGACAGGTGAACAAACACACATCGACTTCAGTGCAACCGCATTTATAGACATATATGCGGGACATGTGAATACCCTGAGGCACATACTGGATCAGAGGCTGGAATCGTACCATCAGATGATGAGTAATATCTATTCATTGGCAAGGTGCGTACATTGTTTCAGCTAAGATTGCCAGTACTGTGCTGACTAGAAGCACTTAGCACACCTGCCCTGGGGACCATGGCCACATCAAATACCCAAATCGCCTTGATTGACATCAATGCACTTGAATGAGTTAGTCAGTGACCACCAGCTTCAACAACTGGTAAAACAGTTTGCTACTGGATGTAAGTTCCATGTTTCTTTTTGTTTTGTTGTTATTGATATGCCCCCAAAACAGTTCAACAACCGTAGTTGTATTATATACCCCACCACTCGTGCTCATTTTCCCTCTTGCTTGTTTTTCCCTATTGCCCATTTGTCCCCATTGCTTGTCTTACCCTGTTGCTTGTCTTTTCCCATTGCTTGTCTTTTCCTGTCACTCGTTTTCTTGTGTTCCCTGTTGCTCATCCGCTGTAGTTATGCTATTCTACCCCTCCTGTTAGTATGTGTGCCTTGGTGATGTGTCCACTCATCTACCGATATACCTCACATTCTTTTTTATTTATTTGTTTTACACCCGTTTGAAATTAGTGGTGGACAATATATGGATTTGGTGATCGTTAACAGATCATATCGTTAATGGATTGTGGATTGATTGTGGATCGTGGCTTTTCGATAGATCATTAATAAATCATTACCAAATTATACCTCAAACCATTGGTTAAAATAACCATATTTTAAGCATGGGATAGTGAATCATGTTAAATATGTCCAGTATTGTTAGCAATGTTAGATTAACACAAAATCACAACTTAGGTTTTTCCAGATATGAGTGTGGACCGGAATGGGCTGTGGCATAAAGGAAGGTACCATACTGCTACACTAAGGTAGTCCATATAGTAAGTAATATGCTTGATTAGGTAAATGAGTCCAAAATGCTAAAGATAGCGATATTGGTAGGTGTTACCTATTTGAAGTGAAATATCTTCTTGATGCAGGGACACTTGTGGCGAATATATCTGAGTTGGTGGCACTTATGGCAGCGCTTGCTCTTGGTAGAGCATGGGCCAGCCAGAGTGGGCTTCCTGTTCTGGTATTTGCGGATATCATGGACATGATCATGTAAGATACAAATCTGATCAGCATTGGTGATAGGAAGGGTCTTGGGTACTCGTACCAGAGTAAATGTGGGAGTGCACGCGGATGTGGGTGGGCTGAGTGCAATTGTGCCAGACATGTAGCGGTCAATGGCAGTGTTAGTGCCAGAGTAAGTAATGTGACTGTGGAAGGGGGCGACAGCATTGAAGAAGTTTGCATAGGCTTCGGGATAGCCATTGAAATCTTCTATGTGGGCAAGAATGCAGCCTAGAACATTAGCATTCTTGAGTGCACTGAGCACTTCCATATGTCTCTCCAGGTAATGCATGTGGCATTCTTGGAGGGCATTGATCTGGTGCTGAGTGGTGTACTGTGCCTCTTTGTTAAGGCTTCAACAGGCCTTGATAGTATGACTTGTACTAAGAGGTGAACTGGTGGTGAGTACTTGAAGAAGTAGAAGTCTCTAGTGTTGCTAGAGACGACTCTGAGTGGCTTATGTAAGAAGTGGGAAAAGGGGGAGGCACTTGGGAAGCTTTCAAGAACATTGATATTGTTAATCAAGTCAAGCTTAGGGCTTGACTGTTGAAATACTGAGCGCTTATATACAGGCATGTCTGCGCACGGACCAAGACTACTAGGAGAGGTACTACTAGTAGTGACGGAGCTATCTGTATCGTTATGATATCTGTGGCCAAGTGCTGCGGTCTGTATGAGTGTTACAAGGGGGATGAAGTGAGAGCGAAATCATATGTCAGGGGATTGCCTAATCTATCCTTAACCAGGTACTAGTAATGACGGGTCATTCCAAGAAGAGGAGCGTCGTCATGATGCAATCATGACCATGAGGTTTTGAGATTGATCTGAGGAGATCTGGTCTCCGCGTGCCCAATATGACCTAATGGGTGTCTAGAGTAAGCAACTACCCTTTAAGGTAGTCTGTATTGATGGTAACCCAATTAAGGGCCATGTCGCTATCCGCGTCATCTGCGGAGTTCTGCGTGGATGAGGGATTGTCTGCAGATCCTCCAGGGGAGGTCGACTGGTAGTTCTGACTCTGGGGCAAGGTGCCAGCTATAGGCGATGAGGCTGGAGGGGTGATTGACTGGTAACTGCCTTCACGACTGGTGCGTTGTCGTATGGGCGCTGAGGAAGGACTTGTAGGTGACAGGGAGTGTTTTTGGGACACAGGGCTACTGGGCTGAGTGAGGTATTCCTCCCAGGGTGTGACAGGGGACTCCTTTGGGGATAAGGTCTTGGTATGACCTCTGGGGACATTGGGTTCGTAGTGAGTGACTGGTTCTGGTTCTAAAGGCGGCGCATCCTCCATGGGACTATCTGGGTCTTCCAGTGGGTTCTCTACTGGGGGTGGCTCTTGGTACATCTCCATTGAGGAGTAGTCCCGACAGTGGATGTTCCAGGGGACGGGGATGAGGGGCAAGACTGGGGGCTGATCAATAGGTGATGATGGTTTGGATGGTTCACTGGGCGGTAGCGGTGGCAGTTCTGGTAGGGGTGATGGGTTTAATGGTAGTGGTCTCTTAGCCGTAAGTGGTGGTCTGGGCAAGGCGATGAGGAGGGGGTCCGATGAAGGGGCGAAAAATGGGGGTGGATCATAACACTCTTGATAGTGGTGGTAAGTGAGGACTCCTGCAAGGAGGTCCTTGGGGCAGTGTTCAGTGAGAATCCAGTCAATTACTTCACCACATTGTGCCTTGGAATCTAAGACTTCCAACTGTGAAGGAGTGAGTGTCGGGCATAGGTAATTGATGGGAGTGGGGCATAAGCCTTGGAGTGTGATCAGATAATTCTTGCCAAAGGTACTGGCTATCTCAGGCTGTGTGATCATTAGATCGTACTTGATCCAGGGGGCAACAATCTGCTTGTGTGGCATGGCGGGATCTGGGATTAGTAAGCAGAAGTAGTCAGGGGAACCAATGGTATTGAAGATCCATGGCTTGCTGGGGTTTTCTCTGCTGAGTTCGATGTTAGGTGGGTGCATGCAATTACCATGGATTGGAGATGGAGGTGGAGATGGCCAAGCATCTAGGACGCCAATCTGTGGGTCTTCATCTTCATCTTCAGATGAAACAAGGGTGGTGGATGATGGAGTGCAAGGCACGGTGGCTGGGCATTGTCCCATGTATGTTGGGAAGGCATCCAGTCTTCATAAGGGGGTGCCAACCAATCTGTGTCATCTGGTTGTTTCAGGTGGTTGTACATTTCTTGTAGATGCTTTTGGAAATTCTTACCATCATCATCGATGTGCTTGGTAAGCATTGCCATAGCTTCTTCATGGTTAATGCTCCACAATCTGTCAGTGGGCATGATATTAGTAAGGTTCTTTACCAGAGGGAGTTTGGCCTGCTGGTACTTGGGTTTGTTTTGATTGAATAGGTTGTCGATCAGTGGGAGGAATGCTGGTGCTTCTTCTTCTTCATCTAGATCTATCTTGAATAGGAGAGATGGAGGGGTGTACTCATCGCTGCTGCTGTTGATGTCCATGTCACTTGGGGATCCTGGTTCAGCAATGGTAGATGAAGAGAGTGGTGTCCTCTTGGAGGTGACATCGGCAAGAGTGCAGAGTGCAGTGAACATGTCGATTGGTTGTAGGAGTGGAGAGGAGTGGAATAGAGTGTACAGAGTGAACTGAGGACTTTGGTGAATGAACTGAAGGTCTTTTATATCTTCAGAGCTCATACTTTTGCACTGAGATATTCTTCTAAGAGTTCAGATGCATGTACATCCTTTGCATCTACCCATTGATTGTCTGCTAACGGATAACCTTTCCATCTTACTAAGTACTGCATCTTCTTGTTGCATCCTGTGTGGCATGTATTGATAATCTCTTCTATTTCATATTCTTCTTCTCCATCAATAATCTCAGGGGGTGGTTGTGTGTATGTTTCTCCATAAGCTTCTGTTTCATTATACGGAATTAGAAGGTCTATGTGAAACACATTATAAATCTTCATTGATGGTGGAAGTTCTATGCGATAATGTTAAGGTCCAAGGGCCTTAAAGACGCGACATGCATGGGTTGGTTTGGCGATGACTGGGATTGCTCAGTGGGGTCTCCTCCTGAGGCAATGATCATGTGATGTAGCGTGGTACCAGTTGGCTATGTGATAACAAGTAAGTCCCCGATGATAAGGGCGACTTCTGAGTGTTCTGTTAGAAGTAGAGGGGAGAGCTTCAATGACGTATGAAGTGACAAGGGATAAGCCTATGACTTTGAGAACAACACAATAGTGATGCTCAACGTGGTTGTATGGATAAACCAAAGGTAGGCTGTCTGACTCTTGGAGTCCTGGGTGGAAGCTACAAGTCTTGGATTGAAAACCAAGTTAGGCTTAGGGCCTAATGACAGAAAGTACAAGGGTTTATATACAAGTGAGAATGTAATGGTAACAAGAGTGACGGTCACGTATAGTAAGGTTCATCATGAGCTGGCAATCTAAGTATAGCTCCATCATGAGCTGGCGACTGTGGAGTGGAGTATCATGACGTGGCAATGAGCTGGCAATCTAAGTATAGCTCCATCATGAGCTGGCAACTGCAGAGTGGAGTATTATAACATGGCAATCCAAAAAGGGTTAAATAGTGATGCTGTGGAATGCTGCAGACTGCGGAGTGATGGCATGTGATAGTTGACTGCGGAATAGTCAGGTGATTGGGTGACAGTCCAAGTGGCGCATAAGGGAACGAGTGGGGAATGAGTGACCAAGAGTGCAAATAAAATGGGTAGAAAATGGTGGAAAACAAAATGGGGTCCAGGATTGTAACATGACGCCCTTCCTAGAGTAGTCGTTACCACACGACCTAAGGCAACATGGGTTGCAACCAGTCAGAGGGAACACAAGGTATTCCGATATCCATGCTGTCTGGAGTGGATTGTCTTGTGTCCTCGATTTGACCTTCCTCCATTGATGAATCTGAGTCAGATGTTTCTCCTTCCTCCATTGATTCGTCTCCAAGCTCAATGATGGTGTGAACTGGAGTTCTATAAAGTTTGCCAAGTCCAAAGCTAGAGGGTGTTGATATGACTAAAGTACCTGGAGTGACCGAAGGTGAATGCTTCAACATTGCAACAGGTCGTGACATTGGTGAGGTTTCTGGGTAATAAGGAGGGGTAGGGGTTCGCTTTGGGGAATTGGGAGGGGTTGGTTGTTCTGTCAGACTCATTGACCATTCCGTTTCCAGATCACTTCGCTTGTGTTTGAGCAGCATTGCGACATGTCATGGTGATTCTCGTCGCTTTCCCATACTAGGGGAGGGTTGTGATCCTTTCCAGGATGGTCCTTCTTCTCGAATGAACTCTTTGTGTTTCTCAAACAAGGGAGTGGTGCAAATGGGTGCGGGTCATGGTAACCGGGATGAAGATGCCTTGGGTGGTGAAGGTTGTATTTTGGGTGAGAGTTCCTTTTGTTTCCCCGCGACTAGTGATGGCTGGAATTCTTCCCATTCTGGTGGGGTAGGTTTATCTCTTGGCAATACCCTTGAGTCGGGATGCCTGGGTAGTAGGGGTTTGGTGGGAGCAAGTGTCATTGAGACGATAGGGGGAAATTCTGGTAAGGGTTTGACTGGGGTTGACGGTTGTGAGGTAATTCTTGGAAATGGGGGAACATCCCATGGGAGGGGAATGAGGTCGAGTGAGGAGGGGGCGGTCCACTTAACGGGTGGTAATGGTATGTTTTCTGCTGGTTGGGTGACTGGTACTGATGTTGGTAAAGATGGAGGTATGGGTATGTTGACTGGATCCGGTGTTTCATCCATTGGAGCTGTCAGTTTATATTGTTCCATTGACGAATATTCCTGATGATGTGATCCCCAGGGAACTAGGGGGAGCGGTGGTGTTTCAGCTTGGGGTAATTCTGCAGGTGGTAGACTGGGCTGGTAAATGGGTAGAGGGAGTGGTGGTGACGTAGTACGGGATGGTTCTACAAATGGTGATGGATCCATAAGGGGTGGTGATGGTGTTCTTGGTGCAACTGGTGGTAGCAGTATGACCTCCTTAGGTAAGGACGATGATGGATGGATATATTCTCGAATGACTGGTATTGGTCCAGTGGGAGGTGGTGGTGCGATAACTGGGGCTGACGGTGGTGCTTCTGGAAGGGTGATGGTGGGTCTTCCTGCTCCTCCTGAGGGACCTGGACTGGGTATGAACACAGGTGATGGTGACTTGCTTCTCATGGTTCTTCTACGACCTTTGAGGAGGCTTCGGAGTCCTTCCAGGAAGGTTTGATCCTTCAGGATATGGTAATGAGGGGATAATGTGCCAGAGGGGAGGATAGTTCATTGTTGAAGGTTTCTTTCCTTTACGATGGTTAAGAGGAGTTCTTTTGTGATCGTGTCATAGAGTCATCGGTGGAAGTGATAGAGATAGAGGGTGGTATTGCTGTCTTTCTTTCTGTATATTCGGGTGACTGAGGTGTTCTTGAATTTGTTGTTAAGAAGGGTCCACTTGTCGCTAAGTCGGACCATATCTTTGATACATTGTTCATGTTTCATCTTGAGCAATGTGGAGGAGATGGTCTGGGGGAATGAGTCCAGCATCGGTGTATTGCTCGGACTGGTTATCATTTTCTGTTTCTTTGATAGGGGTAGGGGGGTTGGGGTTGGTGACATGGAGTGGAATGTTTTCTGTTTCACTGGTTGTTTCGTTGCTGCTACTCTTGCTAGTAGTGCTAATGGGGATGACGTTGAAGGGGGTTGTGGGTCATGGTTGATATTGAGGGGGATTGGGAGCGAAAGGAAGTCTTTCATAATTGACATGGGTCCTGAGGACAGGGTCTTCGTTATCAACTGGGACCATGATTGCTTCATGGTCGATATCGATGGCGTCGAGAGTTTCTCTTGGTCTCCAGGTGGTCCAGTGGTAGGTGATGTCAAAATGTCCACAACGGACAAAGGTTCCGAAGAAGTGGAGTTGATTATTGTCAGTGTGCATGCGGATGAGGATGACTCCATCGTCGGTGCCCAAGGTGAAGATGGTAGATGTGGCGAATCCTGTGCTGGGGAGTTCATGATGGACTGAGGACATGGTGGTTGGGGATAGAGAAGGTCATCTGAGATTCCAAGGGTTCTTATACTGCTCGGTTGACTTTCAAAGTCTGCTAGTAGATCCAATGCATGGAGATCCTTGGAGTTAACCCAGGAATCATGAGCTGGTGAGTATCCCTTCCATCGTACAAGGTATTGCTTCTTCTTCCAACAACTGAATAGTTGTTCTTTGAGTATTTGCTCAACTTCCCATTCCGGTTCGCCTTCTAAGATGTCAGGTGGCAGTTCCAGGAAATTGGGTCCGTGTTGATTGGTTTCTTTGTATGGCGTGAGTAGGGATGCGTGGAAGATGTCATGGATTTTCCAGGTAGGGGGTAATTTGATTTTGTAAGCAACTTTGGATATTTGGGAGACTACCTTGAAAGGTCTGTATCTCCTTGGTGATAATTTGGGTGTGATGTTACTTGGGAGTTGTAGGTTTGTTCCTTCTAACCAGACTTTGGATTTGACAGGGAATGGTGAATGGCATGGGCGTTCTTTGATCCAGGATTCTTGTGCTTTACATTGTGCCTCTTGGGCGGCTTTCCTGGCTTTGTCGATAGCTGAGAGTCATTGTTCAAGGGATGGGATGTCTGTCTTTCTGGTGGGTTGATGTACTTGTGGGGTGTAGCCGATGAGTAGATTGAATGGTGTTTTCTTAGTCGTAGTGGAGGGCCAGGAGTTCTTAGTGTACTGGGCGAGTGGTAACCAAGCGTGCCAGTTGTTCTGCTAAGTGCCACAGAATACACGAAGGTATTGTTTGAGGGTTTGGTTGGTTCATTTGCTGGCTCCATCTGTCTGAGGGTGATAGGCTGTGCTGATGTTTTGGCGGATGTTCAGGATGCGACATAGTTCTGTTGAGAACTTGGATACAAAGTGGACGTCACAGTCTGAGATTATCTTGTGAGGTATGCTGTAGTGAGGGATGACGTTGTTCAGGTAGAGTAGGGCAACTCCTTCAGAGTTGATTGTCTTGTTACAGGGGATGAAGACAGATGCCTTTGAGCAATCCATGTTGGTGATCATCAGGATGGTGTCGTATCCTCCTAATAGTGGTAACTTGGTGATAAAATCCATAGCGACAGTTTCGAAAGGTCAAGCATTTTTGGTTGGGGTGATAGGGAACATAGGGGGATGAGCGGGATGAGTGTTGACTTTAGTAATTTAGCAAGTAGCGCAGCCTTTGATGTACTCAGTTATGAAGATTTTCATTCAGGGCCACCAGTAGTAGGGAAAGATAAGTTGGAGGGTTTTGGTAATTCTGGCATGTTCAGCGGTTTCGTGGTCATGAACAAGGGATGTTACTCCCTTCCTAAGGTCATTGTCTGCCACGACAACAAGTGCCATTCCGTGGTACCAGTGAGTGCCATCTAGTAGGGATAGGTTATGTGCTGGTGCCCATTTCTTGAGTGTGCTTTGGTTTTGATATTGCACTAGCTTGATTCTTGAGTCCAAATTGTCTCCTATGCTGTCCATGTCGAATACACAGATTGAAGTGTGCTGGTCACAGAAATATTGGTCCAGCCATACAGTGACATCTTCATTGATTTCGTTTGGTCCTTTATAGTCTGGTCGCCTAGATAGTGTGTCTGCTCGATTAGTAGCCCCAGGTTTGTACTCCAGTAAGATGTTATATTGCTTGCGTTCTGGTAAGTAACCAGCAATGCATGGCCTGATTTTGCGGGGCTCTCTGTAGTACCTAAGATTTGCTTGATCAGTGTACACCAAGACGGGGATAGTTGTTCCTTTGAGTAGGTGAGACCAGCAGCAAAGTCCTCTCATGACTCCAAGGAATTTGCAGTCATAGATGGGGTAGTTCTGCTCAGTTTGCATGAATTTTTGGGAGTGGAATCCCACTGGTCGTCGTGGTCCTGGTTTCTGAGTGCCGTCTGGTTTGGTAATAGGGGGATCCCGTTGGTAGAGTATTGCTCCTGTACCAACTTGTGAAGCATCAGTTTCAAGCTCAAACTGTCTGTCTGGATCTGGTCTGGCTAGGATAGGTGCACTAGTGATCAGGGTAATTAGTTTGTCTTGAGCCTCCTTTTGCTTGGGTCCCCATTCGAAGGGTACGTCCTTTCCGGTAAGTGCTGTAAGAGGTGTGGTGATGATGCTGAAGTTGGGGCAGAACATGTGGTGGTAGCCAGCGACTCCTAGGAATCCGCAAACTTGTCGTTTGTCCTTGAGTTCGTGTGGGTAGTCCCTGAGTCCAGTGACTTTGGCTGGGTTGACAGTTGCTCCTTCCTTTGAAATTCGGACACCTAAGAAGTCCATTTGCAGCTGCATGAAGACGGATTTTGATAGTTTGAGGTGTAGGCCATGACGTAGGAGTAGGTCGAATAGGAAGTGAATGATTTCGACATGTAGTTTGTAGTCTTTGAGAAGGGTGCCTATACCACAGTCGTCCATGTAGTTCTGGAGGATGTGCCGTATGTCGTGTATGCCTTTCTTCTCAAAGTGTTTGTATAGTTCTTTGAGAATACTGTTCATGAACTGTTGGAAGCTAGCTGGTAAGTTACTCATCCCAAAGAACATGACTTTGGGTTCAAATAGTCCCCAACGTGTTTTGAATGTGGCTTTCCATTGATCGCCGTCCCATATGCAAATGTTGTTGTAACCCCAGCAGATGTCAAACTTGCTGAATAGTTCCATTCCTTGCAAGTTTTCGATGCATTGTTTGAGATTGGGGAGTGGGGTGATGTCCTTTTGGGTGACTGCATTGAGGGGGCAATAGTCAATGATGTATCTCTTCTCCTTCGAGTCTTTCTTAGGGACCATAAAGGTGGAGAAGCCGTAGGGGGAGTCTGAGGGTGTGATGTAGCCTTTTTCCAGGTTTTTATTGATGAATTTGTTCTCCGCTTCCTGCTCATCTCTTGAGAGTGGGTAGACTTTGCAATTGAAGCAGGTGGGGGCGGTATCCATGAGTACGATTTTGTGGTCTCCGTCTCCGTGAGTTGGTGGGAACTTGTTTGCCTCTTCATCTGAAAATAGTGCCGTATGATGTTTGAATTCTTCCAGGAGGGTGACTTCCTCCTTCCCATGTTCCGATGTGTACTTATAGGCCATTTCGACTGCTGTATGGGTGTGGTTGACTTCTACCGGGCCTTCCTTCATTTCTGAAGGAGTTACTCCCGACCATAGAGTGCACTCTTGTGTTTTGAGGATGAGGTCCTCGTTGTCTTGTTTCTGTTTGAGCCATGTTCTTGCTTGTTGAAGGGTGCCGTGGAGTAGGGTTTCAATTTGGATTTTTGGTCCTCTGAGTTTGTCTGGTTCCCAATTGATATCTGGTTTGAATTTCTTGAACCATGGGTAGCCAAAGAGCATTCTGTTGCAACCTAGATTTGTGACAAAGAATCTTGTTCGTTCTCTTTTGTTTCCCTGAGTAACAAGTAGGTCACAAGCCCTAGTGATAGTTCCAGCTCGGTTCAGAGTTCTGTTGACATTGTATACTGGTCATGAGAAAGGGAGTCTCTTGGTTCCTAAGCGAAGTTTTTCAACAGTTGTTTGGTTGATAAAGTTTTCTGTTGCTCCAGTGTTGAGTAAGATTGTTTCTTCTGCCATCCTTCGATAGTGTTTGATTGGAACTTTGATTGTTATTGAATTTGTCTTCTTTACAAATACACTATCAAGTCGGAATGCCCTAACTATGGCAGCTAGTTTCGGGCTTCAGTAAAATCCTCTGGCATGAGTGTTTCGATTATGCTTAGCTTGGTACTTTCAGCAAATGAGTCTATGTTGTCCTTCAGGAATCTGGAGATGCTTTCTGGGTCCTGGAAATCTGGCATCATAGGTATGTTGCCTGTTTGAACATTTTCTTTAGGGCAACTGCTGAAGTTACCGCAGTCAGCTTGTTTCTTGTGACAGACATTAGCTTGGTGTCCTTGTTTTTCGCAGTAGAAGCATGAGTTGCTTCTCATAAGTTCCACTTTCTTGGCTTTGGAGTGCTGTTGTCCTTTTCCAGCAGTAGTGTTGATGTCCGAAGTGACAGTAGCATCGATGTCCATATGATATCCTCCTTGGGATGTGGTGTGTCAGTTGTTCTTCCAATGGTTGTTTCTTCCATAATTGTTGTTCCTCCCATAACTGCCTCTTCCAGGGTTGTTGGTTTGTCTCAGGGTAAGTTTGAATGTTTGGAAGAGTCCTTGGTGTGTCTTTTGGGTGAACTTGGCTGCCACCTTCCACTTGAGGTGGGATTTGCGGGCCTGTTCTTCCCATTCCTTGAAAGTCCAAGGAGTCTCTGCGGTGGGGTCGAAAGTGGGGGAATTAATGATGGTGCTAGTGAGTCCTTGCTTCATAGCGTGCTTCAGGGTTTCAATGGTTCCTTTGTCATCTAGGGGAACTCCAGCCTTGTATGCAAGCTGCTTGAATTTGGCAAAAAAGTCATCAAGACTTTCTCCTTGCTTGAGTTTGCATAACTCTTGGTAAGCCTCGGATCAGCGGTTTTGGTTGGTAAAGGCATTGCTGAACCTTTCCATAAAGTCATCCCAGAGGGTTTCATCTGTCTCTAGGGTTCCGTCTTTGAGTTCGTCAGAGAGTATCTGGAGTTGTTCTTCCTTCCAGGCATCCACTTGGGTGCCATCCATGTAACTGAGTATGGTGACAATCCTGGAGAAGGGTTGTTTCATGGTGTCACTGTGCTTGTTGACTTGTTCCCATAGTTTCCAAGTCATGTGGAACTTGTGGGTCTTATTCCTGTCTCCATCAAATATGAATGGAGGGTTTCCTTTGAGAGCACCATTAGAGTGATTGATGATGTTCATCCTCTTTGCTTCTGCCTGGGTTTGACCAGTAGCGATGTTAATATCTTCCTGTTGTCCTTCCATTGTGATTGGATAATCTGGGGTGTTCTGGTCCTTGATTTTTCAAATTGAGCACTTGCTTTGATGTGTGCTGGGAGATCGTTCTGTTGTCTCCTGAAGATTTGTATGAACTTCGTTACTGAGAGTTCCGTATGTTCAGGTCACCACAGTGGTAACAGCTCTGTGTTTCAAGAGCTTGTAGGAAAGCCTAACTTGTGTTAAGGTCCAAGGGCCTTAAAGACGTGACATGTGTGGGTTGGTTTGGCGATGACTGGGATTGCTCAGTGGGGTCTCCTCCTGAGGCAATGATCACATGATGTAGTGCGGTACCGGTTGGCTACATGATAACAAGTAAGTCCCCGATGATAAGGGCGACTTCTGAGTGTTCTGTTAGAAGTAGAGGGGAGAGCTTCAATGATGTATGAAGCGACAAGGGATAAGCCTATGACTTTGAGAACAACACAATAGTGATGCTCAATGCAGTCATATGGATAAACCAAAGGTAGGCTGTCTGACTCTTGGAGTCCTGGGTGGAAGCTACAAGTCTTGGATTGAAAACCAAGTTAGGCTTAGGGCCTAACGACGGAAAGTACAAGGGTTTATATACGAGTGAGAATGTAACAGTAACAAGAGTGATGGTCACATATAGTAAGGTTCATTATGAACTGGCAATCTAAGTATAGCTCCATCATGAGCTGGCAACTGCGGAGTGGAGTATTATGATGTGGCAATCCGAAAAGGGTTAAATAGTGATGCTGCAGAATGCTGCGGACTGCGGAGTGATGGCATGTGATAGTTGACTGCGGAAAAGTCAGGTGATCCATCAGGTGACTTGTCAGGTGATTGGGTGATGGTCCGAGTGGTGCGTAAGGGAACGAGTGGGGAATGAGTGACCGAGAGTGTGAATAAAATGGGTAGAAAATGGTGGAAAATAAAATGGGGTCCAGGATTGTAACAGATAAGCAACCAGTGATATTTGTTTTAGAACTTTGAATGGTCCATATCGTCTTGGTGATAACTTCCTTGAAGGTGTTTTGATTTTGAGATTATGTGCATCTAACATTACTTTGTCACCTGGAGATAACGTTCTTTTTGATGTGTAATGCTTGATATATTTACTAAGTGATTGTTGTGCATCTGCTTGTGCTTTCTGTATCATTAATAATCGTTGATGTACACTAGGATTAGTGTCTTCTTGGATTGATAAGTTTGCAGATGGATTGATTCCTAAGATCAATTGATATGGAGTGTATTTGGTATGTTCATGCTTCCATGAGTTATGTGCGAATTCTGCAATAGGAAGTAGTATACTCCAGTTATCTTGTTGTCCATTGACAAACTCTTTAAGGTAATTTTCAATCCATAAATTGATTTGTTCAGTTTGTCCATCTGTGCATGGATGAAAGGCTGAACTAATATTCTGTTGGATATTTGTCGCTTTGCAAATTGCTTTACTAAAGTTGCTTGTAAATCTTGGATCTCGATCTGATATGATTCTTTTAGGGATTCCAAACCAAGGGAATAGGTGTTGTAAGTATAATTTTGCAATGCCTTATCCATCTATGGTTTTATTGCAGGGTATGAACTTTGCTGCTTTGGAACATCCTTGATCTATGATTATAAGGATAGAATCATAAGTGTTTGAGGTTGGTAGATCGGTAATTAAATCTATTGAAATGTATTGAAAGGGGCCTTGTTCTACAAATGTGTTTAGATGATACAGTGGTGCGCGTTTCATGTGTGTGATGACTTTGCTTTCTTGACATGCTGCACATCCTTTCACATAATCTTCTACAAATTTGCATAATCGTGGTCCTTCATAGTTTTGTTTGACTAAGTCCAATGTATTAGAAATGCCTGGATGACCACTGATGGGTGAGTCATGGATTTCTTGTAAGACTTTGTGACGTGTTTCAGGATTATCTTCTAGATAAACCTTATTGACTTTGATTTCTTGATTGACAAATAAATTTTCTGGTAGGAGTGTAACGTTTTTATTAGGATTTACTCCCTCTTCAAAGTCTTTTCTTCGACTAAGAAGGTCAGCAATTGTATTGCTTTTACCAGGAAAATGTGTGATTTCAAAGTTATAATCTTGTAGAAATTCATGCCATCTAGCTTGTCTAGGGCTGATCTTTTGTGGAGTCTTAAAATATTTAAGATTGTTGTGATCGGTCCTAATGAGGAATTTCTGTTGTGCACCTAAAAGAAGCTGGCGATTAGCCTTTAGGGCATTAATGATTGCTAATAATTCATGATTGTATATGTTATAATTCCATTCAGCTGGTAATAATGATTTGCTGAAAAAGGTGATGGGATGACGTCCATCACTAAAATCTTGTGATACTGTTGCTCCAATTGTGTGTGCGGATGTGTCAGTATCTACTATGTAATGCTTTGTTGGATCTGGATTTCTAAGCACTGGATAGCTTGTAAATTTGTGTTTGAGAGTGTCAAATGTGGTTTGTTGGTCATCTTCCCATTTCCATGCATGACTTTTCTTAGTAAGATCATGGAGGGGTCATGCCAATCTTGAGTAATCTTGTATGAAATCCTTATAGTAATTTCTGAAACCAAGGAATGAGCGTAATTCTGAAACAGTAGTAGGAATGGGCCAATCAGTAAGACCTTTGACCTTGATTGGGTCCATCTTGACTTGTCCATTTCCTACAATGACGCCTAAGTACTCTACTTCGTATCTGTGGAAGTGACATTTCTCTGGTTTTAGGAATAGATCGTTGTCTTCTAAGTGTTTGAGGACTATGGATACAATTTTGATATGTTCTTCAATGTCATTGCTGTCTGTGACAATGAGAATATTGTCCATGTAGATTATAACATTGCCAGTTGCGACTAGATCATCAAATAATGCATCCATCATTGCCTGGAACGTAGCTGGAGAGTTGGTTAGACCAAAAAACATAACTAGACACTCAAATAATCCTCTATTTGTTTTAAAAGAGGATTTCCATTCATCGCCTTCTTTGATGTGGACATTGTTATATCCCCATCTAATGTCGAGTTTGGTAAACCATTTCTTCTTAACAAGTTTAGAGATTAATTCTTTGATGAGTGGTAGTGGATATGTGTTTCTGACTGTCCAATTGTTGAGTGTGCAATAATCTTGAACTGGTCTACGCTTTCCATCTTTCTTTTTAACAAAGAAGAATGGGGAAGCATATGGACTATTGGATTGTCTAATGTATCCTTTGGCTAGATGTTCATCTAAGAATTTGTCTAGCGCTTCTTGTTGTCCTTCTGCTAGTGGATACACTTTACAATTAAGTGTAGGTGGTGCTTCTGGTAATAGGTCTATAGTGTGATCCCATGGTTGTGATTCTGGGAATCTAGTACTTTCTTCATCACTAAAGACTCTACCATATTGATGGTATATACTGGGAACTTGTTCTTCCCAAGTGCATTGTCTTTTGTCAGATGCTTGAGTGGCTAGCTCTGTAGCTGTAGTAGTTTTTCTGACAGTAATAGTGTTGTGTTCATTACTAGGAATGAATTTGTATTCATCTTCAAATTCTAGGTCGTCTTCTTCGAGTTCTGGTATGTACTCTTCAGGTTTTGAAGTCCATAGGTATGCATCTTTAGTGGATGCAATGACATCTCCATGGAATATGCCTTCTTTCCAATTGATCTTTGGACTGAATCCTGTGAGGAATGGCATCCCTAAGAGCATTGAATCACTTCCCATGTCCATTATTAAGAATAATAGTGGAATAGTATAATTCTTATATTGAACTTCTAATTTTGTTGCATGTGTGATTGAACCATTCTTATTTTGGGTTCTATCTACATTGCGTACGACTCTAGATTTTGGTAAATCAATCGTAGGAAGGTTGAATCTTTCATCTGTGAGTGGACTAATGAAATTATCAGTTGCACCTGAGTCTAATAATGCTTGAAGGTTTGCGTGCAGATGTGCAGATTGAAGGGAGACTTGAGCTTTGACTTGGGGGCATTTCGGAATGAATACAGCCTGAGAAAAGATAGCCTGCAACATGGCTGCATGTGTTGGGCTCTCTAAAAATTTATTCCTAAGCTTTTCATTTCTTCGACCCATTGCTCTTGTTGTCCTTCATTGAACTTGGCTGCTTGTGCAATGAGCTCTGGAATATCTTCTTCATTATCTTCACTAATTTCTTCAATATGTGCACTTCTAGCATAGGATTGAGATGGTGCTCCTAGCTTTGTAGGTTTAGGGAAAGTGCATTTAAACTTTCTAGATTGATTAGACTTTCGTGGGGTGGACTAATAACCTGTCTTTTGTCTAGATTGATCATATTGTTTGAATTGGGATGTCTGTGATTTACGCATAGGACATTCTTTAGACATGTGTCCAATTTGACTACAATTAAAGCAGCGTCCTTCTGAGCGGTGCTTTCTCTTGTTGTGTTCAGTATATGCTTTATTGACTTGAGTGAACACTGGTGGATCTACATCCATTGGAACTGTTCTATTATTTGGATGAACATATTTATTTCTATGGTGTCCATTGCCATTAGATTGAGTGAATTGCCATTTGAACTGAGCTTGTCCAGGATTAAGCATTGTTTGTCTGTAAGCATGTTTCTTCATTTTGTCTCTAGCGGCGGTTTCCCATTCATTGATAGTAGTGGGAATGCCTCCTTGTCTATAAAGGATTGCTTCTAAGAGTTTTTGTTTGAGACCTTGAGCAAAGAGGTGCATTGTACCTTCTGTGGTAATGTCATAACTTGCTTGATTACAGAGATTTTTAAATGTAGAGATGTACATGTCTAGATCATCTTGGTACATTTTTAATGCCATTAGTTTTTGCTGGGTGGTTTGTTTCTTGGCAGTGTTGGTATATGCATTTGTAAACCTGTTATTGAAATTGTTCCATAAATCTGGATCGTTTCTATCAATGGGATTTTGTGCTCTTGTTGTAAGTTCTCTTAATAAGAGTACTTGATCATTTACCCAATTGTCAATATTAGGTCCTCTTATGAGTGATAATGCATACATCATGCGGAAGTATGGAACTTGCATCACTTCATGACTTTCATTGAGTCCCCAATATAAATTGAACTGGCATAAGAAAGTTTCACTATGCTTTCTATTGCCTTTAAAGATGTCTGGCAGTGTACCCCTTAGTTTGTCTGTTGTAGTGACTGGTGCTACTATTTGTGCTGCTTGTTGTTGAGCTGGGGCTTGTTGCTATTGAGCCACTTGTTGGGCTTGTCCTTGTTGTGCCATTATGGGCTGGACTACCAGTTGTACAGGTGCGATTTGCACTACTGCTGGTTGTGGTGCGAATACCATTGATTGTGCAGGTACGATTTGTACTACTGCTTGTTCTAGTAAAATTATGCCTTGTAGTTCTGGTTCTGCTAAAGGTGGAGGAGGAGGTATGTCAAAACCTGCTTCTACCGCTTCTTGTATTAAGTGCAGATATGCTGGTTCTTGTGGTGTGAGAGGGTTTTCTGGCTCTCTATCTTCTAAATCTAAGATGTGTTGAAATTGTGCAGCTAATATGTCTGTAGTCTGTTCTGTCTGTGGTTCATAGTATTCATCTTCTTGATCTTCTTGATCGTAATCTGGGTTTGGTATGGATTGGAATGGAGAGAGTTCTATTGACTCTAATGTTTCTGCATGTGCTCTGGGTACTGTGAGGGTTGATGGCCCTGCTACTGGTGGTAATTCTTCTGGAACATGTTCTGGGTGTTCTGGATCTGTAATTCTCCAATAACCTGTGTTATGGGAATAAGGATCTATGCGATCTCTGTGGGATATGTATGAATCTCCTTTGTCGTCAAATCTTGTAACATAATACCAACGGTTTTCGATAAACTCTACTGGTAGGTTGGTATTTCTTTCTTTGTTCCAAATATAATAACCTGGATACTCTGAAAAGTTAAGCCACTGGATTTGACCTAAGAGATGTTCTGGTAGATCTGGTTGTGGTCTAAGTTTGATTTCTATGAATCAATATCAGAGTTCTGGGTCAGGTAACGGTTGTAGTAATTCAGCCATACTAACAATGTGTAAAGGTCTTCAGCTGCTGAAGGCCTTTAATATAGATCAGTTACTTTAGATCTAAATGAAGCTTTGGTGTGTTGAAGCTGTATATATGACATTTGATAAGGTATGCGCACTTTGATAAGATCCGACTTGATAAGATGTATTACCTTGATACTCTTGATAAGATGTGACCAATTATGTTAGGTCTGATAAGATGTTCTGTAAATGGAAGGAGTCCTGCTACTTTAGGAATGCCTTCTGTTCTGCTTTACTATAGGGGAAGTTGCCTTTGTTTGTGGTAACTAGACTAGTTATAGACTTGGTCTAATATTACGCACAGACTCTGCGTATTGTAAATACTCACCTTGAGTACTTATGGGTAAGCGTTTAGAGTCTACCTTTAGTTATAAAGGTCGCACAGTTATGTTAGTGCAAAGCTAAGTTAAGACTAACTTAGATAGTATTGCAGACTCTAGGTGCTTGACTTAGAGCACAAGGGAATTACTTTAGAGGCTGGGAAGTAAGGGATCGCTCTAAGGAGCTTATGGTTCTGTATTGGTTCTATGAAGAGACCAAGTCTGGAGAGTTGGGGCTCTTCAGAAGGTCTTATATACATGAGCTACCTAGTCATCTATCTAGCAAGTCAAGAAATGCGCAGCAAGCCTTGGTAATGGATGAGTAAGTAGTTACTAAGGTAAACTATCATATGCAAAAGAGATTACAGTCCGCAGTAGAGAACTGCTTCACACATTAGAGATATACCAAGAGGTATGACTCTGAATGAGTTGAAGTGACTTGTACAGTATGGCTGATATAATGTGTGGGAGTAGTGGTCAGAATAGGAGGGTACTGTGGCTGTAATGTAATTAGTATGTGTTTAAGTGATAGCTGCTATATATCTAGATAACAGCTAAGTCTGAGAGTGTGGGAAAGCAGTAAAGCAGACCAGGTATCGTACTAATAAGGAAGGAGAGCTGATATAAGCGAATGCGCATTGTTAAGTGGTACTTAACTATGTAAATGCTTGATAAATCGAAGGAGCTGTAACACCTATTGAGATACTAACCAGCCCAAATGACATTCCAATGGATTAAAGGACACAATGGCACAATAGGAAACGAAGAGAGTGACTGCCTAGCCAGACAAGGTGCAAACAAACAGGACCCAGATGTACTAGACCTAAATGTCCCGATAGAATTTGACCTCAACAGAGCCAAACTCACCACCCTAACACAGGCAAAAGTATACCAAGGAATACAACGATCAAAGGAGATCAGACTGAGAAACTCAACAATAAGAAATCTACAACTCACCTGAGAAGCCATACAATGCATCACAGGTGAGATCGAGACTGACTCCACAATATGGCAAAACCTACAAAAATCCATAACATGACCAATCATCCAACAATTCCTATATAGAGCAATGCACAACACTCACAAAGTAGGAGGATATTGGAGGAAAATCCAACATGCATGCACTGCAATACAACCAAATCAATGGACCACATCCTAATACAATGCGATGAATGCACAATAAACATGATATGGAGGCTAGCCTGGGAACTATAGCCACACAACAATATCCCATGGCTGGAAATCAGCCTAGGAACGATCCTTGGATGCAGTTGCATACACCTACAAACAGACGATAACCCAAACAAGGAACAACAATGAAACCGAAATAATACACACCAGGGACCAACCAGACTCCTCCAGATACTCCTCCTGGAATTGGCGTACCTCATATGGGTGCTAAGATGCAAAAGAGTGATACAAGGAAAACATCATCAGGAGGAAGAAATGAAAAGAAGATGGCTCCAAGCCATAAACAAAAAACTCACCATCAATAAGATCACTGCAACAAGAATCAAAAGAAATCAAGAATACACAAAACTTGTTATTAACACATGGGAGAAAGCCCTTGAAAAAGAGGAAGAACTCCTACCAAACTGGATAGTTCGCAATGAGGTTTTAGTGGGTAGGACCGCACAGTGTACCCGCAACCATGGGGAACATGTGCCTTGAGCCCCACACTATCCCGACCACAGGATGTGCTTAAATGCATTTTGCCCTTACAACCAGTCACCTCATGGTCTGGCTATAGTGCGGCAAGTGGGGCTGACCCCAGTCTCCCACCACTTGCCAATTATTATTGGAGAACTGGATAATTACTCTACAAGTAGTCTTACAAACTCTCCATAAATAAAATGCTTTCAAAAAAAAAAAAAAAAAAAAAAAAAAAAACCATATTAATATTAATATTGATGGTGCAGTGTAAATGGATTGAAACCTGACCAATCAGGTTTGTGGAATTGTTATTGCACCACAGGCTCCTAACCAG
>Ga0307510_10000506_pt1 | contig 38676 bp, 51 predicted proteins | sample 12_EM_MG_FD_207224 | JGI IMG/M metagenome (GOLD analysis project Ga0307510, IMG submission 207224) | Populus trichocarpa ectomycorrhiza microbial communities from riparian zone in the Pacific Northwest, United States - 12_EM | ecosystem: Host-associated > Plants > Roots > Unclassified | place...
GAGTCAATTTATCGTGGGACCGAAGATCCAGACTGGCTTCTTCATCGCCCCAAATTGTTTCAGCAGTGAATATGGAACGCCACGGATCCCGATTTCACACACGCGATCGTGCTGCTCAAGGTTAGACTCACTCCGCACTAGTGACGTTTCGGAGTATGCGTATATGAGAATTGGCAACGCTGGCCAGATATTGACTGATTTTGTGGCACTGACAAATTTGATAAAGGGTCGAGACCATTGTGGTGTTCCCAGGGTCCTTCCAAGGACTCCCAGCTGCCACCAGAAAGCGGTCGGCTCGTTGCCCACATTAGCTCGGCAAGCTGGCTTTTACGACTTTTCTCTTTCTCTTTACCACTTCTGCACCTGACAGGTCATCACCTGCATCACCATCTGCGTATCTACGTCCTCCATTTTCTGTTCAGCTGAAGAAAAATCGAGAGAGAGCATAGTCACCGATTTGGATACTGTCAGCGCAACAACGACGAGATGTTCTCGCTCGTCTCCCAAAAGGTCATGGCGCAACCGCTATCAGCCAACAAGAAAAAGCAGTACGACATCCGCGACGTGCTCGGGACTGGCTCGTTTGGGAAAGTCATGGTACGGGTGAGACCCCCTCAGGTGTATGCACTCTGACACGATACTGTAACTATATCACAAACCCCGCATCATGGTCATCGCATATGGCAGCGCGCGACATAGCACGTACCACCAGAACAGTGGACCCTCGCTGAGCACCGCGCAGCCGGTCCATCCACCCCTCCGCCGCCTCCCCTAACTCTCGCCCCGCTACCCCGCTCTCCTTCGCGGCAACGCGGAATCCCTCCGCACAGACGGCGCCTGGAGACGTCACGCGCGAGGTCGCACTGAAGGCAATTCCGAAGAAGAAAGTCAAGGGGAACGAGGATAGCGTATGGAGCGAGATGCGGGTGCTCCAGGGTCTCGATCATCCAAATATCGTGCGTCCTCCCTATGCCCCTGTTCTCCGTGATGCGCCTGCGCGCGCGTGTCCTCGTTTGTCCCCTAACATGTTCGGTTGTCTTTCTGTAGGTCAAGTTCTACGAATGGTTCGAGTCTCGGACGAAGTACTATCTCGCTTTCGAGCTCGCTGTCGGCGGAGAGCTCTTCGAGCGCCTTAGCCAGCGTGGTCATTTCTCGGAACGAGATGCCGTGGCAGTGCTTCAGTGCGTTCGATTGTTCTTCACCCGGTGATGGCAACGAAAGACTGATGGGCATCGTTTTATCCCCAGTTCCGTCTTGTCCGGCGTGAAGTACCTGCACGACCACGGCATCGTCCACCGGGATCTCAAGTATGTTGCCCCTCCGATCTTCGGCGAGATCTAACTCGTGGCTTGTAAACAGGCCGGAGAACATCCTTTTCCGCACCAAGGACCCATCATCAGATATCGTTATCGCCGACAGGCATGTGCGTCGCCTGAGTTTTCTTGCCGGAAACACGTCTCATGCGCGTCATACGCCTTTCAGTGCCAAACACCTCGATTCCTCTTGAACCACTCACGTCCGTTGCAGGAAGTCTAGGATATGTAGCTCCAGAGGTGCTGAGCCATAACGGGTACGGCAAGCTTGTCGATCTTTGGTCAATAGGGTGAATACGATGGAATGCTGATTACGTGTTGCAGAATCATTACCTACGTGCTACTCTGCGGATACACACCGTTCATGGAAGATGACATGAAGAAGTGATACGGCAGACGACGGAGGCGAGGGTCGACTTCCACGATAGATGCCGGAAGGGAGTCTCTGATGGAGGTACGCCTGGGACTAATCGTGGCTTGTGAGAATGCGCTTATCTGACTTTCGCGCCCTCCAATCCAGCAAAGAACTTCCTCCGTGCCCTTCTCCATCCCAGCCCTGCACGTCGGCTCACCGCCGAGCCACCCCTGTCACATACATGGCTCACGAGCTTCGCAGGGACGACGGAACATGACCTCTGTGGCCTACACGAGAACCTTAGCCCACGCGCACGCTGCCATACCGCGATCGGGGCAGCGCGGGCCATGTCGCGCTTTGCGAAAGGTAATGGGGCGAACAATAACAAAAAGGACCAGCTGGTAATCCGCTCCGACGATGAAGACGATACCGGGAGCCGAAGCGGGTCGCCGTCGTCATGAGCGACGCCAGAACGAGACTCCAGGGAGGCAGGTGCGACAACACCCTTCGCCTCCATCGCCGGATGATCGCGCGCTACGGGGCGGGCTGGCGGGACTCGTGGCAAAGGGGACTCCAAAGACGACGACATCGGCATCGTTGTCCCCCCCAATGTCATTTTCTGATGCTCTCAACGAGGCCAAGGCCGCTGCCAAGACTGAGGAGGCGCGGGAAGGGGATGCACCCTGTGCACGGACGACGACGGCGTCCCATCTGCGCAACACGGAGGAGGAGGAGGAGGAGGAGGAGGAGGAGGAGGAGGAGCTACGTATGCCCGGGTCTTTCGACTTTGGGGATCAGGGCGCTGGTGCTGCGGGTGAGACGCCGGGTGCGGGTACTGTCGATCCGTTCGATGCCGTCTGTATGCTTGGGAACCTTTGACGGTGGATGCAGGTGAGATGTTGGTGCGGACAAGGACTCCCTGCGCTTTGTATTGGCCCCCCATTTAGACCTTCGATTTTATCCACACTTACCGTTACGGTTACACACCGTCCCACCGCGTATTGTTTGGGGGTTTTTTTTTGTTTTTTTTTCTTCTGTTTGGTTCGGGTTCTGATTGTATGGCCCGTATGGCTCGTTCCCCTTCCCTTGTATATGTTGTCGGCGTCAGCGCAAATCTTACCGTAAAGCAACTTAGACCAATGCAAGTCCCCCGAAGTTCCAAAGCACTGGCCTTCGGGCATCAAGTGAGACTTAGAGGCGCGCTGGCAATAATGCATAATGACCTGTTACTAACGCCTGTATGGCTTTACAAAATACAAGATCTGTTCTTTATTTTGAACGCACCGTCGCTGCGGTAGAATACAAACATAATCCGATTGGCAGACGGCGCAAGACCGTGACATGACGCTGACCCATCACAAAGTATAGCAAACTTGAAGCAGAGACTTACTGATCACCCACCTCCCGACACACCTACACCTCCTCACTTTCGGTGTCTTCGTAGTGGACAGTTACAGGAGTGTTACAGGGTGACCGTCGAGTTGTCGTGTGGCGATGAACTGCTCAATGGCTTCCTTGAGAGGTCCCGATAGCGACCAACCAGACGTCGTTAAGGAAAGATTTTGTAGAGCAGGTAACACTTCTGTTGCTCTTTCCCCGGTGAGCCCTCGAAGGGCAGGGAGTCGAACGGAGGCCTCGTCTTTTAGGGATATTTTCTTCACAGTGGCGAACGGGTGTAAACATTCTCGCCATTGGATGGCGTCGATTTCGCCTTGCCAATCTTTATGACCTATTGCGATCTCGAGACTTTCCAAAGTTGAGAGCGAAGACACGAATGAGTCCAAGACCTGGGCAAGAGCAGAAAGTTGCCAATCCAACGGCTCGCAAGAGATTGACAAACTTTGGTTTACCGCGCCGTCATTAGCCATCTCTTCTCGTCCAAAAAGTGTGACGCTGACAGCCGAATCGTAAAATCGTACACGTGCTGTATGGGTTGCTGTGAATGTTTCCGTGCGACGGATGAAGTGCCCGAGTAGTGGAATGTCGAATACTAGTTGATTGAAGAGATAAAATTCGCTTTGGTTGAGCATGGGTGTTTCGATTTGAGACAGGATGTCCTCCAAGTACTCGATATCGCCTCGGAATTGGAGATAGGTGAGACTGGGGAAAACTACACGAGTGAGAGGGGGTGGATGTCGGCTTGCTCGATGGGCCCGAGATCGGGGGTGTCGGAATCCAAGAGCAAGTGATCCGAGCCTGGGCAACATGGACAGACAAGGGACCATCGTCTCGGGTGAAATATATCCGGAATGAGGAATACCCCAAAGGGAAAGCCGGACAAGGTTGGCGGTGGATGAAAGTAGTTTTCCAATTGACGGATAAGGAATGCCATAAAAGTCGAGTGATCGCAGACGTGGGGCAGATCCACCCAAAAACGAATCGGGAAGGACTGGCACGTTCGGTGCATGAGACCATAGGGCCAGACTTGTCAGTGCTGGGAATGGCTCGTCTATTGCCGCAAATTCTTCCAACACGGAATCTTGAAAATGCCCGTTGTAGTATTTGATTTTACACACTCGATTGTGATGCCTGAGCGCGGCAATGACGTTGGTCACATCATCTTTGAACATCATGTGGGCATATAAGACAATAGGCAATTCTGGCCAGATATCCAGCGTTTTCGAGTTGACCGATCGTCGTGGAAGGCAGTAAAGTTTGAGATCCAGGCGACGTGGTGAAGTAAACACGATCCATCGCCATCTGCGGCACACGTGTACCAGCGTTTGCCATGCATCGTAATTATGACCGATAACGTAATCGGAGCCATCTTTACCCAGATAGAACTCGAATGTTTCTAGGAGGACATTGTCGGGGAGGGCGTCGATAGTCACCCGTGGGTAAAGCCGGTCTGCTCCGCGCAATTCAGTACGAGTCATCCTACGAAGGACCTGCTTTTCGTCACTCACAACGGCCCTCTTCGACCCACAACATCTTTCGTCGACGTCCAACATGCTTTCCACCATTGAAAACCTTGACAGGATTCATTAGCGATGCGTTGAGTGATGGGTAGTTGGCGATGGGACTGGGGCTCAGTTTGAAGTTTCGAGGAGGCAGGATAGAGACTGGTGAGTGATGAATCAATCAGGAGACGACAGATGCACCGTGAGGCCGTGTTTTACATGCGTCGTTTGTCTTTGTGTATTCTGCACAGCCTCAACGAGCTCAACGTGTTGACTCGTGCTCCAACACACAGCCACGGGTAAGGCGACACTGAAAATGCTAACCAACATTGCCGACTCTCATTGTGTTTGATATCCTCTCAACAGATAGGCAAGACAATCCTCTACTTGCGAAGCCTATGCCATTTCAAGTTCTCGATCGCTGCTGGCACTCAGACGCGCTACTTGAGGTTTCTAGGGATCGGCTCCTTCAGAAAGGCCGTAGTGCGTGCGACAGCCTACAGGGTCCCTGCGCTTACACCCCAACTTCAGTTATATCGCAGCGCGCAATGTTTGCACACTTCCGGAATAGCGGAAACCCGTCGAGTGCCCCACGGGCCATGACCAGCCCTCCCCTCTCTCCCAGCCCTCACATGGCCTCGCAGGCCTCACCGTCACCTCTTGATCACACCATGAAAGACGGAAGGATGACTTGAGGTCACAGAACATGTGAACCTCTCGCCTCTCCCATCTCATCTCCCTCTCGCTCCAAGAAAACGTCGCTTAGAGTCAGCCGCAGCCATGTAGTAACAGTACGACATCTTATCGTCCAATTTCGTTTCTTTTTCCCCTTTACTGACTCCCGCTTGTCCGTGTTCATGGTCTCGCACCTCGTGTCGTCTTCCTCCAACTTCCCTTTCTGGATGGTCCTGACCCTTCCCTGGACGAGACGCTTTATGTATTCCTCAGGAATATAAGCCCACCTCGAGCGCGTAAGTTGCGGTGTGAACATAGTCACTTTTCCGTTGTTATATTTCTCAAAGTCCTCGAGCGTGGCGCCGTCGCCCGCATCAACCTTCTTGTATCCTCAAAGCGCTCACGCTCCCTGCACAGCCCTTTTCATCGCCGACAATGGTGTCATGTTAGTTATACTTCCTTGTCGGAGACATGTCTTAAGCTCGTGTCATGTACCGTCACAATTTCAACGCCTCGATTCTTCTGGAGAGCGGTTCATATCGACACCCCACAACAAACGGGTTTATTTTCAGTCTGCTCAATGCAGACGTGGCGCGTTCCCTCCCTCAGAGCGGAGCCACTCGTGGAATTCGACCTTTGCTCTGCCCTACGTAACACGATCTCCGCGACATGTGACTGGTGCCGGGCCCGTCATGTTGCCATTCACGAATAGTCTGAGCGAAAATAGGCATTGACAAGTAGGTGATCAGAAGTCGACAACGGATGGGGACATCGTGGCGTGCGTCGCCTGTCATGAACACCAAGACGACAACAAGTGTTACAAACCTTACGGCGTCGCCCATGCTCGCATGCATGGTACAGACTGTCGAGACTCAGTGATGAAGACAGCAAATCAGACACAGACTCGGATGATGGCGACGTTTTCTGGAGCCTACAGTAATAGGGCCAAGGCTATTGCCAAGACCCAAAGGAGCAGGAGCAGGACGCACATCACATGCAGATGACGGCGTTCCGTCCTTGAAAGAAAGAGGAGAACGAGGAGAATGAAGGAAAACATCGGGTCGTTTGACTGTGAGGGCAGCGGCGGTGCAGCTCATCCGACAGGTGCAGATACTTTTCTCTGTCGCATACATACAGTATTATGCTGTACCGTCGCCACATAAAGCCATTTGGTGTGCACAAACACAAGGAGAAGGTTAGCAGACGATAAGCGTCGAGACTGGCGTCGCGGTGGTAAGGGACAGAGACCGGTAGGGTGCTCACGGAATTACGGCGGGCGGACTCGGAATGGGCCTTCCGAGTTGCCATATTCACCAGAAAGCCCTCGGCTCGTTGCGCTCGGCCTTTCTCTTCCCCTCACCACTTCTGCACCAGGCAGATTCACTTCCTGCTCAACTGATGAAACCACCTAAAAGTCGAGAGAGAGCATAGTCACCGATTTGGATACTATCAACGCAACGACAAAGAGATCTTCTCGCTTGTCTCCCAAGAAGTGATGGTGCAACCACCGACGGTCCACCGTCAGCGAACAAGAAAAAGCAGTACGACATCAGCGACATCCTCGTGACTGGCTCGTTTGGAAAAGTCATGGTACGTGCGATGGTCTCTCGGGTGTATACAGTCACTCTAAAAGCACAAACGCCGCATCATGGTCATCGCATTTTGCAGAGTGGGACATGACACGTACCACCAGAACAGTAGACCCTCGCTGAGCGCCGCGCAGCCGGTCCATCCACGCCTTGCCTCTTCTCTCCTCTCCTCGCCTCACCGCCACCCCCGACTCACTCGCCGCTACCCCGCTGTCCTCCGCGGCCACGCGAAATCCCTCAGGCCAGACTGCCCTGGGGACCTGGGACAAGCGCATCGTCTATGGCCGAAGTGACAGCGCTCCCACTCGTTAGTTCATCCCAATGTCAGCAGGCCCGGCTGCGTTGGCCTCAGCACTCTTAGCCCAGCTCGCCCTTTCTCTCGCCTCTTGACTTGGGCCCGGCGACCTGTATCCATGCGACAGACCCGCGATGACGCACTCTGGCAGGATTGCGCCTCCGCGCACGCCTCGGCCAACACACATCAGCAAGTAATCACTTGTCAGCCCACGGGAAGCTGCTTGCAGAACAACGACATATGGAGAGTGGTCGTAACTGGTCCCAACCGGTCCTCGTAGTCCCTTTAGAATCGCGGCTGAGGACGATGGTGCGTGGTTATATTCATTATCCTCATCCATCCTACTGAACCACGTTTTTGTTTTGTTTTGCTTGACTCTACTCATTTCTACGCTTCGAGGTCGTCCTTCCGTAAAATTTCCGTCCCTCACATGACATGGCGCTGTATGGTGGAGGTTGACATGGTGCGTCGCACCATGGCGTTGAAATTCCACAGGTCCCGGCACACCCCTATCTTCCCAGATGTGCCTTATCGGTCCCTTCCGCCTCCATTGTTTCCTCTCTGTTCACAGTCCCTCGACCCCGGCACTGCTGCAGCCTTTACCGCAGATGACCATCACGACATCCGTGCCCGATGTGGTGCTGAAGCCCGTCCGGAAGAAGTCAACACGCTCTCCCACCCACACCCTTCTGTTCAAGTCGATACGACCTGTGGCCGATGGGATTGAGCTGGCCGGGAAGTTGTCAGGAAGACAAGGACGACGGTGCGTGGGCAATATTCGCTGCTCTCACCCTGGCCCGCTCCTTGTTGGCAAGTTTCAAATTCGGACCTCAAGAGTAGCGTTTGGACAGGCTATAACCCGCCCTCTTTTGAGGTGAGCGTGGCTGCTGACCACAGAACGACGCCTCACAGTTGCATCGCCCGATCGCTTCGTGGCCGTCCCCCATCGCTCACACTCCGACTTCCTTTCGTCCACTCATCTGGTTCTTTCCCCTTCCAACATGCGCATACACGTACACTTACATATGGACTCGATATTCTCTGGCGACCATGTGTAGTATACTGTATGGTCCTTTGTGTATAACTAGTGCAGTCGACTTCTGTAAAATAGAACTCCCCTTTCTGCTTGCCCGCCGTCTCGCATGGCTTCCCTAGCCCAGTCTGCGTCGAACTCACTGGCGAGTCCTATAACTTGCTCACACTATGGCAAAATCACCTCTATGCGGGACAACACGACACGACACGACACGACACTGCGCTCGCAAGATCATTGAGATGGCTGTCTTGTTACTCCCTGCAATACAATTCACATTCGGTTCAAAAAATAGCGAAAAATATCCGGTCATGATGGCAGCAAAAGTACAATAAGTGGTTCCACGGGGATCAAAGTGTGAGGGAAAGGGAAAGGGCGAAGAATATGCGTAGATAATACGAAATGTCGATGGAATGATCGATACTCATCAATCATGGTTCTCATACAGTTTACGCCCTTCGTTGGCAGTGACGGGGCGACCGAAGCTTGGACCGAAGAGCTGGCGGGCAGATCTATCGAGGAGTCATCATGGGACCGAAGATCTCAACAGTGGATTTGGAATGCCACAGATCCCGATTTCACACGGTGAGGTTTCTTTTTATGGCAAATGCTGGTCACATGACTGACTCGGAATTGGTGGCGGTGAAATAGGCTGAGACGGGGGCTCCTTGAACCGCGACCAACACCAGGCCGGTTTTTCCCATGACCATTGTCGGGGCAAGGATTCAACAAAGGATACACCATCCACCCCACTGTTATCAAAATAAAGTAAACTGATGACGAGAACCTGTCCTGTGAGACCCCCCCACCTACAACTCAATAAAAGGCCTACTACTGCCCCTTCACAATGCATGAGTTGAGAATAAACCGAACACCCTCTAGCAGTCTTCAGATAAATGTCTACTGCCCCAACCCCATGTTTCTGAACCACAATGGCCTACTGAAGAAACGTGTCCCAAGCTTTTGCCACTTGATGTGTGCCTACACACTGGCTACCCAGTACTGTCACCCTCCAGGGAGTTGCCACGTCACTGATGTCAACACTCACCAGTCAGAACTGCTGCTGCATGACCCACTGCTCTGTGGAATCCCCAACCCACCGGTCACCAAATATCATAAGCACAATTCACTTGCGGAAAGGCCCAGGACATTTTATTATTGTGTTTTACAATGAACCTCATGTAGACTTTGTGACGGAGGAAATAGAGCACACTGACAGTGCCGCCATTCATATCCTCCCACATACTCACACTTCCCCCCCACCCAGTGCTAGGGATGCACAGATCCCTCTCCCGTTCCACTTGGAACCCATGCATGATGTTGAATTCCCTGGTGTTGTACATCTACTTACTATGTACTCTGTGATATTGACTGTACAAGCACTTGTGATTCTACCCCTTGTTACGATCCTGAACCCTCACCCCAATTTTCCACCATTTATTTTGCGCTCTCGGTTACTTGTTCCCCACTCGTTCCCTCACGCGCCGCTCGGACCGTCACCAAATCACCTGACAAGTCACCTGATGGACCACATGACTAATCCGCAGTCAACTATCACATGCCATCACTCCGCAGTCCGCAGCATCATGACGTGTCATCATTTAACCCTTTTCAACTTGCCAGCTCATGATGGGCTATTCTTAGACTGCCAGCTCATGATGGAGCTATACTTAGAACTGCCACATCATGATCTCACCTTAGTAATATTCCTATATTTCTTTGTGACTCCTGTGACCCGTTACTTCTCAAATGTATATAAGCACTCATACTTTTAGCAGTTGGGCCCTAAGCCTAACTTGGTTTTCAATCCAAGAATTGTAGCTTCCACCAGGACTCTCTTGAGTCATCAGTCTAAAACCTTTAGTCGCTTCAAAGCCTTGAAGCTCTCCCTCTCACCTCTATTACCTATCTCATAAGTCGCCCTTATCATTGGGGACTTACTTGTTATACTGTGTAGCCAACCGGTACCGCGCTACTCACATGACCTATTGCCTCAGGAGGAGACCCCACTGAGCAATCCCAGTCGTCGCCAAACCAACCTACGCACGTCGCGTCTTTAAGGCCCTTGGACCTTAACACAAGTTAGGCTTTTCCACAAGCTCTTGAAACACAGAGCTGTTACCAAAGTGGCGACCCAAGCATATGGAACTCTCAGTAACGAGTTCATACAAATCTTTAGGAGACAACAGGACGATCTCCCAGCACACGTAACAAGAGACGTATATTTTGAAGATCAAGGACCAGGACACCCCAACACCGGGTATTACCTTGACACTCAAAACGGAAAGCGACCACTCGAATTCATCGAAGCCAACGACACCTACGTCTGGGTCAAACTTATCAGAAGACAAGACCAGTGGCAAACCAACGAAAGAGGCATATACAACAGACCACTCGTCAGCTGGTGGCTCATCATCAACCCTCAGCATCCCGACTATACCAGACAAGAAGCCAGCATCGCTCATACTATCGCAGCAATTACCACAAATCTTCAGCAGCTTCCTACCCGCCCCAACACCCCAGATTATCCAACCGCAATGGAAGGACAACAGGAAGAAATTAACGTCGCTACTGGCCAAATACAGGCCGAGGCGCAGAGGATTAACATCATCACTCCCTCTAACGGCGCACTCAAAGGAAACCCTCCTTTTATATTTACTGGAGACAGGAATACAAGCCGGAAGTTTATAAACAACTTCGACCTCTGGCGATTACTTAACCAGCATAATGACACCATGAAGAAACCCCTATCCCGCGTCGTCACCCTTCTCAGCTACATGGACGGTGACAAAGTGGATGCCTGGAAGGAAGAACAAATGCATATCCTCGAAAAAGCAGCAAACGACGGAGTCCAAGAAATGGACAAAGACCTCTGGAAAGACTTTATCGAAAGGTTTAGAAATGCTTTCACCAATCAAAACCAGAAAGAAGAATCCTACCAGAAATTATGCAAACTCAAGCAGGAAGAAAGTCTTGACAACTTCTTCGCCAAATTCAAGCAACTGGCATTCGAGGCTGGAGTTCCCCTAGACAACAAGGGAACTATCGAAACCCTCAAACACGCTCTAAACAAAGGACTCACCAGCGCCATCATTAATTCCCCCAACTTCGACCCTACCGCAGATGTCCCCTGGACCTTTAAACAATGGGAAGAACAGGCTTGCCAATCCCATCTCAAATGGAAGGCAGCAGCCGAGTTCACCCAACGACGTCAGGGACTCTTCCAAGCATTCAAACTCTCCCCTAGGCAGACCAACAACCCAGGAAGAGGCGGTTTCGGAAGAAACAACAACTGGAGGAATAGGAACGACCAACGCACCACCTCTCAAGGAGGATACCATATGGACGTCGACGCTACAATCACCACAGATATTAACGCTACCGCTAGTGGAAGACAGCACTCTGAAGCCAAGAAAGCGGAACTTATGAGAAGCAACTCGTGCTTCTACTGTGAAAAACAAGGACACCGGGCTAGCAACTGCCGCAAGAAACAAGCTGACCGCGGTCAATCCAGCGGTCGTGTCGAAACCGTTCGAGCGGGCAATATACCCGCTATGCCAAACTTCCAAGATTCAGATAGCATTGCCGAGTTCTTGAGGGATAACATGGATACACTTGATGAAAATACCAAGCTGAGCATAGTCAAAACTCTCATGCCAAAGGATTTTACCAAAGCCCGAAACTAGCTGCCTTAGTTAGGGCGTTCTGACTTGATAGTGTATTTGTAAACAAAACAAATTCAATAACAATCAAAGTTCCAATCACACACTATCGAGGGACAGCAGAAGAACAAATCCTACTTGACACTGGAGTGACAGAAAATTTTATCGACCAAACCACTGTTGACAAACTTCGCTTAGGCACTAAAAGAATCCCCTTTTCACAACCAGTTTACAACATTGACGGAACTCTAAATAGAGCTGGAACCATCACTAGAGCTTGCGACTTACTTGTCACTCAGGGAAACAAGAAAGAACGAATCAGATTCTTCATCACCAATCTAGGTCGTGATCGAATGCTCTTTGGTTACCCATGGTTCAAGAAATTCAAACCAGACATCGATTGGGAGAAAGGTGAACTTAAAGGACCAAAGGTCAAAATTGAAACCCTACTTTATGGCACCCTTCAACGTGCAAAAACCTGGGTTAAACAAAAGAAACAAGATAATGACGACCTCATCCTCGAGGCACAATGGTGCACTCTATGGTCGGGAGTAACTCCTTCAGAAATGAAGGAAGGCCTGGTAGAAATCAACCGCACCCATACAGCAGTCGAAATGGCCCATAAGTACGCATCGGAACATGGGATGGAGGAAGTCACCCTCCCAGAAGAATTCAAACGTCATACGGCACTATTTTCGGACAAAGAGGCAAACAAGTTCCCGCCAACTCGTGGAGATGGGGACCACAAAATCGTACTCTTGGACACTGCCCCCACCCGCTTCAATTGCAAAGTCTACCCACTCTCAAAAGACGAACAAGAAGCGGAGAACAAGTTCATTGACGAAAACCTGGAAAAAGGCTATATCACACCCTCGGACTCCCCCTACGGCTTTTCCACCTTCATGGTCCCTAAAAAGGATTCGAAGGAGAAAAGATACATTATCGACTATCGCCCCCTCAACGCAGTCACCCGAAAGGACGTCACCCCACTCCCCAACCTCAAACAATGTATCGAGAACTTGCAAGGAATGGAATTATTCAGCAAGTTTGACATCCGCTAGGGCTACAATAACATCCGTATACGGGAAGGCAATCAATGGAAGGCCACATTCAAAACACGTCGGGGACTATTTGAACCCAAAGTAATGTTCTTTGGGATGAGTAACTCACCAGCCAGCTTCCAACGATTTATGAACAGTATTCTTGAGGAACTATACAAACACTTCGAGAAGAAAGGTGTATGCAACATACGACAAATTCTCCAGAATTATATGGACGACTGTGGCATAGGAACCCTCCTCAAAGACTTCGACCTCCATATCGAAATCATCCACTACCTATTTGACCTACTTGCACGCCATGACCTACACCTCAAACTGTCAAAATCCGTCTTTATGCAGCCACAAATGGACTTCTTAGGCATCCGAATTTCAAAAGAAGGAGCAACTGTCAACCCCGCCAAAGTCGCTGGACTTAGGGACTATCCACGCATACTCAAAGACAAACGACAAGTCCGTGGATTTCTAGGAGTCGCTGGTTATCACCGCATGTTCTGCCCTAATTTCAGTATCATCGCTGCACCACTCACCGCACTCACTGGAAAAGACGTACCTTTTGAATGGGGACCTAAGCAAATCGAAGCTCAAGACAAAATAATCACTCTAATTACCAACGCACCCATCCTCGCCAGACCAGACCCAGATTGACAATTCGAACTTGAAACCGACGCCTCACAAGTTGGAACAGGCGCAATCCTCTATCAATGGGACCCCCCTATCACCAAACCAAACGGTACGCAGAAACCAGGACCACAACGACTGGTGGGATTCCACTCCCAGAAATTCACTCAGACTGAGCAAAACTACCCCATCTATGATCGCAAATTCCTCGGAGTCATGAGAGGACTTTGCTGCTGGTCCCATTTGCTCAAAGGCACAACAATCCCCATCCTGGTATATACTGATCATGCGAATCTTAGGTACTATAGAGAGCCCTGTAAAATTGGGCCATGCGTTGCTGGTTACTTACCAGAATGCGAACAATACAACATCTTACTGGAGTACAAACCTGGGGCTACTAATCAAGCAGACGCATTATCTAGGCGACCTGATTATGAAGGACCAAACGAAATAAACGAAGACATCACTGTATGGCCGGACCAATACTTCTGCGACCAACACACTTCCATCCGCATATTCGACATGGACAGCATAGGAGACAATTTGGACTCAAAAATCAAGCTAGCGCAATATCAAAACCAAAGTATACTCAAGAAATGGGCACCAGCTCACAATCTATCACTACTGGACGGCACTCACTGGTACCACGGCACCGCACTTGTTGTCGTGGCAGACAATGACCTTAGGAGGGGAGTAACATCCCTTTTTCACGACCACGAAACCGCTGGACATGCCGGAATTTCCAAAACCCTCCAACTCATCACACCCTATTACTGGTGGCCCGGAATGAAAATCTTTGTAACTGAGTACATCAAAGGCTGCGCTACTTGCCAAATGACTAAAGTCAACACTCACCCTGCTCATCCCCCTATATTCCCTATTACTCCAACTGAAAACGCTCGACCATTCGAAACTGTCGCTATGGATTTCATCACCAAACTACCACTCTCAGGAGGATACGACACCATCCTCACGATCACTGACACAGATTGCTCAAAAGCATCCATCTTTATCCCCTGTAATGAAGCAATTGACTCTGAGGGAGTCGCTCTACTCTACCTGAACAACGTCATTCCCCACTACGGCATACCTCACAAAATAATCTCGGACCGCGACGTCCGCTTCGTATCCAAGTTCTCCACGGAACTATGCCGTATCTTAAACATTCACCAAAACATCAGCACAGCCTACCACCCTCAGACAGATGGAGCCAGTGAGCGTACTAACCAAACTCTTGAACAATACCTGCGCATATTCTGTGGCACTCAGCAAAACAACTGGCACGCCTGGTTACCTCTTGCTCAGTACACTAAGAACTCCTGGCCTTCCGCTACAACAAAGAAAACCCCATTTGACTTACTCATTGGTTATACCCCGCAAGTGCACCAACCAACTAGAAAAACAGACATCCCATCCCTAGAACAACGACTCTCAGCTATCGAAGAAGCCAGGAAAGCCGCCCAAGAGGCACAACGTAAAGCGCAAGAATCCTGGATCAAAGAGCGACCACACCATTCACCATTCCCCGTCAAATCCAAAGTCTGGTTAGAAGGGACAAACCTACGACTCCCAAGTAATATCACACCCAAGTTATCACCAAGGAGATACGGACCTTTCGAGGTAGTCTCCCAAATATCCAAAGTCGCTTACAAAATCAAACTACCCCCTAATTGGAAAATCCACGACGTCTTCCACACCTCCCTACTCACGCCATACAAGGAAACTGATCAACACGGACCCAATTTCCTGGAACCACCACCTGACATTCTAGAAGGCGAACCGGAATGGGAAGTCGAGCAAATACTCAAAGAACGACTATTTGGTCATTGGAAGAAGAAGCAATACCTCGTGCGCTGGAAAGGATACTCGCCAGCTTATGATTCCTGGGTTAACTCCGAGGATCTCCATGCACCGGATCTACTAGCAGACTTTGAAAGTCAACCAAGCAGTATAAGAACCCTTGGAATCTCAGACGACCTTCCTTATCCCCAACCACCATGTCCTCAGTCCACCATGAACTCCCCAACTCAGGATTCGCCACCTCTACCATCTTCACCCTTGGCACCAACAACGGGGTTATTCTCATTCGCATGCACACCGACGACAATTATCTCTACTTCTTCGGTACCTTCATCCGTCGCGGACACTTCGACGTCACCTATCATTGGACCACTTGGAGACCAAGAGAAACCTTTGACACCATCGACATTGACCACGAAGCCATTATGGTCCCAGTCGACAACGATGACCCTGTCCTCAGAACCCACGTCAACTACGAGAGGCTCCCATTCGCACCCCATCCTCCTCGATATCAACCCAGACCTGCAACCCCTTTCAACACTATCCCCATTGATAATTCTGGCAACAGCAGCAGCAACGAAACAACCATTACTCCCCAAGAAGCAGAAAACATTCCACTGCACGTCACCAACCCCGACCCCCTCACCCCAACAGACGACACCGAAGATAGCCAGTCCGAAACATACACCAACACCGGACTCCTCCCCCCAGACCACCTCCTCCACATCGCTCAAGAAGAAGCGTGAAGAGTGCATTAAAGCCATGATCCGACTTAACGACAAATGGATCCTTCTCAACAACAAATCCAAGGACACTACTGTTGCTAGAATGTTCAGAAAGAAAGATAGCAACACTACCCTCTACCTTTACCACTTTCATCGTCAACTCTATGATACAATCACCAAGGAAATTCTTCTACTAATCACAAAAGAAAAGGACCTTCGGAAAAGAACCACCCTTCCATTCGGCGCACTCTCCCCTCACTACCACGTCTTAAAGGACCAGAAATTCCTTGAAGGGCTTCGAACACTCCTCCAAGGACGAAAGAGGATTACAAAGGACAAGTTACCATCACCTATCTTCATACCCACTCCCACCCCTTCAGCGGGAGGATCCACCACCATCGTTTCAATACCACCGTCGTCAGCACCAGTCACTGCACCGCCACCTCTTGCAGACCCATCACCGTTCGCTCCTCCATTTATCCCTGCCCCTCCTGGCCTACCACCTCCAGAACCACCTTGCATCGCGACGCCACCACTTCCTCTAGCCCCCTGGGGATCACATCGACAAGAATATTCATCCATGGAACAATATCAACCACCAGTTCCAATGAGAGAAACACCCTCCCCAGTCGCATTATCATCACAACTCCCAGTCGCATTGTCATCGTCATTCCCCCTCATCGTGTCCATGACACCCAGTCGTACCACTCCCTTGTTACCCAAACATCCCCTTACTCAAGAGTTGCCAGCTAGTCAACCAACTCCATTGGAATGGGTGGAAACTCAGTATGTTCCATTCACGGGGAAACGACAAACATCACCACAGCATGTTACAATGCCACTCAAACATCCACGAAGTGAACCAGAAACGCCGCGACCAATGAGCCCGGAGGAACAAATTACACCCCCTGGTTCCCCTAAAAGCTCAGCTATGACAACACCCTCTAACTTCGGGCTTGACGACCTCTATCGAACCCCAGTCCAGACCATCGTCGAACTTGAAGATGAGGTTATAGAAGAAGGAGAAGTGTCCGACTCAAGTTCATCCATAGAGGAAGGACAAATCACAGGCACAAGACATTCAACCCCGGATAGTATGGACATCGGAATACCTTGCGTCCCCTCTGACTGGTTACAACCTGATTCACCCTAGGTCGTGTGGTAATGACCACTCTAGGAAGGGCGTCATGTTACGATCCTGAACCCTCACCCCAATTTTCCACCATTTATTTTGCGCTCTCGGTTACTCGTTCCCCACTCGTTCCCTCACGCGCTGCTCGGACCGTCACCAAATCACCTGACAAGTCACCTGATGGACCACATGACTAATCTGCAGTCAACTATCACATGCCATCACTCCGCAGTCCGCAGCATCATGACGTGTCATCATTTAACCCTTTTCGACTTGCCAGCTCATGATGGGCTATTCTTAGACTGCCAGCTCATGATGGAGCTATACTTAGAACTGCCACATCATGATCTCACCTTAGTAATATTCCTATATTTCTTTGTGACTCCTGTGACCCGTTACTTCTCAAATGTATATAAGCACTCATACTTTTAGCAGTTGGGCCCTAAGCCTAACTTGGTTTTCAATCCAAGAATTGTAGCTTCCACCAGGACTCTCTTGAGTCATCAGTCTAAAACCTTTAGTCGCTTCAAAGCCTTGAAGCTCTCCCTCTCACCTCTATTACCTATCTCATAAGTCGCCCTTATCATTGGGGACTTACTTGTTATACTGTGTAGCCAACCGGTACCGCGCTACTCACGTGACCTATTGCCTCAGGAGGAGACCCCACTGAGCAATCCCAGTCGTCACCAAACCAACCTACGCACATTGCGTCTTTAAGGCCCTTGGACCTTAACACCCCTAAAGTCTGGTAAGCACTATGGAAATGTGGCACCCATGAAAGTGCGAAGCCGCCCGTTTTACCCACAGAAGACCTGGAGAAATTAGGGGGAGCATCAATAAGGGGGACTCACTTGTCTTCCCTGGCAGCCCAGAGAACATGACCATTGAAGGTCTGCATGCATGGTCGAACACCAACGTGAGGAATATTGAACCCGTGAAAGTTGACTCCCATGAATGTAAAGGAGCTCTGTTGCCACCGCAAAGCCCAAGGCATGGAACCTGGGGCATTTGGTGAGCCAGAGGGCCGGCATGAAGCGCCACCGTAGGACCAGGCCAGGTCGTCATCGGGATTCCGCTGTGAGAGGGCACAGAGCTGGATGCCCTGCCAAGAGGGCTGGTACAACCCGAAAGCGCTACCACGAAAGAGAGAGCGCGAATTGACATGCCACTGCAAGGGGGCCCGAACGAGGGCAAAAATGAAGTGGAACATGGGCACTGCGACCGAGCAGGTGCAAGGTGCACACCTGAGACACTGTGGCAAGATAACAGGACGGAGGGGGGCTGACCACACCAAAACCAGTCAGAAGGTGGCATCACTGTCAACAAAGCAACCACACACCTTGGCCCAAATATCTGTCACCCAATCCAGCTATCGAGGGGCCTTTTTTGTTTTCGTTTTGAGACCCATACATAGGGTGCAGCATCGTCGTTCTGAGAGATATAGAAGTGCTACACAAGACAACACACAAACTGACATGAGGTATCTTGGCAGTCGTTGAGCTTGTGCCGCCTATCACCACGCGTGGCCCCGCACCCTACACAATAAAATGATCCAACGGGTGAACCTCCCCTGGCCAGGGAACGACCTAGGGACTATCCTAGGATGCGGCTGCCTCACAGTCCAACACAACGAACATCAAAACCAAAACCAAGACCATCACCCCAATAAAGCTCACCTCAAGAGCGCCACGTGCCTACTCCAAATCCTCCTCTCTGAATCAGCCTTCCTTATCTGGGCTCTCCGATGCGAGAGAGTAATCCATGAAAAGAACAAGAAATTAAGTCAAGATGGTTATGCGCGATTAACAAAAGACTCACTGAGGATAAAATAACCACAACCAAAATCAAAAGAAACAAAGGGTTTACCATATTAGTAGTAAACACCTGGGAAAAAGTCTTAGGAAGAGAAGGAGACCTCCTGAACGACTGGACAAACAGGCGTGAGGTTTTAGTGGGTAGTAGGGTACAGCCATAAACCATAACCCTGAGCCCCACACTATCCCAGATGGGATGTGCATAAACGCATTTTCTCCATCACCCCCCAGCCCTACGGCCTAGCTCCAGCGCGCCACTTGGGGCTGATGCTCGTCTCCTGCCAAATGGCAACTTATTTCTTTGATAGTTTAGTTCTAAGTAGCTACCTTATTGAGAAATAAAACACTTTCAAAAAAAAAAAAAAAAAGAAATAGGCTGAGACCGTTGTGGCATTCCCAGAGTGACTGAGTTGCCATATTCATATTAGGGTCGTTCAAAGTTACCATTATTGACCCTATTATTGGGTCCATTATTTTCACCATTATGTTGTTTTTAGAGCCAATTTTTGATTAATGGACTAAATAATAAGAAAATTAATGAGCAAATAATGGTCAACTTTGAAACCCACCCTTGGGAAAATGTCAATAATGGGCTGAATAATGGGCTCCCTTCGTCTTGTAGACCCATCGGCATGGTTTCGGCAGCTCTGATTTCTTGGGTCTCCGACCCACCATTGCAATGCATTTAGGGCTGGACATTGTGTGCACTTCAGAGAAAAAAAAAAAAAAAGTAATTGCAAACGACAGTCTCACTTCTGTCAACCAGAGGGCAGTCACACAAAGAACATTTAAATCAGTAGATTTCTGCATGCACTCCACAAGAGCAGGAGGTGTGGTTTATATACATTTAAGTAGCTACAGATCTCTACTATAGTAGGGACAGCAATAGTGTCAGCGTCGTCGGGACGTGATGGCGGTGTCGTTGGGGTGCGGTGTCGGCATTGGCGTCATCAAGATGCAGTGTTGGTGTCGTCGGGACGCAGTGTTGGTGTTGAAATTGTGGACGTTCGGGCAGTGTCGGCAACTGCGCACGGTATGCCCCACCCCTCCCACTTGACGCGCCCCTCCTGAATATCCACGAGCTGCTCCCAAAGCACATGTGGGGTGCTGTCCTCTCCACCAACAACGGTTAACACGATGTCCTGCACCACCTTCGCCTTGCTGCTTCCACATCACCACCAATACCGCTGTCGGCTGCTGCGTGTCACTGATGCCGCACCGGGGATACAACGGCTGCATGCCAATGCGAAGACTTCGCACGGGTGGCAGAGGCCGATGCTGCAAACTGGATGGTCAAGCCCCTCGGATGTGTATAGAGTGAGCAATTGGGGGGGTTGGGGAGCTGTAAGGCTCCCTCCAGCGAACTCGAGACGTGACGAGATGTGATGATCTGCAAAGGTGAGGAACAGCAAGGGGTGGGGACGTATGAATCGCAAAAGAATGAGGACGAAACAGGGAGTCTGCCAGCGACAGACCCGCCCAGCGACGTAGGTGGGTTGCGCGTCTTGTGTGTGACATTGGAATCACAGATGTTGAGGCGGTGTGCACTTGTGATGTGGCATCGGCCGGCGAAGGGTGGGCCACCTGTGTGTCGTCAGCAGGATACTTTGAGGTGTGACGAGTATGGGGGCAAGGAGTTGAGACCGGGGGTGAAGATGAGGATGAGGAGATGGCGGCATAGTGTGCGATGGTGGCACATGTGTGGTCGACACTGAGGCTGCAGTACAGCAGACATGCACAAAACAAAGTTTGGACCATTTCCAAATAAAACTCTGAACAAAAATTGGTTTCATTAATGTGAGAAGAATAATGGCCATTAACGAAGAAGGAGCCTTGACAGTCCTTAATTGAATATTGGCCATTAATCATTCCATTATCATTCACCATTAAAAAAATAAGGAAACAAATAATGAACACAATAATGGACCAATTAATGGTAACTTTGAATGACCCTATTTGCCCTTGTTGGGTTCGCAAGCTAGCTTTCCCGTCTCTTTCTCTTCTTACCACATTTACACCCGGCAGATCCATTTTCCGCTCGACCGAAGAAACCACCGAAAAGTCGAGAGAGCATAGCTACCGATTGAAATACTATCAGCGCAACGACAACGAGATGTTCTCGCTCGGCTCCCGAAAGGTCATTGCGCAACCGCCGTCAGCGAACAAGAAAAAAGCAGTACGATATCTGCGACGTTCTTGCGCCGGGCTCGTTTGGAAAAGTCATGGTACGAGTGAGGGCCTCTCGGTTGTATACACTCTAACACGATACTGCAAATATACCTCGTGGTCGCAACGCCAGAGCAGTTGACTTGCCAACGCCCGTGCTGCCGGCCCATCCAGGCCTCCCCTCCACCACCCCCAACTCTTACCCCATCACTCCGCTCTTTCAACCCTGCGCGCCATTCCTCCGCTCTGACGGCGGCAGGGACGTCACACGTAAGGCCATGCCAAAGAAGAAGATCAAGGGAAGTGGCGAGGTCTTACGGGGCAAGGTGCGGGTGCTCCATGGCCTCGATCATCCCAACGTGGGTTCCATTTCCCCTCCCTTTTCTCCGCCCGTGTCATTGTTTGACTCCTAACACGGTTGGTTGTCTTTTCTGTAGGTCAAACCCTACAAATGGTTCGAGTCGCAGACAAAATACTGCCTCGCTTTCGAGCTCGCTGTCGGCGGCGAACTTTTTGAGCTTCTCAACCGGCGCGGCCACTTATCGGAACGAGATGCCATAGCAGTGCTTCGGTACGCCAATTGTTCTTCATAGCAACCAGAGACTGACGGGGTTGCTCTTGTGCCTAGCGTTTCACTCATCCTTTGATGTCATGGTTTCTGGCTCTGCGTTCCCCCCTTCTCTACTGATGAATACGCATGCCGATGATGCCGTGCGTACTCGCCTTATCACCATGGCGTGCGATAACCGCGAGCTCGGGGTGCGATCTGGTGTGCGTGCAACTGCAAAAGCACTATGCCCACATCCATCGGCATGGCTGGGTGATCAGTAATCGGGTCTTACATTCTTACTGTAACATCGATCAATTGCCCATGATCACCAGTACGTCTGAAGCCAACTTGCGGGGCTGACCGGTGCGGCCCTGTTGTGGTGGGCGCTGCCTGTCGAATCATGGAAAGGGACGGAAAATTTAGTACACTTGTGATCAATTATATCAATTCCGGCCTCGACTCACCTCCCTTCCACCGCTGCAGACAAAGATGAGGTGGTTGTATCTCAGGTACGGTCGTCTCTGTCGCATTGATACAGTACCGTGCTGCACTGTAGCTCCGTGAGGTCATTTGGTGTACACAAGCACAGCACAAGGTCAGCGGGCGATAAGCGCCGAGAGTGCCAAGGGCATAATGATCGAATTGGTGACGGGGGAGACCATTGTGGCACCAAAGCTCTCGGCTTGTTACCCCCGACTTTTCTCTTCCCCCCACCACTTCTGCCCCTGGCAGATCATCATCGTCTGCGCATCTACGCTCTCCATTTCCTGCTTGACCGAAGAAACCACCGGAAATTCAAGAGTGTGTGTATCATAGGTGGAAAGTCCACGCTACTAGTGAGTTCGGGGAAAGGTCAGGTTCGAAGCGGGTCCGCGTTCCCGAGGGGAAGGCGAAGGCGCAAGGGAGAAAGAGAGAGGGAAAGAGGCCGCGTTCACGAAAGGCCGCGAGCCGCAAGGGGAATCGTAACGGGCGTAACGAGTCTCGAGGCGATGGCATGCGAACGGAAAGAGGGAAAAGAGGGGCTCTATTGCATGTGTTCGACGACGCTCTTCGCCGGGGCCAGGCGAGAGAGTAATAAACAAGTACGCTAGGCGAGTAGAGGCGGACGGTGTCGTTCCGTGTCTGATGCTAAGTAGAAAAGGTAAAACTAAAGAGGGAGAGTGGGAGTTCTGAGATGAAGGAGAGACAAGGAAACGTACGAAAGGAGAAAACTAGTCCTACAATCCATCTCTGGCGATATGTGGTCTCGAGTGAGGGCTCGACCGGTGAGGTGTTGCGTACGATATTGTCTTGACAGCTTGAGGCGGTGAGGGTGGGCGATCCGCGCGGCATCGGCAGCAGGTTTTGAGGCGAGACGAGAGGGGACTTGAGCGTGAGGGGAAGACGACGAGGAATAGAGGCAAGGTGTGCGATGGATGGTTGGACATGGTTGGCTTTGCAGGCGCGCCGAGGCTGTCACGTGGTCGAAGTGCTCCGTTCTGAGGCCGAGGCTACAGCAATGCCATACCTGACGGTGTACTGTATGGTCACCTCGGATGGATACTATCAGCGCAACGACAACGACTTGCTCTCGCTCATCTCCTCCCAAAAGCTGATGGCTCAGCCACTGTCAACGAACAAGAATAAAACAGTACGAGATCCGCAACGTCATCGGGACTGGTTTGTTTGGAAAGTCATGGTGCATGTGAGAGTCTCTCGGGTGAATACACTCTAAAGACGATACTGTAAATATATCACCAACTTCACGTCATGGTCACCGTATATGGCAGTGCGCGACGCGCGTAGCACCAGAACAGGGGACTCTCGCTGAGCGCCGTACAGCTGGCCCATCTACGCCTCCTACCACCACCCCAACCGTCAACTCTCCCCGACACCCCGCTCTCCTTCACGGCCACGCGGAACCCCTCCACCCATGCCTGGGTACGTCACACGTGAGGTCACATTGAAGACCATTTTGAAAAAGAAAGTCAAGCGGAATGGGGAGAGCGTGTGGAGTGCGATGCGGGTGCTCCAGGGTCCCATTTCCCCATGCCCCATTTCTCCATGATGCGCCTGCGCGCACGTGTCCTGGTTTGTCCCCTAACCTGTTTGGTTGTCTTTCTGTAGGCCAAATTCCACGACTGGTTCGAGTCTCGGACAGAATACTACCTTGCTTTTGAGCTCGCTGTCGGCGGGGCGCCCTTTGAGCGCCTCAGTCAGCGCGGCCATTTCTTGGAACAAGATGCCATAGCAGTGCTTCGGTACGTTCGATTGTTCTTCAGCCGGTGATAGCAACGAGAGACTGATGCGTTTCATTTTATCCCCAGTTCTGTCTTGTCCGGCGTGAAGTACCTGCACGACCACGGCATCGTCCACCGGGATCTCAAGTATGTTGCCCCTCCGATCTTCGGCGAGATCTAACTCGTGGCTTGTGAACAGGCCAGAGAACATCCTTTTCTGCACCAAGGACCCATCATCAGATATCGTTATCGCCGACTTTGGCATGTGGGTCGCCTGAGTTTTCTTGTCGGAAACACGTCTCATACGCCCTTCAGTGCCAAACACCTCGATTCTACCGGGGAACCGCTCACGTCCGTTGCAGGAAGTCTAGGATATGTAGCTCCAGAGGTGCTGAACAAATAAGGGGCACGGCGAGCCTGTCGATCTTTGGTCAATAGGGTGGGGTTGGTAATCACTCATAATACGATGGAATGCTGATTACGTGTTGCAGAATCATTACCTACGTGCTACTCTGCAGATACACACCGTTCAGGGCAGATGGCATGAAGAAGTGATACAGCAGACGACGGAGGCGAGGGTCGACTTCCACGATAGATGCCGGAAGGGAGTCTCTGATGGAGGTACGCCTGGGACTAATCGTGGCTTGTGAGAATGCGCTTATCTGACTTTCGCGCCCTCCAATCCAGCAAAGAACTTCCTCCGTGCCCTTCTCCATCCCAGCCCTGCACGTCGGCTCACCGCCGAGCCACCCCTGTCACATACATGGCTCACGAGCTTCGCAGGGACGACGGAACATGACCTCTGTGGCCTACACGAGAACCTTAGCCCACGCGCACGCTGCCATACCGCGATCGGGGCAGCGCGGGCCATGTCGCGCTTTGCGAAAGGTAATGGGGCGAACAATAACAAAAAGGACCAGCTGGTAATCCGCTCCGACGATGAAGACGATACCGGGAGCCGAAGCGGGTCGCCGTCGTCATGAGCGACGCCAGAACGAGACTCCAGGGAGGCAGGTGCGACAACACCCTTCGCCTCCATCGCCGGATGATCGCGCGCTACGGGGCGGGCTGGCGGGACTCGTGGCAAAGGGGACTCCAAAGACGACGACATCGGCATCGTTGTCCCCCCCAATGTCATTTTCTGATGCCTTCAACGAGGCAAAGGCCAAGGCCACTGCCAAGACTGAAGAGGCGCGGGAAGGGGATGCACCCTGTGCATGGACGACGACGGCGTCCCATCTGTGCAACATGGAGGAGGAGGAGGGAGTGGAGCTACGTATGCCCGGGTCTTTCGACTTTGGGGATCAGGGCGGTGGTGCTGCGGGTGAGACGCCGGGTGCGGGTACTGTCGATCCGTTCGATGCTGTCAGTATGCTTGGGAACCTTTGACGGTGGATGCAGGTGAGATGTTGGTGCGGACAAGGACTCCCTGCGCTTTGTATTGGCCCCCCATTTAGACCTTCGATTTACACTTACCGTTACGGTTACACGCCGTCCCACCACGTATTGTTTGGGGGTTTTTTTTAGTTTTTTTTTTTTTTCCTTCTGCTTGGTTCGGGTTCTGGTTGTACGGTCCGTATAGCTCGTTGTCCCCCTTGTATATTTTGTCGGCATCAGCGCGAATCTTACCGTAAAGAACTTAGACCAATGCAAGTCCCCCGAAATTCCAAAGCACTAGCCTTTGGACATGAAGTGACACTTAGAGGCACACTGGCAATAATTGACTGTTACAAATGCCTGTACGACTTTACAAAATACAGGATTGGTTCTTTATTTTGAACGGACCGTCGCTGCGGTAGAATGCAAACATAATCCATTCGTGCGGACGGCGCAAGACCACCACATGACGCTGACCCCATTACAAAGTATAGCAAACTTGAAGCAGAGACATACCGATCACCAACCTCCCGACATGCCTACTCCTCCTCACTTTCAGTGTCTTCGTAGTTTTCAGTGTCTTCGTGGTTTTCGGTGTCCTCGTAGTGGACAGTTACAGGGTGACCGTAGAGTTGTTGTGTGGCGATGAACTCCTCAATGGCTTCCTTGAGAGGTCCCGATGGCGACGAGCCGGAAGTTGTTAAGGAAAGATTTTGTAGAGCAGGTAACATTTCTGTTGCTCTTTCCCTGGAGAGCTCTTGAAGGGCAGGTACAACAAGTCGAACGGAGGCCTTGTCTTGTAGGGTCATTTTCTTCACAGTGGGGAACGGGTGTAAAAATTCCCGCCATTGGATGACCTCGATTTCGCCTTGCCAATCTTTATGAGATACTGCGATCTCGAGGCTTTCCAAGGTTGGAAGGGAAGGCAGGAATGAGTTTAAGACCTGCGGAAGAGCAGAAAGTTGCCAATCCAATGGGTTACAAAGGATTGACAACTTTCCTGTTTCCACGTCGTTATTAGCCATCTCTTGTCCCGAAAATGTGACCCGGACGGCCGAACTGTTAAAATCTATGTGTGCTGTATGGATTGTCATGAATGTTTCCGTGCGACGGATGAAGTGGCCGAGTAGTGGAGTGTCGAATACTAGTTGATTGAAGAAAAAGAATATTGTTTCATTGAGGATGGGTGTTTCGATTTGAGACAGGATGTCCTCCAAGTACTCGATATCGCCCCTGAACCACAAAGACGTGAGATTGAGGAAGACAGCACGAGTGAGCGGGGGCGGATGTCAGCTTGCACGATGGACCCGAGATTGGGGGTCTTGGATTCCAAGCTGAAGTAATAATTTTTTTTTTTTTTTTTTTTTTTGAAAGCGCTTTATTATGAAGTAATCTATTTAGTTTGCACTCAATAGATAATATTTTCAATAATAAGTGATAAGTGGCAGGAGGATAGACCAAGGTCCGGTTGTGAGGGTAAAATGCTGTTATGCACACCCCTGGGTTAGGGGTAGTGTGGGACTCAAAGCATGGTAAGACTGAGCACGCCTTACAGGCATGCTCACCATGCAGTCCTACCCACTAAAACCTCACTTATAGTTCAGCTGGTTCACTGGGATGTTCCCTCCTCTTCTTTTTTCCTTAGTTCCATGTTCCATGTCTTGTCATTTCTCTAGGTTTCATTGTGGTGTCCATGTTGCTGGTAAGTCTTTTGTTGCTCTTCCTGATCCTCTCATTCTTATTTTCTCTTAGATTGGCCTTCCTTACATGATTCTGTTCTACCTTGGCACCTATCTGCAGTGTGCTGATTCCAATGAGGGTTTTGGAGCATCTTGTTGGGCCTTGGTGTGTGGTTTTCAACATGGTTTTCATCAATTTTTCTGACTTTTCCCTGTGTTTTGCACATGTACTGGGCACACTCATGTGGTTCACACTGTTACTGTACTATATAGGTTCCTATTTGTTTCCTGGGGGCATTGGTACCATGGTTCATCACTCCTTGGCCAGGTTTTCACCATGGGAAAACTGCGCCTGGTGGTGGTTGCAGTTCAAGGGGCCCCCCCCAAGCTGAAGTAATTTGAGCCTGGGCAACATGGACAGTAAAGGGATGATCGTCTTGGGTGAAATATATCTGGAATGAGGAATACGCCAAAGGGAAAGCTGGACAAGGTTGGTGGTAGATGAAAGTAGTGTTCCAATTGACGGATAAGGAATGCCTTCCAAGATAAGTGATTGCAGATGTGGGGCAGATCCACCCAAAAACGAATCATGAAGGACTGGCACGTTTTGTACAAAGGATGAGACCCAGCCAGAAATGGATCTAATTGGATTGAATGTGAACGAATCAGGTCAATATAAATAATCAGATTCAATGGGATTAGAAAAGTGAGACCAACATTAGATCGGGAGTGAATCCCATCGAATGCGAGATAATCCCATCAAACTGATCTGCCCAGGTTTGATGGCATTAGATCACAATCGTTTGCGTTTGTTTACATTAGATTGTATTTGTTCACATTAGATCGCATTTGTTTCTACAGTACTGGTACTACATTTTATATAATTTGATACTTTCAAATGCTATCAAATCCCATCGAATAAAACAAATTCCATCAAATTACTGTCGAATGCAGTACTGGTTGAGTCACTGCATGCAATTGAGAAGTGTGCCGCGGGAGGGTTGATCCTGTACCACATGCGATTCATGGCAATGCACTGCAGGCACTTGCCAAAGTCAGGGTCAAAAGAGTTTGTTTAAGGATATGGGTAGTATGCACACATGGATTGGAGGGAGAACAACCACTCTCTGTGGTGTGGTGCTGCGCAGTCTAATATATGTGCAGATACATTCCTACAGTAAGGCTGTGCTACCATCACTGGGGACACCACTACTCCGGCCAAGCGCGCGCACCAATGGTCACGCACTTATTGTATAGGCACTGATACTTGTATCAGGTTGCTGCCAGATCTGATCCTAACACTCCCCCTCAAGCTGATACAAGCCCAATGTCTTTGGTGTGCTTGTGGTGCTTGGAACATGGGAGCGCTTTGCTTAGCATGTCTGCTGCTTGCTTCAGTGCCAGCGAATAGCAGTGTGATTTGGCCCTCTTGTGAATCTGTTGATTCTTTGCCATCACTATGGATCCATTGTTATTGCTTCAAATCAGCCTTGGTACATCATCTTGGAGCGAGCCAAGCTCTGCATCTGTCAGTACTGATGCTATGGAGATATTTTTTTGTGGATTCCAAGTGATGGCATTATTCTTGGCAAGGAGGAGGTATCCTGGTATTGATCTGTGGTCATCCACATTTCTGTAGGCTGCATTTACTATGTTGGGCCTGTGGCTTCCGATGTTTCCCTCTGAATTTGGCTCAAGTGGGCTGTTATGATTGAGTTCTGCTTGTCATGATTTTGACCCCAACAATTTTGGATTTCTTGCCAAGGTCTGTGATTTTCCACCTGGCCTTATGAGTCTTATTGATGTTGCAAACAGGAGATTGTCAACCCCAAAGGTAATGATTGCAAATTTGTCCCCTGATGTGCTAGAGATACGCACAAGGATTGGGGCATAGGTGTGCGTAACCTTGTCTTCTTAGTTTGGCATCAAGCTCGATGTTCAATTTATTAGCTATTGGCACAGCACCATCATGTTTTTCAACCAGTTCCTGGGTTTCCATTTGGCAGAGCTACTCTGGCACGATTTGGATAGCGCGTTCCCACTCAGGCCAGTTGGGGGATTCTTTTGCTCCCTTCAGGCTGTGGTGATCTTCACCTGGGATCGCGGTGAAGGCTTTTCCTTTTGGCCGCTGATGGTATATTGGCCTCTTCTTTAGCTGGGAATCAGTCGTTAAGGTATTTGTAGTCGACACAGATACCTCTGATTCTTTGATGCTTTCTGGGATCTCTGTTATTTTCTGCTTTCCGCTTTCTGGGATTCTCCAGTCTGTTTTCCAGAGTGGTACTGCGTGTACCATCCTCTGGCTCCCCCTCACACGGAGGGCCATGCTCCCCCTTAAGTGGAGCATTGGGATCTGTTGCATTTTCCTCTGGTGGAGAGGGTTCCGTGTGATCCCTTGAGGTGAGTGTCTTCCCTGTAGCGGTGTTATATTATTTATTGATTTCGACTCTGCATCGAAGTTGACATATGTCCTTCTCTGGGACTTTGGTAACACTTTTTGTTGGACTTTTTGTCCTTGTAGAAGTACCCAGGCAAGTGGGCTGAACTCTCATAAGTGTGATATATTTGGTTTACGGCCATGCCAGATCTGATATGGGACCATTTTTGCCCTAGGTTTTTATATATGACATATTCCTCAAGTATGCTGCATAGGCGATGGCAGGCTTCTGCAGGAATTCAGGGAGTTTCGAGGCTGTTATCATCGCGCGGGCAAGTTCTGCCAAGTGTGATTCATTTGCTCTGCAGCTTCTTTTTGTGAAGGTGAGTATGGCATTGTTAACTGTGGTTCGATGCCTTGTGAATGACATCATTCATTTAGGCCTTCATTCACGAAATCTGTGCCCAGGTTGGCATGTAGTGTGCATGGGATTCTACCCCAGGGCTTTCAGGTATGTCATATAATTTGTAATTCTTTGGACTGCCTGATCTTGAGTCTTTAGCAACTCAATGGCCATGTATCGTGTGGCGTCATCTGCCACCAAGCGGTAGTATTGATTAGCATTGATGGATGCAATGTCATATTTCCTCCAAAGGTCCATATGGATCAGTTCTCCAGGTTTTGTTGGATGTCCCGATGCAGGACCATAGGGGGTTTTGGATAGTTTCGCCTCTGTGCACAGTGTGCAGGCTATTCAATCTGGTTTTGGTGAGTTTATGTCGATTTGCAGTCCATCTACAAGCTGATTATTTAACAGCTTCTTTATGCCGCTGTATCGGACATGCCTGAAAGTGGGCCAGAATGTCGGGGCCATGTCTACTGTGTAGGTGGTGGCCTGTATATGTTGAACGCACATTCACTGTGTGTCGTTCCAGGTACATGCCTGTATGTTTATTTGTGTAGTTTATTGCATGCTCTGGTGCACTTTGCGACAGCATGTCCTTTCCTTTATGAGGAAGTCAAGTTTGCTGTCGTATGCTTTATAGCTTTTGTCCACCCGCCTCCCATTGCCCTAGTGATAGGATGGTATTTTGTTTTTGGGTAGTACATGTGGGACATTTTGTAGCTTGAGAATATATGTGCGTGATCGCACTTTGATTTTAGATGAACACTTCCTTGTTCGATCATGTGCGCTTTTGATCTGCCCACACCAGCTATTGGTGTTACTGATATAACTTCATGTATGTCAAAAGGCATCACATCGGTGTTGGTGCATATGTATAGAAAGCGTCACATTGGTGCATGATGTGGGATGTGACTCCTGAATCAACTAACCAGTCAATGCTGGTCAGTTTTGCTGGCACTTGAGATATTCTCAGAGTTGTAATACTCTTGTGGTGACTTATATGCATTCGTCTGCGTCTTATCCATCATGATTAGCAACAAATACTATGTGTTGGTACATCTTGGCATCATTGGCCTGTGTGGTACTGCCAGCATCCTGTGCCTCTCTTCGAGGTCTTTATTCACCTCTCTTCAAGGTCTTTATATGCCTCTCTTTGAGGTCTTTATTCGCCTCTCTTCAAGGTCTTTATATGCCTCTCTTCAAGGTCTTTATATGCCTCTTTTCGAGGGCATTATTCGCCATTCTTTGAGGACTTTACTGGGCTTCATTTCTGATTCATCTGTACTCCCCGCACTTCAATTTGCCTGCGAATTGGCACTTGGAGGTGGTGCGATTCATGTGCTGACAATTCTTGTAATACATGTGTGAAAGCAGGGGTGTCTCTAATTGTAGACATTGTCGAAAATCTGACTGACAAGGGATGGTTTGGTGTTGTTGCGCCTTCGAGCCAGCAGGGGATGTTCGGAATCAGAGAGCTTAATTGCTCTGGGCTTGCATGACTGCCTGCACTCGTATTCCTCTTTGGGTATTCTGGTGAAATACTGCAGTGTTGCGGGACAATGTGCTTCCTAGTATTGGTGGCAACAGAGTCCATCTGAGCTGCAACAGATTGATCTTTGAAGTTATCTGAAGACTCAGGCAATGAAGGTAGGATAGTCCTAATCTGGACACATAGTAGTCCGTGTCTGCAAAGAGGCTCAAGTGGTCCCTGCAATGCTTAAGGTGACAGGAAGGTTGTCATCCTTGGTAGTGATGGTATTCATCAATAATCATCAGCGTGCAAAGGTGTGTGGTGAGAATAAGGTGGGGTTTATATTTGCACATGGGCTGTACATTGTGCTGCATGCATTGGGTGGTTGTACACCCATTCGTGTGCACTTTCTCCGCTTTGCAGAGATATTGCTCTTGGTGAGCAGATGGGTGAACATGTTGTTCTATACCCAATTCTCCACACTCTTATGGTTGTCCAGTTGTCCTTCAGGTCCGGGCAGATGATTATCACCTCTGGACATTCTCCAGGACATTGGATGTTGTAAAGATTAGCACCATCAACTGTGACAAGCTAGACTAATTCATGGCTTATATGCTGAGGAGGTCGCTGGTCTTGGTAAGGGTTGGGCTATCCATAGTGTGGATGTGTGCGATTGTGATGGGCGCCTTGGGCGCATGCCAGCTGTTCTGGCATATCAAAGTGGGTGGATATGCCCAATTGATTATATTTCCCGCAGCCATAAACTTCGGGCTGGGAAGTAGCAGTGATGGTTGGAATTTTCCTTGCAGTAGATGGGGATGTGGAATGACTGGAATCAAGAGATGTGGGATGAATAAGATTGAGTATGTGTGATGAGGTCAAATTGGAGAGTGAGGTCCAAGTGAGTGTTTGTGCCAGCAGGGCCCATAACCTTTAAGGATATGGGTAGTATGCACGCATGGATCGGAGGGAGAACAACCACTCTCTGTGGTGTGGTGCTACGCAGTCTAATATATGTGTGGATACATTCCTACAGTAAGGCTGTGCTACCATCACTGGGGATGCCACTACTCCGGCCAAGCACACACACCAATGGTCACACACTTATTGTATGGGCACTGATACTTGTATCAGGTTGCTGCTGGATCTGATCCTAACAGTTTGTGTAGGGCATGAAGCTGCCAAAGGTGTTTGCATGGACTTGGTCGGAGAAGGGCCGCGTATGCAACAGCAGTTGAGTTTGATGGTGGCAGCGCTGTTGAGGGAAGAGGAGGTGGGGGTGAGTATACACTGACCAGGAAAGGGGAGGATGGGAGCATGAATACACGTCGCAGCTTACAAGAAGAGACCAGGCAGACGTTGGCAATGGCTTGATGTGGACAAGAGATCTAGAATGAACTAGATGCAGGGGCGGTGTGAGAGCAGTATTGGGGAACGAATTGAATGAGATGTGGGTCTCGCACCATGTCTGAATCCATCACATTGACTTGGAATACTTGGTTCCTGTCACCCTTCTGCGTGGGCGATGCCCATTCTATGTGGCCATTGCCTGTGGTTAGAAAGCCAACTAAGAAATCGATTTGATGTATGCACCTTTATTCCAGCCTTTCTGGCCTTTTCTTTTTCTTTGCACTCCTAGAAATGTATGTGAAAAGTGTGAGCGTTAAGTCATATAAGATGAGATGAGTTAGATGTACCTTGAGGGTATCTTTATTGATACCTGACATGCCGCCACAAATGAGCGAATGCGCTGAGGTGCTGCCACAAAAGTGCAACTGTGAAGTCAATGCGTTGCTGCAAAGGGGCCCAGATGAGGGCAAACATGAGCAAGATGGGCCAATGCAAAAGTTGTCATGCAAGGATATCCTGTCCACTTGGGCGGGAGCAGCCCTTTGGGATCCAGGATGGCCAGCTGGAGAGCAAATCACTGATTTGAAAGGGCCTGTTGAGGCCAAGAAGAACAATGACAGCGGCGGTCTCCATGTTGGTTGAAGAGGGGGGCTGGTGTGCTGCTGAATGGGTCGGATGGGTGGCACCACCGTGGGGCAGAGAAGCAGTGAGAGGGCCAGCCACAAAAAAAGATGCAAGTGTGTCAACATCGAGTTGTCGGCGAGGCGGACATGGGACGTACTGGTGAGCGTAAGGAAGTTGTGTGTCCGAGTAGATGTGGGCATGATAGGGGCAGACCCCTGCTGTTCAGGGATTATGCCTTCGTCTGAGGAGCGGACGGCGGCATAGGAGGGGCTGTGTCGCCGACGTCGGCATCACGGTCAGAAACCCAGCTTAGACTTTGATGTTGGAGCAGTTGGATGCAAGAGCGTGGGGGCAGGCAGGAATGGGGAGCACAAGGGGGGCATCGGGAGGATGAGCGATGCACAAAACTGAAAAAGAAAAAGACTCACCTATTTGAACCCTCACAAGAAGTGCAAGCTCCTTGTCATGTTGTGCGCGTGCCGCCGACACAGGTTCGAGCAGCCAGGTCATGAGACCTGCGATGGTTCCTGCTTCAGCTTCTGGGCAGGCTTCGTTTGGGGGACTTGGTCACAGTCTTGGTGTTGAGGAGACAGCGTCATCACTTGGAAGTGCAAATTGGGGTGGCTTCTTTTGGTGTGCTGGCAGAATGGAGTGGGGGGTGGGTGGCACCACCATGGGGCAGAGGAGTGGTGGGGGGACTGGTTGGGAAAAAAACTGCAAGAGCGAGGGGGACGTACCAGGGAGGGTGAGTAGGTACAGCTCGGACGAGCGCAGACACAGGCGGACAATGCGGGCAGTGGCACCCCATCTGTTTAGCATCATAGCATCTTCGTGCTGGAGGGGTGGGATTGTGGCGAGGACGGGGATAGGACGTGTAGAAGGGTCAGGACAACGTGCGCAGAACTTGGGGGGGAAGAGTTAGACTCACTTATTCGAACCCCACATAGAAAACTGTGAGCTCCTCGTTGTTGTTGTTGCATGCACTGCCGACTTTCCCATCCACAGGGTCAAAGAGGTAGGGGAGCAGGCAGGCGCAGGGGTGGTGTTTGTCGAGACCTTGCAATGGTGAGGAGTCTGAGGAGATAGAAAATATCGCTAAGGGAAGATGGGTGTGAGGAGCAAACAGATGACTTACAAAAATATGACACATACAATCGGAGCCAGGCCAGCAGATCTGGCATAACCAGATCACACACGGGACCCGGGCCTACAGTTACATGCAGCACCGTGAAGCAGCAGACTGGCTAGATGATATGCACGATGCAGTCAAGTTCTTTCTGGATTCCAGATTCCATAGATAGCAGCGGTGCCCAATCCGGAACATGATTCCAATAAATGTGATTTGATACAATTAGTTTTCCTTCAATAGCTTTCTAATCGGGTCAAATAAATGTCTATTTATTAGATGGTATTCGACCCCATTCAATTGTATTCAATTTTATTCAATCCAATTAGATCCATTTTTCACTGGGGATGAGAGCTCCAGACTTTGTCAGTGCCAGGAATGGCTTGTCTATTGCAAATTCTTCCAACAAGGAATCTTTGTATTCCTCGTAAGAGATTTTACACACTCGATTGTGATGCCTGAGGGCAGAAATGATCTTGGTAACATCCTTGTTGGACTCCATGAGGTCAGCAAATATGACAATAGGCAATTCTGGCCAGATATCTAGTGTCTTTGAGGTGACCAATCATTGTGCAGTGCAGTAAAGTTTGAGATCCAGGCGACATGGTGAAGTAAACACAATCCATCGCCATCTGCAGCACACATGTACCAGTGTTTGCCATTCATCATAATCATGGTCGTCGTCAAATACTACGTCGGGATCATCTTTGCCTAGACAGAACTCGAAAGTGTCTAGGAGGACATTGTTGGGGAGTGTGTCGATAGTCACCTGCAGGTAAAGCCGGTCTACTCTGCACAATTCAGTACAAGTCATCTTATGAAGGACCTACTTTTCATCACTCACCACAGCCCTCTTCGACCCACAACATCTTTCGTTGATGTGCAACATGCTTTCGCTTGTTGGAACCCTTGATGGCCAGCATTAGCGATGTATTGCAAGATGTGTAGTTGGAAGTTTCGAGGAGGAAGGAGAGGGACTAGTGAGTGATGAATCAATCTGGAGACTGGGTGGATGCTTGGAGTAAGGTGGTCATCCAAGCCTTGGGTTTGAGGTGTGTTAAACATGTGTCATTTGTCCTTGTGTATTTGGCACAGCCCTTATGACCAATGTATTGGCCCGCCCCACATTCCATTACACAACCACAGGAAGGTGACGATGATAATCCTGACCAAAATCACTCTCTCATTGTGTTTAATATCCTCTTAGCAGATACACAAGGCATTCCAAGCAAAGCCCATGCAATTGCAGCAGGTTTCTTGATTGCTGCTGGTACCCAGGCATGCCACTTCACCCAACACCTGTGCCAACTCAACCTCGCTTTCCACCTTATGGGACATCGTCACCAACTCACTGCATGGTCGCAATTCCCTCACAACACAGCCCTTGCTTACTTGGTCCAGGGACAAGAATAGGAACAACTTGGGATTGTATTGATGGTTTGAAGGGACAGGGTTCTAAATGGTGCATAGTCATTGGGGTGCCTGTGTGCTGTTGAACTGACAATTGTCCCCAAGACCAGCACTCTTCCAGGCATGCCAGTGCCCTGGTCTCATGCCTGCCCTTTTGTAGCAGCACCTCAATCCCCTGCCTACCTGCCTGCGACGGTGACTTGATCATCATGTTTGTCCTCCTTCAAGTTTCACAGCGGCACTCCAAGTGAGCTGCCTCTATTCTCTTTTTTCATCCCCTCTTACAGCATCAAACAGGCCTACACCTGACCTTGCCCTCTATCTGGGGCTCTAACGCCTCGATCCTTGTGGTGGCAACTCTCAGTTGCATCAGTGGGTTTGAGGCCAGCGGTGGCCCTTGGTAGGGATAAGTGCACCATCTATGGTCAACAGCGCTCCCCCTTGTTAGTCCACCCCAATGTCAGCGGGTCCGGCTGCATCGGCATTGGCACTCTTAGCCATGCTTTCCCTTTCTCTCGCCTCTTAATTTGGGTGCAGCAAGCGGCAGTTCGCCTGTATGTATGTGGCAGACCCAAGATGACACAGGTTGGCGTACTTACCACCTCCACACATGCCTCGGCCAGAACAAATCAACAAGCAAGTATGTGTCAGCCAACAGGAAGCAGCTTGTGAACAATCACATTTGGCAGCCTGTTGCAACTGGCCCCAACTGGTCCTTTGAAGTCCCTTTGGGCATCAAACATGCGATGCAACCATAAATGCAACCTTCCAACAACCCCACAGACTGCAATCAAAAGTCTGGTTGCAATCGGTTGTAATCTGGTTGGGTTGGAGCCTTTCGCAGTCCATGTAACCAGACTTGCAAACTCTACTCATGGCCCTCCCAACTCGTCCTCTGCCACCCTGCCTTCCTCCTCTGCATCCGTCCATGGTCCCTCGAATGGCAAAGGGTGTCCTACATGACATGATGCTGAAGGTGATTTCAATGTAAATCAAGGAGAACGTAGCTGTCAAACCTTGTCGGACACCACACCTTTGGCCCCTCAATGCTACTTACCTCCAAGTCTCCCTCACCACATCAGTCCCCTCCATGGTCATCAATGTGCCTAATCCCTCTACCCATGTGGCACTGCGCTCGCTATATTCCTGGGGGTTTTCACCCACAGCATTGGGCAAGGGCCTTCATAAAGACAGTCAAAGGATATTGATCACTCGTGGCATGTTAACCCCTGGTGTCCGAATAATGTGCGACCCTGTTTAACCCAACTCACACACAGGTGCATTTTGGGCACCATGTCCAGGCATGTTGTTGTAGACCTTTGTATTTCACTTTGCACAATGACACCATCTCATTTTCAGGTTTGTTGTTGGCACCCATAAAGTTTTGAACGCATCAGCCACCACTGCCACTTCATAGAATGAGATACTGTTCAAGTCCTACAATACATCACCAAATTGTTGGTGTCCTAACCCATCCCAGCAGCCAGCATGCCAGACATGTGGCACTGCGCTGCTGCGCAACACACATAGGATAGATGGAAAGCCTTCTGTGCACATGCTCATGCGCTCATCGACTGTCAATTCTATATATTCTACTGGAATGGATGCCGCAAGAAGGTGGTAAACCGGAACACAAATGGTGGGACTGAGGGCACAAAAGTAGGGCTATCCCGGAAATGAGTGGTCGGCTGCCTCGGACGTCCGAACTCACGAAGGGAATGGGAATTCCCGCGAAATGTGTCAAAACAAACACACACAAAACCCCGCATCGCCATTGAATCGTCTACACACACAAAGACACCCAGGTTCTCTTTCATGGATTTCAGGGTCACCTCTACCCGCCTTCAAAAAATACCCTTTGCCTCGTTCTGAGAAATTTGACGTGCCTCTCAGCTACGGAAATATGACCGCCCGTAGACGCCGAGCACAGCGATACTCGAGCTCACTACGCGCAAGTGAGAGGTCCAGACTTCGTCAACGTATGCGATTAATGGGGTCGCTTGGCATCACCCGTCTTTCGACTGGCCGACAGGATATGGTGTCGAATAGGAAGCTGACAGGTGTATGAGGATGGTGGTGCGTGGACGTCTTTGCTGATCTCCTCTATTCCACTTACAGTAACCCCGTTTTTTCTGTTTAGTAGTACTTGTACTCATCCTTGCACATCCTCCGGAGGCTGACAGCGAGCAGCTTTGGGCCCACAGATGAAGATACCAGAGCGCTCCTCATGCCCGGTGACGTCCAGTATCAAAATCCAAATCCCGTGCAAGGGCTCCGAGATCAAAGTCGACCACGACGGGACGTTATGATTGGTCAAGTTCGACAACTTCCCTCCCCTCTCTATACTTGCGTACTGTAGTCAATGGAGCATGCACGTGGCACTCGTCCTGCTCCTGTCTTTGCATACGACAAGCTCGTGCAAGAAAGGATCATCCGCGTTTCTGCATCGGTACAGCGAACCCGTCTATCGCGTGCTTCAACAAGATCGTCACTGTCCGCCTCTATTCCTTCTATGACCGCCACCGTTCATGGTCTTCCCATCCAGGCACCGTCACAGGTGGCACGTTGGGCGGATGTCAAGCTCGACTTCGTGCTGAAGGCGATTTGGAAGAAGGTCAAGGGGAACGAGGAGAACCTTCCGATGGGTATGCGGATTCTGGAGCATCTCGACCATCTCAAATCTCAACATCGTCGGTCCACGTTCAACTCGACTAATGTGCGTGTGCGCATGTGCCAATTCTCACCATCATTTTGTCCCTGACATTTTCCTTCGTAGGTCGATTCTACGAGTAATTCGAGGCACACACAGACGTATATTCTCGTTTTCCAACTCATTGGCGGCGACAAGATTGGTTTTTGAGGACGCCTGGGACCAACACGGCTGAAATACCACAGCGGAAGCAGAACGTAGCGTCACTTGTGCTCATCATGCCCAGCGACAAGGCCTCA
>Ga0307510_10000507_pt1 | contig 38673 bp, 24 predicted proteins | sample 12_EM_MG_FD_207224 | JGI IMG/M metagenome (GOLD analysis project Ga0307510, IMG submission 207224) | Populus trichocarpa ectomycorrhiza microbial communities from riparian zone in the Pacific Northwest, United States - 12_EM | ecosystem: Host-associated > Plants > Roots > Unclassified | place...
TTGAAGACTGCCGGGGAATAACTTACCTGGAATTGCTGACACCAGGTTTGTAGGGGAAGAAGGATAGTCAGGGACAAGACACGCGTTAGCTTTTTCATATACTAAAGATATGCATATGAACGAATTTCCCCCTTTCCGTTTTCTTACAATTTTACCAGCCCTCTCTCCCACCCAATTCCTAAATTCCAGCAGCACATCTGCCGCACCTCTTAGCAATTCCCGATTTTGGCGGAATTACTTCTTCAATCCGAGATACTTTTTTCTAGGATTGCGCTTGGTGTGATAAAACTTCCAAACCGAAATTGTTTTTTGTTCCGTTTCAATGGAAAAGATTATTACAAAGGGATATTTCTTCAAGCCTAACTCATAATAGTGCTTATATGTATTTCTCCACCTGGAGGGATGGGCACAGGCTTGTTGCAACGCACGATCGACGGCTTCAACAAATCCTTCAGCGGCGTTAAGACTTCTTTTGAGATACCACTTTATGGATTTTTCATATTCCTTTTGGGCCTCCTCGTGTACTATATAGGTAAAGCTCATTTAGCCTTATGCCCTTTAAGAATTTTGTTGATTTGCTTTTTGCTTTCGGTTGCAGTAATCATTTTACTTTTGCCCGACTTTTGAGAGTTGTAACGGCTATCTAATTCTGTCTTCAGCTCATTTGTATATTCAACTCCTGATTCTTCAATGTCTGATTTCATCAGGGTATAAAATGCTTTTATTTTTTTGTCGTCGGCAACTTCTAAATAGCTATGTAGCTGCTGGCGTATGGAAGTTGTATTCATGTAAGCTAATTATAGATAAAGATACAGTTTTTGGGGAGTATTGCCTGTTTTCTAAGGTCGACATGAATCAGATTGATTATCAATTCGTTAATACCCTTTCTCACCCCACCTTAACCCTCACCACCACACACGAATAAGCCGGCAACTCAACCTTCACCCCCTTCCCCGAAACCTTCATCTCCTTCACCAAAGGCGCCACCACATCGGGATGCTCCAAACTATTCATTCCCCCCGGCGTCACCCCGGCCAGCGTCGTAACCCTGGCACTACCCCCCGGCCGCCCACCAGTCACCACAATCGTCTTCAGCTTCCCCTTATCGGACAAATTCACCAGCTTCAGTATCAATTCTCCAGTAGGCTCATCAAGACAAGCCGTCCCCCAGCAGCTATCCTGCCCCGTAAGAGGCGCCCCCCTGTCAAACAGATCGACAACAGCCGTCCCCTTATTGACCGAGAACAGCTGCTGCACATAATAATTAGGAGTAGCATAAGACCGGGTATTGTCAAACCAGATAAGATCAGGCGTCCACTGCCAGCCGGTGACATGCGCAAACAAAGGCGCATAGGATGCCATCGTTACTACATCCGCATTGCGCTCGATCCCGGTCATAAACGCCGCCTCGGTAAGAGCAGTCCGCAGATTATTCTCATTCTTCAGACTGCCGATCCTGTCACTTTGCGCAGCATACTCACCCACAAATATTTTCGGTCCCTGCCGGTCATATTTATCATAGCGCGTAGCATTCTGCAGGAACCACTCCGGTGAATTATAAAAATGTTCGTCGATGATATCGACATGCCGGCTGCGCAGAACAGAATCGATGTATTGGAACTCCTGCTTCTGCGGAGTATAACCCGAACTACAGATCAGCTGCATATAAGGATAACGGGCTTTTATAGCCTTCGTGAACACCGCCAGCCGCTCGGCATACTGCGGACCCCAGTTCTCATTACCCACACCCAATAATTTCATGTTGAATGGCGCCGCATGCCCAAGTGCCGCTCGCCTGGCACCCCAGGTCGTCGTAGTGGCATCCCCATTGGCAAATTCAATCAGATCAAGCGCATCTTTAACATAAGGATCAAGCTCAGCCAAAGGCACTACCTCCGCCGCATCGAACTGACAGGAAAGCCCGCAGTTTATTATCGGCAAAGGAGCTGCACCAATGTCTTCACAAAGCTGAAAATATTCATAAAAACCCAGCCCAAAACTTTCAAAATAATCAGGCGTCTGCCGCAAAGGCACATCATCATTCCAGATGCTCATTATCAGCTGACGATTTTCCAAAGGCCCTATCGTCTTCTTCCATTGATAACGATGTACGATATCCTTACCCTCTACAATACACCCACCTGGAAAACGCAAAAAGCCCGGATGCAGATCAGCCAGCTTTTGCGCCAGATCCGTCCGAAGCCCACCCGGCCTACCCTTCCAGGTCTCACCGGGGAACAGGGAAACCCGGTCGATCTCCAGCTGCCCGCCGCCCTGGAAACGCAACAACAGCTTTCCCTGGCTGGCCGTATCCGCAGCAGTAATAGAAAAATGCTGCTCATGCCAGCCCGTATCCGTAGCACTCAGATCAATAGCCGACTCTCCAATACTTGCTCCTTTACTATTAAGCAGCTGCGCACTCACTCCCACACCCATCGAACTCATCCCCACATTCGGTCCCGCAGCAGCACTCGCCCCTGCGCCAACATTCCCACCTCCACCAACACCCGTCACACCCACACCCCCACGCCTGTATCTCACCATCCCCTCATACCTCACCCCCTTCCTGAACCCCATCCCCCCAAAACCCTCATTGACCAACCCAACCTTATCCCCTTCACTCAGATTAACCTGCATATACTTCGGATCAGCAGCATTCACCTGGCTCTGATTGATCACCATAAAAATACCCGTCCTCACCCGGGCCGGCTGCGTAGCCCAACCCATCAGCGGTTTGGGGAAGTCAAAAGACGCATTCTCAACCATCTCCGCATAAAGCCCCCCATCAGCCCCACGGTTGATATCCTCAAAAAATAATCCCCATAAAGTCGGGGATATCTTAGCCTTTATCAGGCGCGTATTCACAGTAAGGACGTCCTGGGCCTCAACCCGGACAACGAGCATAATGCTCAAAAAAGCAAAAAAAAATTTCCTGTATGGCATACATAAAATTATCCCATTCCAGGAAAAATGAGCAGCTACCAACCTGGAAAATACATGTATATGGACATATCGGCATCCCCGCAAAACCAACGCAGCAAATCCGCGGACAAATCCCGATCCCAACGACCTACCCAGACCCGGCACAAGCAAAGACAGCGCCGCCCGTCGCCGGAACAACACCCCACCCCAAAAATCTATTTCCCCCTATCCATCGTCATGATATCCCGGTCAAAAAGATACAAACCGCTCTTATCATCCCCGATCAGCTCCAGCTTATCATTACATTCCCGCGCCAGCCTCTCCTCTTCCATCTGCTCCATCACATACCACTGCAGGAAATTGTGCGTCGCATAATCCTTCTCACTAAGCGCGATATCCACCAGGTTATTGATACTCTCGCTGACCTTTACCTCATGCTTGAACAGCTGTTCAAAAGCAGCCTTCAAAGACACAAACGTCAGTATCGGCTGTTCCAAAGCCGGAACTACAGCAAACCCACCCCTTTCATTGATGTAGTGAAGCAGTTTCAACATATGCATACGTTCCTCTTCGCTATGACGGAAAAAGAATTGCGTGCAGCCTTTCAGCCCCGGCTGTATCTCTGCCCAACTTCCCATGGCAAGATAAGCCTGCGACGATTGAGCTTCCATCCATACCTGCCTGTTAAGGGCCTCTTTCATGTGTTGAGATAACATAGTGGTGTTTTTAAAGAGAAAAGATAAGGCAATTTTCTTTAAATTGAGGGAACAAGCAGCCATATGCCACCCAAACACCAACCCAACGATCCTCGTCAACACCAGCCTGATCCCCGGCAATCCAAACCTCCACAACACAACGATCTTCCCCCTCAACCAATCAACAAAAAGTCACCCAAACACCAACCCAACACACCGCAGCCCTCCAATACCTACGACGCCATCGTCATCGGCTCCGGCATCAGCGGCGGCTGGGCCGCAAAAGAGCTCTGCGACCACGGCCTCAAAACCCTCGTCCTCGAACGCGGCCGCAACATCGTTCATAATAAAGACTATCCCACCGCCACCATGGCCCCCTGGGAATTCCCGCATCGCAAACAAATGCCCGAAGCATTCATAAAAGAAAACCCGCTCATCACCACCGCAGCCGGCTTCGGAGAAGACACCGCCCACTTTTTTATAAAAGACAAAGACCATCCCTATGTCCAGGAAAAACCATTTGACTGGATCCGCGGTTACCAGGTAGGCGGCAAATCCCTGATCTGGGGCCGCGCCTGCCCAAGATGGAGCCCCTATGACTTCACCGCACCCGCCCGCTATGGATACGGCATCGAATGGCCCATCAGCTATGCCGACATCGCGCCCTGGTACTCCTACGTCGAACGCTTCTCAGGCATCTGCGGCAACAAGGACGGCCTCGAAGCAATGCCCGACGGCGACTATCTCCCCGCCTTCGACTTCAACTGCGTAGAAAAACACATCCAACAAAAGATAAGCGAACACTATCCCGATAGATTCATGATCCAGGGCCGCTGGGCTCAGCTGACAAAACCCAACCCCATCCACCTCCAGCAGGGTAGGTCCCAATGCCAGGCCCGCGATATGTGTATGCGCGGCTGCCCATTCGGCGGTTACTTCAGCTCGGTCTCCTCTACCCTGCCCTGGGCAGCCAAAACAGGTAACCTGACTATCCGACCCTTTTCCGTTGTCCACAATATCATCTACGACGAAAAAAAAGAAAAAGCCACCGGCGTACGCATCATCGACACCAATACAAAAGAGGTCATCGAATATTACGCCCGGATCATTTTTGTCAACGCCTCCGCCCTAAATAGCAACCTCATCCTCCTCAACTCAACCTCCCATCGTTTTCCCAACGGTCTCGGCAATGACAACGGGCTGCTGGGGAAATACGTCGCCTTCCAGAACTACCGGGGTTCCCTACACGGAACCATCGACGGCTTTGAAGATAAATATTATTTTGGCCGCCGACCCTCAGAGTCCATGATGGCTAATTTCCGGAATTTGAAAAAACAGGACACCGATTTCGTCGGCGGCTACATGGCCTTCATGGACGTCTATCGCGGCGAACCCGACACCCACGACCTTCCGGAACAGATCGGCCCCTCGTATAAAACGTCTTTAACAGAACCCGGCGGCTGGGAATTATACATGTACATGCAGGGAGAAACCATCCCCAAAGAAACCAACACGGTGAGCCTGAGCAAAACCGAAAAAGACCAATGGGGCATCCCCCTCCTCGTTACCAAAGTGGACTATGATGACAACGACGAACGATTGCTCAAAGACTTCCTCACCCAAAGCCACGAAATGCTGGATAAAATAGGAGTAAAAAACATTACTACTCACGATAACCATTGGGCGCCCGGCCGGGATATCCATGAAATGGGCGGATGCAGAATGGGCAAAGACCCAACAACGTCATTATTAAATAAGCACAACCAACTCCATCATTGTAACAATGTCTTCGTCACCGACGGCGCCTGCATGACCAGCACCGGCAATGCCAGCCCATCGATCCTCTATATGGCCCTCACCGCTCGCGCAGTCAACTACGCAGTCGAAGAATTAAAAAAACAAAACCTCTAAAACCCGCCCCGGGGAGTCCAATCCTCACAACCCTATCCCCATAGACGGCGCAGTCCCCAACCCCCTCCCCCGACGATATTTCGTCGTTTGACACAATCTCAAGTCGGGATTTCGTCAAAATCATCCTCATAGCATCTATAATATAATGAAAATCAATAAACTAACTTCAGGCACGCTATTAGAATAGGTAAAGCAAAACTAAAGACCATGAAAAAAACCGACTGCCTCCAGCTCCTCTATTCGTCAAAAAAGGTAACCCCCAGCCTCTCCTTCGAGATAAAAACCCTCGAATCCATCATTCAATATGACGAACCCGTCAATTCACAAATATTTAGTCACGACTATTTCGAGATTGTCTGGGTCACCCAGGGTACCGGCCTCTACCGCGTAGACATGCAACAATTCTGCATCAGCCCAAACCAATTGTTTTGCATCCGCCCCGGCGAAGTACACCTCATCGAATCCGGCGAAGACCTCGAAGGATATGTCATCACCTTCACAAGAAACTTTCTCGGCATGAACGAAATGGACCCCGACCTGGTACACCCCGGCGGCTTATATCAGCTATTCGACCACTGCAAAGCCATAAAGGTCAAGAACGACACCGCAGACATGGCCCTCATCATGGAGCGACTGCTAAAAGAATTCAACAACTTCGATCTCTTCAGACTGGAACTGCTCAAACGTTATTTCAAGATCTTCCTGATCTATCTGTCGAGACAGCTGGAAGAGAACAGCCTGCTGACAACCCAAACCCGAAGCCTTGGCCTCGTCCAAAAGTTTATGGAACTCCTCAACACCAACTTTAAAGAAATGAAAATGGTCGCCGATTATGCCCGTGAGTTAGCCGTCACCCCCAACTACCTCAACGAAAGCATAAAAAAAGCAACCGGCTACCCCGCAAGCTACCACATCCGGCAACGCATCGCTCTCGAGGCCAAACGCCAGGCCGCATACTCCGACGTCTGCATGAAAGAGATAGCCTATCACCTGGGATTCTCCGACTCCGCACACTTCAGCAAATTCTTTAAGAACACAACCGGAATGAACTTCACCGACTTCAAAAAAGAAAAATTCGCCATCTCCATGGCCTGACACCAACTCGCCGCAACCCTACCCTTATAAAATACTCGTCACCTTTAGTGACAACATCGCCATACCCCCATCCCGTTGCACCAGCACCTTCACCCTCGGACCTATCGTCCGGAGAAGCCCCTGGTATACCTGTAGGTCCTGCTTCGTATCCCCATTGACCGAGAGCACCATATCCCCTTCCTTAAAGCCCGCCTTCTCCCCGGGCGACTCGGGCATGACATCAGTGACAACGATCTTCCCCCCGATCAGAGCGATCGCTACCCCACTATAGCTGTAATCGAACGGCTGATCGTATGCCGTATTCGGAAGAATATAGATCTCCGAACGATCATAATTCAGTATCAGGTTGAACCGTCTCAAAAGATCATTCCCGATCAGCCCCGCCAGCTGCGGGTAACTGGTCACGTCATACGCGTCCTCAAAAACATAGGTCGGTATCTGCCTGAACTGAAAAGGCCCCAGCGTGAACGTCTTCAGCGTAGTCAGCTGCATCCTCATCTTGCCCCCCAGACCCGCACCCTGTATATGCACCGGCTTCTTCCGCTTCGGACTAAAGACCGCACTGTCCGAAGTAAAACTGGAGGAGAACAACAGACACAAACCCGCCCCCGTATCAAAATAAAACCTCGACCGGATCGCCCGCGCATCCATCATCTGCCCTTCCAGCATAGGCAACCCGTAAAGCCGCGGACGCAGTAAAAACCCACCCTTCGGATAAACAACAGACCCCTTGGTATAAATATCCATTTTCAACTGATCATAATCCACCCTCACGAGGTACCGCGAAAAGAAACTATACCCGATGATCCCGTCGATCTTCTCCCCATAAATACTGCTGAGCAGATCGTAATCAACGACCTGCATCGACAGGCTGTCGATAGTGATCCCCCCAAGATGCAGGGACTGAGTATCCACCAGACGCTGCGGACAGATCCCCCCTACACCATGGATAAAGGCCGAACTGCCATGCGGGATCATGTTCAACCGGTCCGCCGTCAACGAGTCCAGCGAAATACTCCCGCAACCCGTATCAAAAATAAAATTAAGACTATCCTGGAAAGAGCCGATCCGCGCTTTCCCTATAATGACCCCACCAAAAAGTATACGAAAATTGACACTGGTGAGATAACGATCCGCCGGCAGTCCCTCATCCTGGGCGGCAACCGGCCTCAAGGTGCCGGCAAGTAAGGCAAGAAGAGATAGTAATAGCAATCGCATAGTTTAGCATTTAATGGTTCTCTCACTTAACATAAAATGTTGACAGTCAAAGACAATTTTTTTCAAAGACCAATTGCAGTAATTTGTATTAAAATTGAGCAACAGACGGGAGACTTGCGATCCACAGCTTATACATGTTGGTACAAGTTGGTACAAATTCAGACGGGCAAAAGAACTACCCTAATTTTACGTCACTATCACTCTCATTTTTATAGCTATGCAAACCGACGAAACCCTCATCCGGCAGGTAAAAAAATTGTTCGAAGAAAAGACCGGCTGGGGAGATAGCGAGAATTGGACAAACCAGGATTTCTTGCAGCTCAGCGAGCTCATCCGCGACCAGACCGAAGTGACCCTTAGTCACGTCACGCTGAAACGCGTCTGGGGAAAAGTCAAATACGATAGCCTCCCCAATACCCATACACTAAATACCCTGGCCCAATTCCTGGGGTATGATAACTGGCGGGACTTTGCCGTACAGCATCATGTGCTGCCGCAGCCTGCAGAAGCCCCAACCACAAACCCCGGCAACGGGATCACCACCACAACTCCCAACCCAACCACAAACACCAACCCACAAACCCCATTCACAGCGTCAAAACCAACCACCAACCCAAACACAAACCCAAACACAACCATAAACCCCAACGTCCCCCCAAACCCGACCCTGTCCCCAACAAGACGCCTGCGCAAAAGACTCTGGCTCCTGACCCCTCTGGCCGTCATCTTACTCGTCCTCCTCTATCTCCGTGGCCAACAACCCCCACCCCAACCCCACGACTATGCCTTTAGTAGCAAAAAAGCAGTCACCTCCGGCCTCCCCAACTCCGTCGTCTTCGACTACGACGCCAGCCGCTCACCCGATGACTCCGTCGTTATCCAACAATCCTGGGATACCACCCGCCGCGTAAAAGTCGCAAAGAACGATCACCAGCATACCTCCGTTTACTATTATCCCGACTTCTACCACGCCACCCTCCAGGTTCACAACCACGTCGTCAAAACACATAACCTGCTCATCCAATCCAATGGCTGGCTCCCACTCGTAGAACAGGACCCCGTACCCGTCTATTTCAAAAAGGAGGAAGCCATCCACAACGGGAAAATGAGTATCACCGCCGACCAGATCAAACAAAAGAACATCCCGCTCCAGCCCTCACCCCCCACCGTTATGTTCACCAATGTCCGCGACTTCGGCGAGATCTACTCCGATCATTTTGTCTTCGAAACCTCGCTAAAGAACGACTACGCCGAAGGCTCCTCCGTCTGCCAGCTCAGCCGCATCTACCTGCTCTGCGAAGGCACCGCCATCTGGATCCCCCTATGCTCCAAAGGCTGCATCTCCACCGTCGATCTCTTCTTTACTTATTTCTATACATCCGGCAAACGCGAAGACCTCTCCAACTTCGGCGTCAATTTTAATGAGTATGTCAAACTCCGCATCGAATCAGACAGCGGCCAGGCCAAAATATTAGTCAACGACAACCTTGCCTACACCGTCAAACGTCACATCATCCGAAGCAAGATCATCGGCATAATGTTCCGCTTCCAGGGCACCGGCTCCCTCGACTATGTATCCCTCTCCAACGACAAAGTCTCCTATCGCGACAACTTCGACTAAACTGTTTTATCAGTATTTAATTGTTTTTCAGCCAATTATACAAGATTTAATCAAATGATTAAAAATATTGATTAAATCATTTACCTTTGCCAAATAATCAAACACGCGCATGCCCAAAGCGAAACCAGCAACAGTAAAAGAAGCCTCCACCGAAGAAAAGATAAAAGAAGCCGCACGCAAACTCTTTACCCAAAAAGGCTTCTCCGCAACCCGTACCCGCGACATAGCCGAAGAAGCAGGCATCAATCTCGCCCTCCTGAACTATTACTTCCGAAGCAAACAAAAACTGTTCGACATCATCATGATGGAAAACTTCCGCCAGTTCATCCAGGGCATCTCCTTCAATTTCCTCGAACAAAACACGACCCTCGATCAAAAAATAACAAAGGTCGTATCCATGTATATCGACTTCCTTACCCAAAACCCCGACCTTCCCCTCTTTATCCTCAACGAACTACGAAACAACCCGGAACAGCTCGCAGCCAACATCGGCGACCAGGTCGGTTCGACCCGCTCCCAACTCTTCGGCCAGCTCAAACTCGCCTCCGAAGAAGGCAAAATAGGCGACATCAACCCCTTCCACCTGATGGCAAACCTTATAGGCCTTACCGTCTTCCCCTTTGTCGCCCGACCCATCCTGCAAAAGGTCACAGGCGTCACCGACAACCAATTCAACGAACTAATGCAACAACGAAAACAACTCATACCAATATGGATCAAAACCATGCTGCTACCTAAATAAACAGGCGCCACCCAGCGCTGCAACTTTTTTTTACCCATCAATTAATCAAATGATTAAATCAAAATAATAAGCAAAATGATCAAGCTCACCCCACTCCTGCTGCTGCTCTTCGCCTGGCGCACCAGCATCTCCCAACCTCTCACTCTCTCCGAATGTTATACACTCGCTGAGAAAACCTACCCCCTGACCAAACAACGCGCCCTCATCGAAAAAACAAAAGAATACACCATCGCCAACATCAGCAAAGGCGTCTACCCCCAATTCCTCGTCAATGGCTCCGCGACATATCAATCCGACGTAACAAAGATCACCCTGCCACAGAGCACCAACCTCACCATTCCTTCCGTTTCAAAAGACCAATACAAACTCTATGGCGAAGTCTCCCAAACGCTCACCGACTTCGGCATCAACAAACAACGCCGCACCATCAGCCAAACCGACGCTCAGCTCCAACAGGAAAACCTCAACACCCAACTATACCAGCTAAAAGATCGCATCAACCAGCTCTTCTTCGGCACCCTGCTCATAGACGAACAGCTGGAACAGAACGACCTCGCAGCAAAAGATATCCAAACAGGTATCAACAACGTCCAGGCCACGATACACAACGGCACCGGCTTTACCAGCAGCCTCAACAAGCTAAAAGCCGAACTCCTCAAAACCAACCAACAGGCTATCGACCTCCGCTCAACCCGAAAAGCCTATACCGATATGCTCAGCCTGTTCATCGATCAACCCGTAACCGACACGACAAAACTCACAAAACCAATCCCCTCCGCCCTAACGACCTCGATCAATCGCCCCGAGCTAAAAGCCTATGACCTCCAGATCCAATCCTACACCCAGCAGCTCCGCCTTACAAAACTTAATCTCAATCCGCAGCTCAACGCCTTCTTCCAGGGCGGCATGGGCAAACCCAACCCGGTAAACTTCCTGTCCACCAACCTCAACGGGTATTATATCACCGGCATCCGCCTCACCTGGACCATCGGCGGTTGGTATACTTATAAAAAAGACCGGCTGATCAACCAGAACAACCAGGAAATGATAAAGGCACAAAAGAACACCTTCCTCTTTAATACCCAACTAACCCTGGATCAGCAAAAAGAAGACATCACAAGATACCAGCAGCTGATAGCCAGCGACGATGAGATAGTTAATCTCAGAGAGTCCGTCAGCAAGGCCTCCGGCGCCCAGTTGCAGAACGGCGTTATCACAGCCAACGATTATCTGCTCGATATCAACGCCGCCTCCCAGGCCCGCCAGGATCGCGCCGTCCACGAAATACAATTGCTCCTTTCCCAATACAACCATCAAACCACCGCAGGCAACTAAAACAAGAAACAATGAAAAATCTATTCCGCATAGCAGCACTCATACTACTAACCACCTCCTGCCAGCAAAACAAAATAAAAACAGATGCCTCCGGCGTATTCGAGTCCGACGAGGTCATCGTCTCAGCAGAACGCGACGGCAAATTGCTTTCCTTCCCCATAAAAGAAGGAGACAGCCTCGCAAAAGACGCCGTCATCGGCAACATCGACATGTCCAACACCCAGTTGCAAAAACAACAGGTCCAGGCAACCATCGCCGCACTAAAACAAAAGACCACCAATCCCAGCCCCCAGCTCGAACTGGTAAAAAGACAACTGGCCGTTCAACAGTCACAGCTGGACCAACAGCTAAAAGAAAAAACCCGCACCGAAAACCTGCTAAAGGCTGACGCCGCCACGCAGAAACAGCTCGACGATCTCAATGCCGCCATCGACCAGCTGCAAAAACAAATTGCCGTCAGCAAACAACAGATCGCCCTCGATAATTCCAATATCTCCACCCAGAACCGAACCATCTACAGCGAACAGGGACCACTCGAAAGATCAGTCGCCCAGATCCAGGATATGATCGACAAAGGACGTATCATCAACCCCCTCAAAGGAACCGTCCTCATCAAATACGCTCTCGAAGGCGAGATGACCACCATCGGCAAGGCCCTCTATAAGATCGCCAACCTCGACACTCTCACGCTGAGAGCATACGTCACCGGCTCCCAGCTCACAGCCATCAAGCTCGGGCAGACCGCAAAAGTCTATACCGACGAAGGCGCCAGCAACTATCGGGAATATTCAGGCCAGGTCTACTGGATCAGCGACAAATCGGAGTTCACACCCAAAACCATCCAGACAAAAGACGAAAGAGCCAACCTCGTATATGCCGTTAAGATCAGGGTAAAGAACGACGGCTATCTCAAACTGGGCATGTACGGCGAAGTAAAATTCTAAGCCATGATCACACTCAATAATATAAAAAAGACATACAACAAGGGACAGGTCACCGCAGTGAAGAACATCAGCTTCACCATCAACCCCGGCGAGCTCTTCGGTCTCATCGGCCCCGATGGTGCCGGTAAAACCACTCTCTTCCGGATCCTCACCACCCTCCTCCTCCCCGACGAAGGCTCCGCCACCGTAGCCGGTCTGGATATTATAAAGGATTACACAAAGATCCGATCAAAAGTAGGCTACATGCCCGGCCGCTTCAGCCTCTACCAGGACCTCACCATCGAAGAGAACCTCAACTTCTTCGCAACCGTCTTCGGCACAACCATCAAAGAGAACTATCATCTCATAAAAGATATCTACCAGCAAATTGAACCATTCAAGGATCGCAGGGCAGGGAAGCTATCTGGAGGTATGAAGCAAAAACTGGCTTTGTGCTGCGCATTGATCCACAAGCCCGCAGTCCTCTTTTTAGATGAACCCACCACCGGCGTAGACGTTGTGTCCCGAAAGGAATTTTGGGATATGCTCAAACGGCTGAAACAGGAAGGCATCACCATCCTCGTCTCCACACCCTATATGGACGAAGCCAATCTCTGCGACCGCATCGCACTCATTCAAAAAGGTACGATCCTGTCCATCGATACCCCGACCGCCATCGTCAAAGCCTTCCCCCTCGAACTCTTTGCCGTCCGCGCATCCAAAACCCATCAGCTGCTAAAGGACGTCCGAGCCTATCCCGGCACCGACACCTGCTTCGCCTTCGGCGACTCCCTGCACGTAACCTTCAAAACCAACGTCGCGGAAACCAACGCCAACCCTCGCCCCAGCGAGGGCCTTATCCCCTACCTTAAATCCAAAGGCGAAACCGACGCAACAATAGAAAAAATAGCTCCCGGCATCGAAGACTGTTTCATCAACCTCCTAAAAAATTAATCATGGCATCCGTCATCACCACCGACAAGCTCACCAAACGATTCGGCGCCTTCATCGCCGCCAGCGAACTGACCTTCGAAGTAGGCAAAGGCGAAATATTCGGTTTTCTCGGCGCCAACGGAGCCGGAAAAACCACCGCCATGCGCATGCTCTGCGGTCTCTCAACCCCCTCCTCGGGCAAAGCATCCGTAGCCGGTTTCGACGTGTATACCCAAACAGAAAAAATCAAACGTCGCATCGGATACATGAGCCAGAAGTTCTCCCTCTACGACGACCTCACCGTAACCGAGAACATTCGCTTCTATGCCGGCATCTACGGAATGAGCCGTCCAGCTATAAAGACAAAAACAACCCAGCTGCTCGAAGAGCTGCAATTACAACAGGAAGCCAAAACCCTGGTAAAAGAGCTTCCCCTTGGCTGGAAACAAAAACTGGCCTTCTCCGTCTCCATCGTCCACGACCCCGACATCGTCTTCCTCGACGAACCCACCGGCGGCGTCGACCCCGTCACCCGCCGACAGTTCTGGGACCTTATCTATGCGGCAGCCGACAGAGGCGTCACCATCTTCGTGACCACTCACTATATGGATGAAGCCGAATACTGCAACCGCGTCTCCATTATGGTAGATGGGATCATCGCAGCCCTCGACAGCCCCGCCCGCTTAAAAGAAAAATACGCAGCAGCCAACATGGAAGACGTTTTCTATCAGCTGGCCCGCAACGCTCAACGAAAAGCAGACTAACATGCACTCACACCAAACTTTCATACAATGAGGCAACTTCTCACATTCATCCGAAAAGAGTTCCTGCACGTCTTTCGCGACCGCAAGACCCTCCTCATGCTCTTCGGCTTACCCATAGCCCAGATCGTCCTGTTCGGCTTTGCCCTCTCCAACGAGATCAAAGACTCCCGCATCGCCGTCGTAGACTATAGCAAAGACCCCGTGACCACACATATCATCAGCAAAATAGCCGCCAGCGACTACTTCGACATCCAGCGCAGCCTCGCCAGCGCAGACCAGCTACAGACAGCCTTCAAAAAAGGGAATATCAAGCTCGCAGTGATCTTCCCTTCCGGCTTTGGCGACGACCTGATGCATACCGGCAACGCGACAATGCAGGTCATAGCAGACGCCTCCGACCCCAACCAGGCCACCACCATCACCAACTACATGAACCAGATCATCAACGATTATAATGCAGAACTGGCAAAGGACGCACACCAGCCCATGCAGATCGTCCCCGAACTACAAATGCTCTACAACCCCGAGCTCCGCGGCGCACCCAACTTCGTACCCGGAGTAATGGCCCTGGTCCTGATGCTGGTCTGTACCATGATGACCTCAGTAGCCATCGTAAAAGAAAAGGAGTTGGGTACAATGGAGATCCTGCTCGTATCACCCTTCAAACCGATCTACATCATCATCGCAAAACTCGCCCCCAACCTCCTCATCTCCGTCCTCAACCTCTTTATAATCCTTTTACTAAGTTATCTTTTTCTCGACCTGCCGGTAAAAGGCAGCCTGCTCCTGCTCGTCACATGCAGCATCCTGTTTATCCTGACCTCCCTGTCCATCGGCCTGCTCTTATCCATCAGCGCAAAGACACAGCAGGCAGCCATGATGGGCTCACTCATGGGTATGATGCTGCCAACCATGCTGCTCACCGGTTTCCTCTTTCCCATCGAAAACATGCCCCTGGCTTTACAGGTCCTGTCCAATATCGTCCCGTCCCGCTGGTATTTCATCATCGTCAAACGCGTGATGCTAAAAGGCCTCGGACTGACATCCGTCTGGAAAGAAATGAGCATCCTCTCCGGTATGTGCCTGCTCCTCTTTGCCATTAGCCTCAGAAAATTTAAGATCAGATTGCAATGAACAACAACAACCATATCCCGCAAAAAAATAAAACTATTCTCAAATGAGAACCCTACGTTTCCTCCTGGAAAAAGAATTCCGGCAGATACTCCGCAACAGACAGCTCCTCAGAACCCTGCTGATAGCACCCCTTATCCAGCTGATCCTCCTGCCCCTCGCTGCAGACTATTCCGTCAAAAATATTTCGCTTGTCGTCGTAGACAACGATCATTCCCCCTTCTCCCAAAAACTCATCGCAAAAATCACCGCCTCCGGCCACTTCCGGCTGACCGGCTATACAGCCTCGTATAAAGAAGCCCTGCAAATGGTCGAACAGGACAAAGCCGACATCGCCCTCCAGATCCCCATTCATTTCGAACGCGACCTCGTCCGGGAAAATACAAAACAGGTCTATATGGCCGTCAACGCCATCGAAGGCACAAAAGCCAACCTCGGCAGCACCTACCTCAACAGCATCATCAGCGACTACAACACAGACATCCGCCTCCGCTGGCAATCCATCCCCAGCGCCCCAACAACCGCCAATACCTCTTCCACCCCAACAACTCCCACCCCCGGCGCCGCAACATCCCCCACCCCAATCGTCGCCGCAACCTCATCCACCCCCACCATATCCACCTCCTCTTCAAACTGGTACAACCCCTACATGAACTTCAAGCTCTACATGGTCCCCGCCATCCTCGTCGTCCTCATCACCGCCATGACAGCCATGCAATCCGCCTTCAACATCGTCCAGGAAAAAGAATCCGGCACCATCGAACAGATCAACGTAACCCCTATCAAAAAACACATCTTCATCATCGGCAAAATGATCCCCTTCCTCGTCCTGGGCCTCATCCTCTTCACACTGGGCCTGCTCGTCGGCTGGATCTTCTATGGCATAATCCCTATCGGCAGCCTGCTCGTTTTATACGCCTCCCTGCTCGTTTACCTCTTCGCCATGCTCGGCCTCGGCCTGCTGCTGGCAACCTATTCCGGCACACAGCAACAAGCCATGTCACTGGCATTCTTCTTTATAAATATTTTTAACATGATGAGCGGCGTATTCACCGCAGTAGACAGCATGCCCGGCTGGGCCCAGGCCATAGTATCCACCTTTCCCCCAAGCCATTTTATAAAGATCATGCGCATGGTCGTCCTGAAAGGCAGCGGCTTCGCAGATATCATTTATCCCCTGACAGCCATGGCCGCCATCGGGTTATTCCTAAACACCTGGGCAGTGCTTAACTACCGAAAGACCACCTGATTAGCTTATTCTTCCATCGTTAAACCTAAAGAACCAAATGTTTAATTTTCGATCCATGGCTATTCGCCGATGGTCCCAGGCGTCGCATACATAAACCGCCACGTTTTCGATACTGGAAAAAAAACCTTCCATATCAACTCCACATTCTGAAAACCCAGCTCCTGGAGGTAGTAAATTAGAATAAAAGATATGGGCAAGCTACTGTACATAACAGATAGCCAGCAAAAAACCATCCGGAGCACAACTAGTCATACTGGCCGACCTGGAGGATGCTATGTTTGAAAACATCGCTCCGGACTGAATCATTTTTTGCCATGACTGTTTTCCTGCAAAAAATATCTTGACGTCAGATCTGTCACAATAGGCCGTTCACCGGAGGCCTACCTTCAAAGCAAGGTGGAAAATCGGTGGGCCGACCAGTTCAATCGAGCAGAATACATTAAAAATCAAGCATATTGGAGAAGTGGTTCTAATCCCTTCCTCTCCGCAGATAGTTTATCAACTAAGTATTTACGGGCTTTGGGGGGTCTCTTATTTAATGTCATTTTATCCCATTTTGCACCATTTTTCTACGGGCGGAAGATCTGGTATTAATCGCGCTGACTATTGGTGTTGAGCCCGCCGACATGCTGACTGAGTTGTACGGTCATGTTAAGATTAAGAACTAATTTATATTTTTCGAACCTTTTTTAAGATTGTAGAATTACTTCATGCTTGTTAATCCATCATATCTCAAGAATAGGTGTGTTGGATGATTTTGATATCCATTAATAGTGATGTCTCCGATGTTTTCATTTATCCATTGAAGTTGTTCTGCTGCAGAAAGATCGAATGGATAATCCTGATTTGCCAGCTCAGCTTGCCAGTACCCTAGGCCCTGGTCGAGCCTTATGTCTAGCATGCTGTTATCCTCGAACTGCAGTTTCATAATACGTGCATGACTGAGTGAACGCCGGTTATTAGTAAAGCTTATATTCAAGGTTTCGAATTTAGTCGTTGTCCGAATCATTTTATTCAAAAGGGCAAGCTTTTCTGCTCTCTCTCCGGGACGCCAGTTCTTGTTCAAATCTCTCGACGAATCACGGCTCCTTGACTCCATTATTTCCATTGTTTCCAACGTAAAGCTTGCCTGTGGAGAAACCTTGAAGGGGATGTTATCAATGATCTGCCTTAATAAAAAGACATTTGCGGGTGTTGCAAGGTAGCGATCCGTATAGTAGAATGATTTGAGTTTCGCATCGGTAATACGAGCTAGCTGGGGCATTTTTTTGGTGATCTGGACCCAAAACCGTTCGCCAAATAATGCCAACGAACCGTTAAATTCTTTTAAAATATCAACCTGCTGTTGATTCTTATTCAGTTCCACAAATAAGGTATTGCGATCTAGTATCTTGCCTGTCGTGAGCGACGGATAATTGTCACTCCTTACAAGTGTTGCTTCTGTGATGTCGGCCCAATGTGCATCGAAATTTCCATTTTCACTGGCGGTAACGGCAAAAGAAGCGCTACAGTCCCCATTCCGCATAGTTGCCAATAATCTGCCATTACTAGGTTGGGGCATTGGGTCCGAAAGAAGGATCTTCACTTTTGGGGAACAAAGGAAGAAAAGATCAAGTCGCTGTTCTTCGTCAAGATTGGCAAATTCGTCTTTTGACAAGAATATCCTTGTTTCGGCAAAATGGAAGCCGGTGAGAAAAGCCCTAACTGGGGATGCGCTCACATTCCAGTTTTGGGCCTCTCCATATACATATAGATCGAGCTGCTGGTAGTTCTTAGCCGCGAAAAGCAGCTCTTTGTACAGGGAGAAATTGCAATAGCGCGATGACGGTCCCAGTATTTTCTTCTCCGAAGGTAGTTCAAGTTTTGCCAACATATTTTCCGAAAGGTGATCAAGTCCGAATTGACGATTTAGTAATCCGGCGACATTGCGCAAGTCGAATTGAAGCAAGCAGTTTTCGCAGGCCGTGCTGCAGCCAGACCGGCATTGAAGGAACTGTTTAGCCTTGTGAAAGATTTCTTCAAAGTACTGCGGACCACTGGAACAAAATCCTGCCCCTCCAGCGTTTTTATCAAATAGACAGATACCATAAACGACTTCAGGTGTGAGCGGTATTCTAGACTGGCGTACCGTTACTCCGATTTCTTCGATGTTGATGCCAAGAGAACTACTAAGACCGTAACGGAGGGCCGCAGCCAATGTCCAACAAAGTGAGTGGTTATGTTCGCTCACGCCAAGAAATAGGCCTGCGTCGTCTTTCAGATAAAGTTCAAAAATATCTGTGGAATTAGAATATCCTAAATGGATTGAACTTTTAATCTGGTTCTCTGAAGGGCTACACGACGAGCCAGTTTTATCACCTACCTGCCCCCGCAACCTTTTATGTTCGGTAAAGCCTTCGGGAACCTGACCGGAATGAGCCATAGACTGCATATGACCACACTTAAGGCAAAGCGCATAACCTGTTCTATTCTCCCCCTCACTATGATGGAAGATGAGTCCCTTTTCCCCCGCCCTATAGTAGCCAAATGCTGCATTTGGGAACTGCTTGAGTTCATCCTTTGCATTTATCCAAGGTTCAGGGATCGGTATATAAGTTTTGTTGGTGATATCGTTATTGGGTTGAGAATAAAAGCCTACGCTAAACCCATTGGGTAGAATACATTTTCGCTTGTCGCTTTCTTCGATTTCATGTCTGCAGCGGGGATTGGAGCAGGTACCTTTAAAGAGACTATCAGAATCGATACCCATATTGCCGCATATCCTGCATCGCCATGCCACCTTAAATCCCTGAGATTCTGTCTTACCTGTCTCGACGGGTAGCTGTTGATGAAGGATGATGCCTTGCGAAGTATATACTTTCCCGTCCAGCACGACTTGTGACCCGGGGGCATATTCAGACAGTGCCATAGCCATATCGCGGCTGGGCATTCCTTTGTAAATAGTCAATTGCCCTTCCTTGTCCTTGTCACCCTTCTTTTTGCGTATGAAATCTGAAACAGTAAAGGGGTTAAATGTGCATATATCCGTTGGAAAGCCGTAACCCGGTAGGAAACCGCCCCTCACCAATTCTGAAATCAGGTATTCTTCCCGATGCTTTGTGAACTCCCATTCCATTTTGCGAACGTAAGGGTCTTTTTCATCACTACCTTTATAGGCATTTAATTCTCCTTGTAGCGCTTCATACGTCATCTTCCATTCTTCAAATATTTCTTGGAGCCTTCGGCCGGAGACAGCTAAGAGTTCCTGGCCCGTTCTCGCCTGCAAAATACTATTGGCTGTAATAATTTCTAACGCCTCTTGTATCGGCTTGTGAATGTGATCAGTGCTGACCTGTTCTTTTAGCCATCCCATCATTCTTTCATAAATCGAATAATCTTCACCTTGCTGCATAGTAAAGAACCATTCGCAGCTTGATTTTATTTCATATCCCTTTAATTCATCCTTCATAAAATGGCCGAAGAGAAATGCGTTGAGGTGACGTTGGACGATCTTTTCACTGTTCAGGGTAATATTGGGTTGTCTCATAGCAGTTACAAAGGGCCATTGGGGATTGCGAAAGACCTGCAGGTCAAGCGGGTTATGTTTGCACAAAGTAATGGACAGCGCCCTTGATTCCTTTCTCCTGCCGGCACGACCTGCCCGTTGCAGGTAATTTGAAGGATGAGGCGGTACATTGTGATTGCTTACAATGGTCAAGCCGCCAATATCTACACCCATCTCCATTGTTGTTGAACAACTGAGTACATTTATTTTACCCGTTTTGAAAAGCTCTTCGTAGTATTGGAGCCTTTCAGGTGACTGTTGCGCCGAATGCTCGGCCACCCTGAAAAAGGCGCCTCCCTCGATAATGGTATCAGACTGGTCGGTCCATACTCCTTTTTTTCTTAACGCCCTGATGGATTCATCTGTCTGCAACCATTGCCTGACCTTTGTCAGACGGCGGACTTCATCCATGTCATCAAACTTAGGATATTCCGGAAAATTTATCCTCTCACAGACAATGTCAGTTGAATTTTCGACCGGAAGGAAGGGCGTTATTCCTGTCAGAACAGTATCCAGAACACGTAGTGAAACGGGGCAGAACCAAGTTTCCGGTGGTTTTCTGAACAACATCTTTTCATAGGTTAATTGATAGCCGTTGCCCTGTCTCGTCAATATGCCTGTAGTTTGAGTAAGGTCCTTCCATGACTGCGCCATCAGCGTGTTGATTATATCCACTTCTTCGCTGCTGACCTTGCTGAGGTTGATTTTGAAAACATATGCGAGGAGCCGTACCATTCGATTTTGATGTAGCCTTCTCTTATAATTATATGCAGGCCAACGTTTATATTTGCGATCGCTAAGCGCAGATTCTTCTGGCGGAAGTAGATATTTCGCGGTAAAACGACCGCCAAGCCAGTTAAGGAGGTCATCTTCGATGTTTAAGAAAATACCGCCTCTGACATGAAAGTCGAGGCATAGTTTTAAAAAGTCTTTCCAATCCTTTAGTGTCAAACCTTTCATTGTCCATATTCCAGGGGTTACCCTGACTGTATCGAGGCCATCGTAGTAGATCTGCACCAATCCTAATGTCTCAGTCGAGTTTGCCCTTTTGGGCCTGGTACTGAAGTTACCTATCAAAAGGCACTTTATGAGATTGTCCAGTCCACTTTGAATGTCGAAAGTTTCCGGAGATAATTCTCGGTAATAGTCCAACATATGGTCTTTGATATCCGGTACGTGTTTTAGGCGCCTAACAAGTTCATTGTAGGAAATGGTATAATTTAACAGTTTTTCCCTCTGATGTTTAAACTGTTCAAGAATTCCAAAAAGTCCGATGTTTGTTTTGACCAGAGGCTCAATGGTTGCGATTTGATGTTCGAGTTCGGAAATTTTCTCCTGATCGATACTATCATAAATCTGCCTCATGATTAGGCCGCGCAGACGGGCCCTTTCGGCATCTTGCTGCAATTTGACGGCAATTCTCGCGGTCCCCTGGCGGCTGTCTGAAAAAGTGATCAGCGACCTTCCTTTGCCTGGTTTACTTAAAGGTTCCTTTTTGCCGTCTGGAATATGCTCTAAAAGGGTGGGTATAATGGAACTACTGAAAAAAGGCACCCCAAGGTGAGCACGACGCCATAGGTCCACCTTTCCACTTCCTTCGAACCCGCATTTGGTGCATTCTTGCCTGAGACTTAGGTGTATTTCAACCTTTCTTTCTTTGGGGCCGGCGATGACGCCGTCTATATCAATTATAGTGGATGTTGTTATCCCGGAATGACCTCTTCGGGCAATGGCGTATCCCAGTGTCCACGCAATAGGTGTTTGTTCGTCCTCCTCTGGTTCTTCCAAATCCGATTCTGGTTCGAGTTCAAATTCACCCGTTTTTTCGCTTGTAGCCTGTAAGAGACGATCTCCCCGTTCGGCCCGGTTAACTAGTAGATGTTCCTCATTGCAGTCGTTGCAAAAGACCAACTCATAGACCGGTGCGCCGCAGATGCAGGCCAACCGTTGCTGCATATAGACGATTCCGAAACTCCAGTCGGGTGTATCGAGATGCGTTCCTTTTTTTATCGGGCACTGCCTGTCACAGCAGGCCCAAAGGCCATGTAGCACCCGGTGGAAAAGGTGGCCGCGCAAAGGCAGGAAATGAATACCATTATATTTCAAGTCGGGGTGCGATAATAGATCGAGCCACAAGCGCATTTCCGCCTCTTCTTCCAATGTCAATTGTGCTCCTGGAAGGGGGTTCCCCATGATTTCCGAGATGGTTTTTGGCGAGGTTGCCAGCGAATTCCGGATGCGCCTGGCTTTTGGATGATGAATGACTTCTTCGATGGGCAAGGAGGTATCATTCACTAGTTCGGTAATTGTTCTGGCTGGGGCTTGAGTCGGCGGCGGTAGGTTCGGAATATCTCTGTTGCCGTCTACCACTTCTATTTGGTCCATACTCACCCCAGCAATATCGGAAAGGTATTTTCGGAGATTGTCTTTGGCATTGACATCATGGCCGACCGTAGCGGAACAGGCAATGAATTTTACACTTTGCGGGTGAACGCCAAAGCCATGCAGTGCCCTCCGGATTAGGAGGGCAAGTTCCGCGGCCTGCGACCCAATATAAGTATGGGCTTCGTCGAGCACAACGTATTTCAATAGCCCCTGAGATTTTTCGAGGATAGGCTTGTCTTTGCTTCGGATGAGTATGTATTCCAGCATAGTCGGATTCGTGATCAGAATGGGTGGCGGTGAATCCCAGATTCCTTCTCTGTCTGGAACCTCGTTAACTGGTTTGCCGGCCAGGACCTCTTTCTTAAAATGTTCCTTTGTATTACCATTGTACAACGCGAACCGGATATCTTTCCCAAAATAAGCGGTCCAGGCTAGCATTCTTTCCCGCTGGCTGTTGATCAGCGCGTTGAGCGGGTAGATGATAAGGGCCTGCACTCCTACCAACTGGCCACTGCCTGATTCAGTCTTTTTAGAAAGCTCGTTGAGGATGGGGACCATGAAGCACTCTGTTTTGCCCGAGCCAGTCCCACTGGTTACCACAACTGAGGTTGGCTTGTCTTGCTGCAGAACCTCCCATACCTTTAGCTGGTGCGTATACGGTCGAAAATGTTTTTTTAAGGCTTGGCTACTAAGATCAACTACCTTATCACCGTCCTGCACCTTTTGTTCCGTATCAAGGGCGTTGACCACGCTACGGGTTAGAAGATTGCCTGCAAGATCCCCGAAAGTTTGGATTCCCTCTTTCCAGGGAAAAACAGCCTCGAATAGTGGCTCTGCAAGTAGATTGTTCTCGCTTCGCATGGATTGCCTTAAATGGGCGATTAAAGCTTCCGATCTAAGACTTAAAACACCCACCGTGGCCTCGTGCGACCGTTGGGTCAGGCGGGTGATGATTGAGTCAAAATAGGGGATATGCATAAAATTTATTGGGATTCTTTATTTGTCCAGCAGATAGCCCTGTACGAAGTTGTACACTTCTGCAAACCATGCCTCGTCAAAAGAGATGACTTCACGGATTCTGAATTTCGTTAAGCGGGTTAATTTGGGTATTTTGACAAGGTCGGGCTGCACTGAAGCGGCAGCGAGGATAAATGGCAGGTAGATCACATATTTCTGATGAGAAACCAACTCTGTTGTTAATAATCCTCTGACCTCCTCTGGTAATGCCTTAAAAATATTGATAATTCCGTCACTAAGCTGGTCCGGCCATTTTTCTTCAAGGTGGCGGGCTCGTAATCCTGGTTTCAGTTCGCTGCCATTTAGTAACTCCTCGATCAGCATACGTGCTATCGGCGGGCTTATCTGTGGAGTGCCGATCCTTCCTCCCTCGTCAAACAGAAGCCGATCAATTACCCATTTTATAGATGTGAGTCCCAAATGATGGCCGATCCATTCCAGCCTCGCCTTTACCGCCTGTTCCGCATGAGCAGCGACTAGAAAGGTCAGGGAAATATAATGGCGATCAATAATACTGAGCCAGGAATCGACCGGGAATTGCGACCAGATAATCGCAAACTCTTGGGATAACCGTAAGATCATTTCCTCGGGGAGAATGAGTGCACCGGTCATGATGGCGTCGGTATGGTTGCTGAGTCTGGCAAAAACATCCTGGCTACCCAAAGGTAGATGTCTCAGGGACAGGTACAGGTCACAAAGGCCTTTCCAGTCCGGATGGGCAAAATCTGCAGCCATCTGATCAAGTACCTTATCCATTAAAACAAACCTTTCTTCTCGCCTAAAATGAGCTACCTCGTGCAGGCGGGTGATCGCATCTGTATCTATTTGCTCCTGATCAAGATCGCTTGACAAGGCAAAGGCCAGCGGCCGGAATTGTTCTTTGATCCCGGAGGCAGGAAATATAAACCACAACCCCTCTTTTTTCGACAAACCCCACCTACTTTTTTCCTGCTCATAGATAAGCGTATGGACTTGTTCAGTGGCGAAAGGTTCATCAAGGCGGAAAGCCTGTAGGTCGAAGCAGGAAATGGTTTCTTCGTTAGCTTTCATTTGCATAAAGCCACCATCCAACTTCTCAAGAGTGAGCTCGAACTGGCGGATCTCGATGGCCGCCTTGTCATCGCAGGACACCAAAATCCTGGCATCGATACTAGTCGTCATAGAGAGCAAGGACAGCATAATATCTTTGAGGGTGACAAGGGCAAGCTCGATGTTACCAAAGGCGGTAACTTTCAGCGATCTGTAAACCGATATTTCCTCCGATTGCTGGGGGTCCAGCAAAGTTAACTTGAGCCGATGCGTCTTAGAAAAAGGCAATAAGTTGCTGATAAATAGCCTCGACCCGTAAAGATCATGAAGGTATAAGGAAGCTTTGTATGACAGACGCTCTTTTGCTGCTGAAAAGAAATACAGTTGTTGTTTGGGGCAAGGAATCTTAAGAAGAACCTTATCCGTACCGCAAATTTTTGGCATAAGACCTATTTGAAAGAACTCAGGCAAGGATCTCACGTCCTCCTTGAAAGCGATGCTGTGGCCATCCTCAATGGCCTCAATAACGGTTTTTGCATCGCTATATATTGTAACAGAAAAAGAACCTGAATGCAGTAGTTGGACAGTCCTTTCACTTATATTGAAATTTAAGGTAAAGTCAGCTGGCAATACCTGAATGGTCTTGCAAAGTAGCACCCTTGACCCGTTGGTGAGCCTGATCTTTACTTTTCCTATGACTTCGGGCGTAAGCGTGGCCCAGTGACTTCCATTGAAATATTCGAGCGCTGAGGTGACTTTCCCGATCACCACTCCGTCCTCCCTTGTCTTATAAATTTTGGGCCAGCCACGGAAAATGGATTTGTTCTCGTCCCTGTAGAACTCGAAACCGGTGGGTTGTGGTGCCAGCTCATAAGAGAAAATCTCCGATTCCTCCGAGAAGCTTAAGTAAAAAAAACTGTCATTCTGCTCGATACCGACATCTGATATGACCTCATAAACGGTCAAATCCTTTCCATCAATTAAAATATTCCCGAGAAGTTTCCGATCTCCTGAAGTAAAGATGGCATTTGCTGCGATTACCACTCGGTAAATCCCATACGACAGCCTGGTCGTTCCTGTGGCGACCAATTCCCATCCTTTCTCTGAGTCGTTGTCAGAGAATGATTCAAATATTAGCGGCTCGGAGTTTTGACTGAGGTCTGCGCGGACTATTTTTAGCGCGATCTTATGATAATTAGCCGGGTCCATTAAATAGAGATCCCAGCCGTGAATGCTGTGCCCGGGTATATGATAGGTTATTTTATCTAGATGAAAGCCTTGCAAGTCATAATTTTTAAAAGCAAAGCCGATCCTCTGGTCCACGGAGCCAGTTCTTACATAAATCTCAAGTTTATGGGATAGCGTTTCAAACTCTGTAATTGAAATGCCTAAAGCCGGGAGCTTATGTAAGCCGGCTTTGATCTCTAGTCTTATTTTCAATTGCCAGCTATTCGAATGTCGGACCAGTTCATGGATTGCTCGCATAAGAGTTGACTGGTATTCCTGAACCTTTGTGACACCCGTCAGCAGTTGGTCAATAAAATTTCTAGCGGCCTGACCATCCAACCGCAAAGGAAATCGCTCTCGCCAACCGGGACTGAGCGCGTCAAGCCGTTCCACTGGTTTGTCTGTGCCTGAAAAGCCGAACTTTTCGTTAAAGCTTACGAGACCTGTTACAAATTGAAGAAGTAAATGGAAAAAAGCATCCTTTTGAAGAGCTTGGGGTAACTTGCGCGTCGAGGATAAAGATTTAACCAACTCAACATGTTCGGCTTCAATGGACGATATTGCGCCCAGTTCCTGATAAAGGTCAGCAATTATATCACCGAGATAATGGTCCGATTCGAGGACTCGTAGAGGCAGTCCGCATTCAATTACAACAGTACCGATAAAATCATTTCCCTTTAGGTTTTCGTTTACAGGACGTTTCCATTTTTTAAATCCACTTGATACAAGTTGGTTCCTGTCCAGGATACTCAGGCTCGTTTTATTAATGGACCGCAGTATGGGTTCCCAGGACCAGTTACCTCCGTCGTAGAACTTTCTCCACCACTCGGTGGCGTAAAGTACAAAACAGCAGTCCCAACCAGACGCCCACCCACCGTTATTTTTTAGTACATCTGTCAGGGTTAAATATTCCCGCTGTGTTATTTTATAACTGTAAAGAGGGGCACCGGAAGGAGCTGATAAAGTTTTACTGGTTAGAAAAAGTTTGTACCACTCTGCCGGGTTCATCCATACAGGGTTTTAGACTTAGCGCAATAGCAAGGTCGACATGAACCTATAGATTTCCCCTGACATTTGACACCGTGAAAACACCTATTCTTTCTTTACCCTAACTACATATGGCATAAATCATTAATTATCAATACAAAAGAGCTGTAAAATAATTAGTAAATAAAATACGCTCAATTTATTAGATTTGATTTTTGGACCGAAATTCTAGTACCATGAACCTATCTGATGGAGGAAGAACTGACTATCCTGCAATTGAAATCCCCTTAAAGATGCGGGATGATTTCGCCTCCCGGTATGATAACAACAACGACAATACGCTTAAGGCCGTCCAACTCATAAAACGCCTCAGCTCCGGCGAGGCCTACGCCTACTTTCAAAAGCAAAAGATAGACACGCGCAACAGATCGACGCACAGGATGATCGTCCCTTTTGAAAAGGAAAGGGCTTTCGAGTTCGGGGTAACCCTGTGGACGGACCAGCTCGACGCTTTCACCAGCGCGTATAGCTATTTGGTGAGTAAATGCAAGGAGATCCCCTATTTTAGACCTCCGCAGAAAAATACGGTCCGCAAGCTCTGCCTTTTTAAATTCGTGGATTCGGATAAAAAAGCCGGATCCGTGGCCGCCGACTTCAAGGAGCTCTATAAAGCCGTGGAAGCAATGCCCATACCGGCGGTGGATGTCAACAAGGAAAAGGACCAGCAGATCTGGACCAATTATGTCGTTGCGCTCAAAAAACTTGTAAAGCAAAAGGAACACGTCTGGAAGATCCGGCGGGTAAGCGAACCCTATTTCGAAGTGAACGAGGGGGATGGCACCAGGGCTGCCTATATCGATATCCTCATCAATGAAAAGGATATGGTGGCCCAGTTGCAGGAAGATATCCTGGGTCTCTTCAAGGACGAGGATCTGGAGGATTACATGGTCAACGATAAAAAGGCCTTCATCGAATTCAAAAATTATAGGGAGCAAATAAGCGCTGCCGAATCCACTAAACTCAGGGAGATCAGTGAAAAACTGTTCTACCAGGTGTCAACCGGATCACCTGTGCATTATATCGAGGGAGAGATAGGCTTTCGCTTTTTAGACGAGTCGTTCAAACAGCAGGTCGTAGATCGGCTCAATGAGCTACTCCTTTCCGGCTATCAACTGCCGGATGCGATCAGCAGCGATGGCACCATCGATCTACAACCGGAACATATTCCCCACCTCCAAAAGCTAGTTACCGAGAATTTCGATGGGGTACTTAGTCTGAACAGGGGCAATAGCTTGGAAGTGAAGGTATTCTTTCAACATGAGGGAGAAGAACTGGAAGACCTGACCATCAATATAAAAAGCAAACTGGATCAGGAGGGGCTGACCCGGGGAATCGTTTATACCTCCCCGCATCGTGAAAACCTGGTCGTGGAGATCTCCACCTATATCCCGCCCAACAAATTTCAGGAAGACAACCTTAATTTTGTTAAATCTGTTTCTAGATTCGCACCAGAAACAAAGACAGACCTGAAACCCCTCGAGGGGATGGAGATCGCCAACGGAGCATATCAGCTTACCAATGCTTCCTTAGCTGATATCACAAAAGCCCAAGACTTATTGAAGAAGAATTTTCCCACAACGGTTTTTCTCCGTAAAGCCACCCTGTATCTATTTACCCATTTTTCCAATGAGAACCTCAATAAACGCCGTGACTTTAAAACAAAGACAGACCTCAAAGGTAAATCAGAATTCATTATTCCACTGGCCCTCGTGAAGATCACCCCGGTCGATGAAGCCGACTATCAGCAGCAGCTCAAAAGGATCCAAGCGCTTTATCCAGACGCCATTATTGAAAAAAAACCTTATTCCGTTTCTTGGTCCCTCCAATTTAAGACAGATCTTCTTCCATACAGACAGAAGATCATGACACAGATCCAGGATGAGCTCAGCAGCCAGATCCAGGGCCAGACCCACTTCGACGCTATCAAGAACTTTAATCGGCTTTTGTTCTCCTATACTTTTCAAATCGAAGAGCAGCGGGAAATCTTTAAAACTGCATTGGGGTCCATCTGTGAACCGCTGAGCGACACCGTATCCCTCTCCTTTGAGAGCGAAACGGGCAGGACGAGATATGAGCTCCTGAAGAATGAGACCCTAGTGATCGAAAAAGAGAATGAACTGATCAGTGATATCAAACAGGCAACATTCGTCTATATCACCCCTGAACAGCGAACTCAACTGGAAGAAGCCATCGAAAAATTCGGCGACGAAGCAAGATTCAGAAATGGGACCCTGATCGGTACCCTGGTAAGAAAAGACAAGGATAAATTAAAATTCCGGATCACCACGGATTTCGAGATCGCCTTAAATGCCAAAGAGTCGGAGCGGATCGACCGGGGAACAATGTCCGAAGGCTATATAAAACCGATCTTCCCTGGGGAGTTAACAAATATCGACAGGATGATCCGTGCGATGAGAAAGGTGACCTCTCCGGGGCCCTTCACCGGAAATCCGGTGAATAGGAATCTCCCGAATTTCATCTTCGACCCGGCCGAAGCCCGTGATTCCACACTCCAGCCCGAAGAGGTAAGGAATGCTGTGATCACGAATTTGAATGAGCCCTTGCTCGCCAACCAGCCCAAACAGCTGGAGGCCGTGACAAAAGCCCTGGCTGCTGCCGATCTTGCCCTTATACAGGGGCCGCCAGGAACGGGTAAGACCACTGTTATCGCCGAGATCATCTGGCAGGCACTTTCAAGAGACCCAGACTCTAGGATACTGATCACTTCGCAGACTAATCTGGCCGTTGATAATGCCCTCGAAAGGCTGGCGGGTAAAAAACGAGTACGGCCCGTTCGGATCGGTAACATAGACAAATTCGAGAACGAAGGGAAGGTCTACTCCAGCGATAGGATCAAAAAATGGCTGAATGCAAGAGATGAAGGGGAAGAAGCACCCCATGCCGACAATGCCATCAGGGAGTGGATCGAGAATGTAAAGGAAAAATGCAGTGGCGAAGAGAAGTTCTCCGTTGCCGTCGGCAAGTGGAAGGCGGGACTGGATAGACATGACACCGAATTGAAGAATATCTTCGGGAAATGCTACTTTCGCTACGTCAATGTCCTTGCCGCTACCTGTAGCGAATGCGGTAGTAGACACTTCGGAGAGACCTACCAGGACATGTTCCAAAATTCTGCGGAAAAACCAGCAGAACCGGAATTTGATATTGTGATCATGGATGAAGCTAGCAAAGCAACCCCGCCTGAACTGGTACTGCCTCTCACACTGGGAAGAAAGGTCATTATCATCGGCGATCACAAACAATTACCGCCGATGATGGATGAACAGGAATTCTCCGAAGCCCTTGAAACCGTCGGGTCAAAAGCACTGATCCAACATTGGACCAGAGACGACTACAAAGTGTCGCAATTCGAAAAACTTTTCAAGAACGCCCCAAAAAATCTTGTCGCCAGCCTCGATACCCAATTCAGGATGCATGAGCAAATCATGAATTGTATCTCACAGTTCTACACGGATCAGCCGGAACTGGAGAACGGATTGATCTGTGGCATTCGGGACCAAATGAATATCCCCGATCTTAAGGTCAAAGCCAGCAGATGGCACGGATTAAGATACCCTCCGTTCATTGACACCGGCATTCACGCGATCTGGGTAAATGTCGAATCGCCGGAACACCGAGTGGGAACCTCCTTTGAGAATGAAGGTGAACTGGAAGCTATCTATCTCGTCTTAGCCCTACTCAAAAGATGCACCGGCTTCGAAGAATACAATAGCTCTTTTTCCCGGGATGAAGAAAAAGAGATTGGCATCATTACCTATTATATGCCGCAAATGAACAGGATCAAGAACCTGCTCTACCCCAGCCTCAGCAAACAGGACTGGCGTCGTTTCGAGAACCTGAAACTGGAGAACAAGTTCCAGATCCCCTTCCGGATCAACACCGTAGACAGATTTCAGGGGATGGAAAGGAATATAGTGATCATATCCACCGTCAGGAGTCACCAGCAGATTAGGGAAGAGAATGGCCGCAAAATAATTACGGGGAATAACAGGTATCCCCAAGCACTGGGTTTCGCGAAAGAATTACAGCGGGTGAATGTCGGCTTTTCGCGGGCGAAGAGGCTCTTGATCGTTGTGGGGAATCAAGGACATTTCTCCCAAAAGGCGGAATACGCGGAAGCCGCCGCTAACATGCACAAAATAGACATTGCACAGTTAAGGAATCTGGCAGCCGAATGAAACAAAGATTGTTAAAAATATCGAGGGAAACAGGTGTCAGTATCACTGATATCACCGATCTGCTGAGATCCAACGGATTCGACTATTCCGAAGACCCCGCAGAAGAATTATCCCATGAAGCGGTGGAATTCATCCACAACAACCTTGCTGCACACATTGCGTCCAAACTAGGAAGGGCTGCAGGAGCCCGGGAGACCGCTAAAACAGCCGGCCAGCAGGCCGTCCAGGATATCCCCTTGGAGTTAAAGATCATCGACAGGGCAAGCAAGGAAAAAAAGCTAACCGAAAGGATCATTGGTTTTACAGAATACCATTGGTATTACACCGTCGCCAAATACGACGGCGAGTGCTCCCAACCCGTACAATTCACGCTTTTCGACGAGGTCTTGTGCGATCTTCTCCTTACCGAAGAAATGTCCTTCACCGATCTGGGCTCCGTGCTGGGTCTGGACACCGAGAAGGACCCAGCGGAGCGGGAGATCATGCAGCAAGCGATACACGCACTCCGGAAAGATAAAATGATCCAGGGAGACGAGAATCGCTATTCACTAACGGAGGAAGGTAGGAGCTATGCCAGAGAAGGGGTCAAATTCTCCAGTTTCGCACGATCCTTCGAATTGTATTTTGATAACGGGAACACCATCGGTGTTAACGCGAAGGATATATTCAGCAAGCTGAAAAGTGAAAAGTCGACGGGATCCACGGCAGATGTCTCCTTTGATTTGGAACAAATCCGGAATTTGGCGGAATACCAGGCGCCCGAGATCCATTTTCCGCAAAAGGGATTCCAGCTGCAATCCGCCCAATTCATAAAGGCCGCCAATTTTAAGGCAAAGGTATGGGTGATCCTGCTGGAAAACTTCAAAGACAATACGGTTCGCGCGATCGTTTACGATGAAAAACAAGACCGGGTCATCGATCAATTGTCCGCTTCTCTGGCCGGCAAAGAAAAAGTGATCGATCAATTGCTGGCCGAAATATTAGCGCGGAACGACGATATCGAGGTAACGGAAGAACCCAAATCCTCCGAACAACTGGAACAGGAAAGAGTGCTGATAAACAAACAGGACGAGATCGAAAAGGCAATCGACAACCAGGAATACGAAGAGATCGAAAAGGTCCGCAAAGAAATCCAGCTTGTAAAAAGACATTTCGACTCGCTTGAATTCGAAGTGGAGCTGAAAAGGCTTTTTGATGAGACCGCCGAAGATCTCTGGGTCATCAGCCCCTGGATCAAAGGGGCTGCCCTCAAACGCATCCCATTCTTTGAGGCTTACTTAAGGAAAGGTGGGAGGGTCTTTGTGGCCTATTCCGAACCCGAGAAGGCAGGAGACGTCATGGCCTATGAGGAACCCCTGAACAAACTGCTTGAACTGGAGAAGAAATACTTGAATTTTTACCTTCACCAACTGCCACCATTCCACTATAAGAACGTCTGGGTTAGGAATGAACAAAAGGTGCATACCTATTACACGGGCAGCTACAACATCCTCTCTTTCTTCGTGAGGCAGGGCCCCTGGAACATCCGGCAAGAAAAAATGACTCGGATCGACTGGAATCCGGAAGTTGAAAGCGAATATCTTGGCGTCCTCAAAATGTTTGGGATGAAATATGTGGAGAAAGCCATCCACGAACTTGAGTCTCTCTGTTTGAATGCTCCCGGGAAGATAGATAGATCCTGGCTGCAAAAACTAAAGACACTGGACAATACTAGGCTTCAGCCATTTGTCGGACAGAGCATTGCACAGGTTGATATAAAGCACCGGCAGCTTGAAAAAGACAGAAATGAGCAGATGGTCTTCTTCAAAAGGAAATATTTCAGCGAGGCTATCGACGAATATAGAAAACGGACCACCGATATGGCGGCAAGACCGATCAGCCCCGATAAAAAGAGAAAATTACAGAAGGATTTCGAGCAACTGCGGGACGAATTCATTGATCTTATGGATCTTCAATTGAGGGCATCTTCCGTGAAAGACCTTATCGATGGTTTACAGGTATTCAGTGTCCGAGAAAGGAGGAGATGATATGAAAAACAAATTGAATCCGATGTAGCTCTTAGCGTCGCTGTATACTTCGGCCGAAAATGGGGTCGAACGAGGTTTTATGATGATCCCACAATGACGAAGAATATATTCTCATTCAAGATATCTATTTTCACCGGTCCGACATAAATCCCACCCAGTGCCTCCAAGATCGACACATCATCCAAGTATACGGGAGCAAAATCAAATTATGTTTATTCAGGCCCATCGAATCTAATTGCCTGGTCGAGTGGCGCAAGAGTGGTGGCCAAGTGGCGAACCAAAAAGCTCTCAGGTTATTATATTTGAGGGCTTTCTTGTGTTCGAACTTTTCCAACTTTTTCAATCATCCCTTTGGCCTTCACTAATGGACTAGCTTGTAATCAATAAGCAGTTCGAATCCCCTTGTCAACCATTATTTTTTTAACTCAAACCAATGTCTACAGAAAAGAAAACTTAATTAATCAACCCCAAACGCAAGCCTCTTACACCAGAAAAGCTAAGGGAACTCTCGGGTCTAAATTTATCAGATGAACAAGCGGAAGAAGTTACTTGGCCTTTAACTCAATTTGCACAGATTTTCTATGATTTTACCCTACAGCAAGAACAGTCAGCAAATGCGAAAGTAAATCAGGCTTTAAGTGATACATAGAAAAGGGGTTTTCGCAGGTTCCAAGATAAGCCTTGCCGGCCAAAAAGTTCTTTAGAATGAAATATAATCATTACTTTCGCTTATGATAAGCGTATCGATACGCGATACACCTTTTAGAATACTGGACGTTACATGATACAGACGATCACCCACAAGGGATTACGGCTTTTTTTCGAGAAAGGGAATGGCTCGAAACTCCCTGCTGAGTACTTATCAAAGATTGCCTTGATCCTTGACGCCCTCGATGCCGTGGCGTCGGAGGATGATATTAAAGCCCTTGGTGGCGGAATTCATCGTCTGACGGGCAATTATGCCGGTTTCTGGTCCATCAAGGTCAGCCCGAATTACCGGATTGTCTTTCGATATAGCAAGGGTGACATTTTTGACGTCGATTATGTTGATTATCATTAAACAGGAGGAAATACTATGCTGAAACGAGCCTTACCCCCCACCCATCCGGGGGCTGTCCTGAACGAGCTGTTCATGAAAGAACGCAATTTGACCATTACTGAGCTTGCCAAGGGCCTTGGCATGACTAGGGCCAATGTGTCCGCCGTCATCAATGAGCGGGCCGGAATCAGCCCGGAATTGGCCGTCAAGCTGTCTGCGGCATTCGGTAATAGCGCGACGTTCTGGACTAATTTGCAAACCAATTACGAGCTTTGGCACGCTGAAAAGAAGGTTAAGCGTTCTGGGATCCGGCGTTTTAGGCTGCCAAGAACCCGGCAATCAACGCATGCCTGATACGAAATGTTGTACCTGGAAAATAGACTGTCCGTTATCAAAGTGACACCCCTCTCTTCCACGGGATAAAATCATCCTGCACATGCCTCACCGCAGCCACCTGCGTTTCACCGCTGGCAACCCCGATAACATAGTCCAATATCCTTTCACCCGCTTCCTTTATCGTCTCCTTACCCTCAATTATAGTCCCCGTATTGATATCCATGATATCCCGCATCCGCTCGAACAAAGCAGTATTCGTAGCGATCTTCACCACCGGAGCAACAGGATTCCCCGTCGGAGTTCCAAGCCCCGTCGTGAACAGTACGATATTCGCACCCGATGCTACCTCCGCTGTCGTCGACTCCACATCATTCCCCGGCGTACACAATAAGTTTAGCCCCGGCCTCGTAACCTTCTCCGGATAATCCAGCACCGCCGCCACCGGCGAAGTCCCACCCTTCTTGGCAGCACCAGCCGACTTTATCGCATCCGTGATCAGCCCATCCCGGATATTCCCCGGCGAAGGATTCATATCAAAACCCGACCCCACCGCCTTCGCCCGGTCATTATAAGTCCGCATCAAATGCGAGAACCGCTCCGCTGTCGGAATATCCAGACAACGGTCACTCAGATTCTGCTCCACTCCACACAGCTCCGGAAATTCTGAAAGGATCACACTGCCACCCATCGCCACCAGCAGATCGGAAGTATACCCTATCGCAGGATTAGCAGAGATCCCCGAGAACCCATCCGACCCGCCACACTCCAGGCCAATACAAAGCTTGCTCAAAGGCGCCGGCTCCCGCTTCTGCTGATTAGCCAGGATCACCCCCGCAAAAGTTTGTTTTATCGCCTCCGAAAGCAAAGCCGATTCCTTCCCGATCTTCTGCTGCTCGAGAATATACATGGGCTTCGCGAACTGCGGCGACCTTTTCTTTATCTCTTCTTCCAGCATGCTCACCTGCGCATTCTGACAACCCAGACTAAGCACCGTAGCACCCGCCACATTCGGATGTGTGATATACCCCGCCAGCAACCCGCACAATGCCTGCGCATCCTGCCGCGTACCGCCACAGCCGCCATCATGATTTAAGAATTTAATCCCATCGACATTCGGAAACAGCCGCTGATTGGTATTCTGATCATAGTCCGCCTGCAGATCGGTCTCCAGAATCTGCTCCACACTCTTCCCCGCCTTATATAATTCCACCAGCTGCTGCGACTGCCGCTGATAAGACCGGTTACGACCATAACCCAGATCCGTCACCAGGGCCTGCTGCAATACATCCAGGTTCCTGTTCTCACAAAAAACCATCGGTATCACAACCCAGTAATTGGCCGTTCCCACACTCCCATCCGCACGATGATAGCCATTAAAGGTCCTGCCCGAAAATGCCGACGTATCAGGGATCACCCATTCCGTATGCCTCTCCCCAACAACAAAGTCATTGGCCGCATGTTTGATACTGCTGGTGCTGATCAACCCGCCTTTCTTTATCGGCTGCTGAGCCTTCCCAACCAATACCCCATACATGATGATCGAGTCCCCGACAGCCAGATCCGTCGTTGCAAACTTATGCTTGGCTTTAACATACTCCTGTATCGTATATTCCTGACCTTCATAGCTGACGGTCTTGCCTTTTTCAAGATTACTCAAGGCCACCAGCACATTGTCCGCCGGATGGACTTTCAATATAATTTGTGCACTCATAAAATGCTGTTTTTTTTATTATTTTTTACTCAATTCCGCCAGCGCCGTCACGGCCCCCTTATTCATCAAAGTCTTCAAACTCTCTCTCACCGCCACCTCAAACCCAGGCAGCTCGGTCAGATCAGCTCCCCACAAACCCTGATCCTTCAACGCAGTCGTCACCACCACATCCGGCTCCTGTTTCCATAGCTCACTAAAATAACCAGCTCTGTCATCCGTAACAGGTCCCGACTGTCCTTTCATAAACAACAGGTAAGCCGCAAAACCCAATACAATATGCGGTAACGGCTGGGTCTGGTAATGGCTTAGTAAAACCGGCACCACCCGCATCTTTATCTTCGACGAATACTGCATCGTAATGCTGATCCACTGATGCTGTATCTGCGGATTACGGAACCGGTCCAGCACCTTTAAACCAAAATCCCTCGCCTCCGCCAGCGACAGCTGCTCATAAGGTATGTTTGGCGCTATCTCCTTTAACATCAGGTCGCAGACAAAAGCAGAAAAGGCACCATCATCCATCGCACTCTTTACCGTCGGGAACCCCGCCAGTACAGCCAGTCCACAGCTCAACGTATGAGTGCCATTCAACAAACGCAGCTTCAGCTCCCGGTAGATCTCGATGTCCGGAGCTATCACCACCCCCGTATCAGCACCGGCAAAAGACAATACCGACCGCACCTTCTCATCGCCCTCTATCGCCCAAAGACGATACACCTCCGAGATCGCCAGCAGATCATCGGTATAACCAAGGTCCTGCTCCAGCCGCGCCAACATAGCCGCATCCGGCTTGCCCGGAACGATCCTGTCCACCAGCGAACTGCAAAACCGGCAATGCTCATCTACCCACTTTATAAAATCATCGGCCAGCTTATTAAATACAGCCAGCTCGCCAACAATACCAGCCAGCTTCTTCCCATTGTCAACGATCAGCTCCGTCGGAATGATGATCATCCCGCTATCCGGACTGCCTTCGAACGCCTTATAACGCTCATAAAGAAAAGCCAGCAGCTTCCCCGGAAACGAGCCCGGCGTACCAGCAAACACATCCTCCTTCACAAGCTGTATCCCCACCTCCGTAGTGTTCGAAACGATGATCTGCATATCCGCAAAATACGCCAGCTCCAATATCTCCTTCCACTGCTGACGAGCCGACAATACCCTGCTGATCGAACTATTGATGATATTCTCTTCCACCTTCTTTCCTTCTTCGATACCCCGCACACAGAGCGTATACAATCCGTCCTGGCGATCAAAGGCCCCGCTGTCACCAGCATCCGTCGACTTTACCACCACGACCCTGCCATTGAACAAACCCAGGCGATTGGCCTTGTCGATAAAATAATCCGGCAGCCCCCTCAACAATACCCCCGTGCCAAATTGCAACACCTTTTCAGGTAACAAAAACATATCCGCAGCAGGCTTGACCACACCCGGGGTCAATACACCCGCTAAATTTTCTTTTGATAAGTTCATGATCCGTGTTTTTTCGTTAGTCGATCACTTGCTGTTTTCGGCGATCACCTTCCTTGCGATCTTCAACGCCAGCAACGTGTTCTCATATAAAAGGTCGTAATTCTCATTCTTCAATACATCCTTGCTGATCAGCTTGCTCCCCAAACCCACTGCAGACACACCCGCCTTTACCCAGGCCCTGATATTATTCTCATCGATCTCTACCCCACCCGTCGGAATGAACAGCTGATCCTGGAAGAGCTCCCTGATCGAGCTTACGAACTCCGGCCCCAGGATATTGGCCGGAAAGATCTTGATCAGGGCCGCCTTATGCTGCTGCGCCGTAAAGATCTCCGTCGGTGTCATACAACCCGGTATCCAAAGCAGACCAGCCCGCTCAGCCACCTCCGCCACTTCAGGATTCACGATAGGCGAAACAAGAAAATCCGCACCCGCGGCCACAAAATCCTCCGCATCTTTCTTCGACTTGATAGTCCCGATCCCCAGATACAGATCCGGCGCCTCCACCGACAACACCTTCTTCAGCATGGTGAAATTATCAAGCGCCGCTACACCCCTATTCGTATACTCCACAGCCCGCACACCCGCCTTATACAATGTCCGCATAACGCTAAGACAAACCGCAGGACTTTCCCAATAGAACAGCGGAAGAATGCCCTGCCCAAGAATACTCTGTAAAATGACCTTCTTATCGTTCATACGTTGACATAAAATTTTTGATAACATCCGCTCGCTGATCTGTCGCATCGCTCGGAATAAATAATTTCTGATAAGCCGCCGCCGTAGCAAATTCCAGCGTCTCCTGTACTCCCTGTCCCCCGTAAAGACCCTGGATCAGCCCCGCCATAAAACAATCCCCGCTGCCTACCTTGTCAAGGATCTTCTCCGATACATATTCCCGGCTGTTATAAAGACGTCCACCGGTATACAAAGCAGTATAATACTGTATCCCACCCACGCCCTTATCAAAACGGAACGTATTGGCCACATATTTCACACGCGGGAACTTCTCCAGTATCCGCTCACTCGTCAACCGCGCATGCTGCAAATACCCAGCCGCTGGATCGGTAACACCTGCGCCACTTCCGATCAGCGCT
>Ga0307510_10000508_pt1 | contig 38659 bp, 39 predicted proteins | sample 12_EM_MG_FD_207224 | JGI IMG/M metagenome (GOLD analysis project Ga0307510, IMG submission 207224) | Populus trichocarpa ectomycorrhiza microbial communities from riparian zone in the Pacific Northwest, United States - 12_EM | ecosystem: Host-associated > Plants > Roots > Unclassified | place...
CGGCACGCTCCTTTATTAACTCTGCGACCTTTCGATGCCCACGTGTTACTGATAGTTGGTATGGGGTGTGGCCGTCGTCATTTACCACACCCGCATCCGCGCCACAATCCAGTAACAGTTTCACGACCTCGATGTGTCCATTGGCTGCTGCGAGATGTAATGGAGTCCAGAGGTTCTGCTTTCTCGCATTGACGTTTGCGCGATGGTCGATGAGCATGCACAATACTTGTAGGTGTCCGCGTCGTGATGCAACGTGCAGAGGGGTCCAACCAGTCTTATTACGTGAGTCCACCAGCGCGCCCTGCTCGAGCAACAACTTCAAGTCTTGAACGTTACCCCCTTCCGAGGCACTGTGCAACGAAGCCCTCCCCTTCCCCTTCTCAGCTTTTCCGATGCCGCGTTGAGGTTGAGCTGTGTCAAATATGCCTGATCGTAGTTTTCCTTGGAGATGGATGTCTGCCCCATACTCGGCTAGGAATTTTGCAACCTCGGCCTTGTCATTCTCCGATGCCAATTCTGCTGATGTTTTATTGGCATTGTTGAGCATGCTGAAATCAGCGCCCCGCTTAAGCAACAGCTTTACAACATCGAGGTGGCCGTTGACTGATGCCAGGTGTAATGGGCTCCCGAGGTCGTCGTTCTTGACGTTCGGATTACCGCCGCCGTCTAACAACAACCGCGTCGTGTCAAGACGTCCGTATTGTGACGCAAAATGTAGAGCAGTCGATCCCTTGTTGTCTCGTGCATTCAGGTCGGCCCCACGCTCGATGAGGAAGCGCGAAACTTCGAGATTTCCCTTGCCCGCCGCTAATGCTAACGGTGTTTTTTGGGTTCCGTTACGAATATCGACGGCAGCGCCAGAGTCGATGAGAAATTGGGCGATTTCGAGGGCCCCGACTTTCGATGCGATGTGCAACGGATTCCAACCCTTGTTGTCTTTGGTGTGGATATTTGCCCCTTTCTCGATGAGGATGCGTACAACGTTGAGGTTCCCGTCTCCACTTCCAGACGCCAGGTCCAATGCAGTCTCTCCATTTTTGTTCCGAATGTCGACATCGACGCCGTGCTCTAGCAGGGACTTCACGACGTGGAGATGCCCACTTCTGGATGCCGTGTGGTATGGAGTCCAGCCTTTCTCATCACCGGAACTCACCAACGCACCACACCCGACTAGGAACCTTACGATGTCGAGGTGCCCTGCCCCCGAAGCCCGGTCTGAGGGAGTTTCCCCTTTGTCGTTCCGGCAGTCGACAATTGCCTCATTCTGGATGAGAAACATTACGACTTCGAGGTAGCCATTGGATGATGCGAGATGTAGTGGGGTCCAACCGTCTGCTTGGTGTGCATCAACATGAGCGCCACAATCGAGTAACACGTGTGCGACGGCGAGGTGTCCATATCGTGATGCGAGGTGGAGCGGAGTCCGGCCATCTACTTTTCGTGTGTTCACATCAGCGCCGCGGTCTAGCAACAGTTGTACGATGTCAGGGTGGCCATATCGTGAGGCTGAGTGTAATAGGGTCCAGCCTTCCTTGTCCCGGAAATTCAGGTTTGCGTCGCGGTCCAGTGAAACTTCAAGCGTCCCATTACCACTGGCAAGGGCCAATGGCGTCTTTTGAGTCTGATTCTGCTCATCAAGTCTTGCCCTGTGGTCAAGTAAGAGTGCCACCATTTCACGATGGCCATTTCGTGCTGCCATGTGTAATGGTGTCCAGCCTTGCTTGTCGAAAACATCCATAATTGCACCAGAATCGAGGAGTAGACACGCAATTCTGAGTAATGCTTGCGTGACGACTGGGTGTCCGCCTCGTGATACCCTGTGAAGCGGAGTCCGGCCTTCTTCATCGCAAGCATTAGGATCTGCGCCGTGTCTAAGGAGTAGCGATACGACCTCGAAATGTCCCTTGACCGAGGCGGCATGTAGTGGAGTCGTGTAAGAACCTCCCCTGCTGTTGACGTCTTGTGAAAGGGCAGAAAGGAGGTACTCTGTGAGACTGTAGAAACCGCACATTGTCGCATAGTACAGGGGCCCCGCCGCTGGTCGTGTCGGGCACATCTCGGACATAGGTTCCCTCCAATGACAGTCTATGTTGTACAGCCAAACCCATGCTGCAAAATGTGGCTTTTCCGGATCAAAAAGACGCTTCTCCATTTCCTGAATGGGCGGCGACGTGTGCCCAAGCTGTACATGATCGAACCAGTGTCGAGCGGCGTATAGGGCGAGAGGAAAGCGACGGATGGTTTTTTTGTTAATATCACTATTGAGTTGGAGGAGCACACAAAGGCATGCGTGTGCAAGGGTCGCATGTGCAGACTCGGGAATAATGTGATAGTACGATAGACGTTTTTCCATGTTCGAAAGCTGGGCTGATGTCAAGAAATCCTTGACAGAGGAGTGGGAAAATTGAACAACTTGGGAGCCTGCGACGTTGTCGAAGGATATAAGGCTGGAACATGCAGACAACACGGCTTCTTCCGCATTCAGTAGCTGCCAATTTGGGTGAAATGTGGTGGGAGCATCTGTGTCAAAGCTAACCGCAAAAAGGTCGGCGAGCTCTTCGGTGTGGAGAGGGCGAAAGGCCACTGTAAGGCACCGGAAGAGACGTTGTGCATATTTTCGTTTTTCTTCGTCTATCCCCAGCAGTGTGTGGCGATACGTTTCATCCAAACCCTTCGGCAAGCCTTTCAAAATGTCCCGAACATCCGCGGGGAAACTACGGCGCAGCCTGTCAATTTGGCAAACAACCCATTGAAACCTACAGTAAGAGAACGCATCAGCATCGATTGCTAAGCACAGACTATGGGCGAGAAGGCTTACATGCCGTTTGCGTTTTTTGACAACGTGTCAATGATCAGCTGCGTTTCTTCATTGTTCCACCCCTTCGTCTCTGAATATGTATGGACAGCCGACTCGATGTACTTGACCACATCATCCTTCTGCGCATCTTCATCATGGAGGGAGATTTCGAGAGGGTTCAAAGGCCGGAGAAACTTCATGACGTCGATCTCCAGACGACTGGCCACGCATAGATGTACGTTCGGGATTTCAAAATCAACCACTTCTTTGATGAGTTCTAGGACCTCTTCGCGGGAAGATGGCCTCCCAGAAACATTACTAGAAGAACATTCATCGAGAGCGTCAATGATGATATATATCCGGCCTTGTCCTGGCAATTTCAGCATATCTGTCAAACACCTATAAGCTGCGCTACTGCTGGGTTTTCGCGTGCCGTTGGCACTCTCTGAATATAATTTGGAGAGGATGTCAAGATAAGAATCTGATTCGGTAGAAAGTTGGCAAAGGAGAGCGGACAGGAGGCCATATAGATCTTGCTTCTTGGATTCCCGAGAGTCAAAATAATAGAAAGCCAGTATGGCCAATCCATCTGCACGCATATTATCAATGTCTTGAATGATTGCAGAACTAATCCGCAATATCAAAAATCCCGAACATTAGCCATGTAGACGACACGCACAGAAGGGTGCTTTTCCCTGAACCAGCTATGACACCAGGACTATCAATGAAAGATGGCACGCCAGTAGTTGGAGGAACATACTTTTGCCATGAACCCACAAGAACGACCCTTTCGCCTTCCACTGTTTGAATAAATTGTTTTCCAAGAACCATGACGTAGTTCCGCTATGGTGAGCCTTCCAAAAGGTGTCTTGGTTCATGGAAGGGTCGGGAGGAGAGAGCCACTGCGGCACATCTCTCCGCAACCCGTGACCTGTAAGATAACGTCGAGCCTCGAATCAAGACCAAAAAGGGGAATGACAAACGTTTCACGATAGTGGCACCGCTTTCAATCTGAATTCTCTCTGACGCCAGGCCATCTAACAGAATGCGCGCTCAGCAACGAGCTATCGACAACAGAACAGGTACCACGCACCTTCCATGGCAAGGCGATGGACCACGCCCAGGATCTGTGCAGTCGCCATCCGAGTCTCTTCCTGGGTCAATTGATCCAACCTTTGTAGCACAGCCTCAACATCGTTCTTGCCTAACAGCTTCTTGGCGAACATCGCTATAACACACTGAGCCACGACAGATGAATATGCACTGGTGCACTTACAGAGGCGTCCCTGCTTGATCAGCTTCGTCGTCAGGCTAAGCACCGAGAGCAGTTCAGCCATAATTTTCACAATGAGATCTGTCATCATCTGGGTAGGCGGAATGCCGGCATAAATATCAAGGCGCTTGAGGAAATTCCCAATGCGGTCAAAGAGGTCGAGGAGAGAATTATAGCTTGAACTGACCCCACTGGCAGCCTGCCATAGACATGTCCATACGTCACGGGGGATTTAGTTGAAGAACGTTCCGGGTGGTACGTACAGCAAGTAGAGCATCGATTCCAACAAAGATAGCTTTTGCCGGTGGGAAGCCCTGGCAAGATCGCGTTATCTATGAATGAAACAAGAAAGGGGGACAAAGCATGTGTGACTCACTAGGCTAGCCGCCTCTCCGATGACGCTTGAGAACGCATGCAGGATCTGCACTGCTGGGCGGAGGCAATTTATCAGAGTCCGACTCCTATTGCGAAACTTTCCAAAAGCATTCTCTCGCTCTTGAAATATCCGGAGGACGGCATCAGGAGAATCCGTGAGTTCGAACCGTTCGGCAGAAGGATGGTTAGCGAGATATATTCCGGTTTGTTTAGCATAGTCATGCAAGGCTTCGGTGATTAATTGGAAGTTAGAGGTGGGGGGCACTGTATATCGAGTGGAAGACATGGTGTCAATGGACCGTATGTTCGTCTGGAGGAGATGCAACGGACCCGACTTGTCATTATCCTGGGACTTCACATCCGCACCATGCTCGATGGGCATCTGAGCGATTTCTACATGTCCACCCCTCAACGCGAGATGCAACGGAGTCGACTTGGAGTTGTCCTGGGCATCTACATTCGCGCCATGCTTGACGAGCACCTGAGTAGATTCCACATGTCCGTCCCTCGACCCGAGATGCAACGGAGTCGACTCGTAGTTGTCCTTGGCATTCACATCCGCGCCATGCTCGACGAGCTCCTGAGCGAAGCCCACATCTCCGTCCTTCAACGCGATATGTAGCGGAGTCCGTTTGTGGGGGTCTCGGACATTCACGTTCGCGTACTGTATTGTCCTACCTGCCCCGAGAGTTTGAGCCATCTGGCCGTCACCCGGTGTGTAAATATCATCTTGAGTTGGGGGCAGATTTTGGCCCAGACCATAAGGACCTCTAATCAGAGGTTCTGCTTGTTTGGAGGACGTCTCGCTTCTTGTGCGAGAGCTGGCCTGGTCTTCGCACGGTCCTTGGAACACAGCATCGGAGAGTGTCGCCACTGAGGCAATATCTGCCTTAGTTCCTGAACCATCCTCGTTTCCAGGCAAACGTTCTTCACCTAAATCCCATCAGTTCAGGGCTCAGGTCATAATGATTCTGCTAAATACTGACCACACTGGACCCGTTGTATCGTTGGAGCATAATTCCGGAGGTGTTCTAATAGTGCATCCGGCTGTCCAGTTTCAAGCGGCTAGCACAGGGCCCAATGTGAGAGCGATAGCGCCAAAGTACGTGAAATAGCCGTACCTTATCTACAAGGGATTCCAGGTCACTATCATGCACAAGTGCCATATCACAATCGGGTGCCTGCTGTTCTACCCTGTTAGAACGGGGTGCGCACGCGAGACGATGACCAAAAGTTTATGACAGTAGTAAACGTACCTCTCCGATATATTTTAACAGGACAAGAAGGGGATCCTGATACTTTGAAACTTCAAAAGGACGTAAAGCAATAAGAGGAATTACTAACCTCTATTTCTGCAGGGATGCTTTGTAATTCTAGATGCGTATCAGATTCAGGTCCGGGGCCATGTGTATCGGAAGAAGGCCCTGCCATGCCCCGAAGCTTTGGCCAAATGTTTAGGATCCGGACGACACGGTATCCTCGGATGAATACGCATTGGTTCTCAGGTAAATTCTAGGAGAGGATATCAAGCCAATGGATCCTCATTATGAGGTGAAGCCGGAAAACGGTACAAAAGCCTACCTCCCCACTGGGGCCAAATCTCAAGTCCCCTCCCGTCGCGCTTCGCTCCTCCAGATGGACCCCGGAATCGCCGGATGCTCGGACAACGAACGACAGTTGTGCGCCTTCCCCGCTCTCGGAGAAGACGACGTTAACCCATGATCTTGCAAGATGACGCCCAGTGACAAGAATGATATCCTCCATGCGGTTGACTCCCAAGCCAAGATCTTCAGCGACCTGCATACAGCGGTCAATATTCTTGACTAACCATTTGCCAAAGTCGCCTTGAGCGACCGTATCCTCGCATGCTGCCGGGAACGGAAGAGATAATAATGCGCCTTGCCTCCCAGAACATGAAACCTTGACGTCGTCTGGCCTGATAGAATAAGATGTTAGCAACGAGAATCCATGCACGAATCCCAATTTACCCTGAGGCATGGATATTATGTTCAGAATGCACTTTGGTAATATTCTTCGAGCGGAAATCTTTGTGGTTGTCTCTATCCCTGCGGATATGTTGTGGTGCCCTTGGTTCCAATCTCGGGGGATACACCAGACCGTGATCGTCATGAGTGTCTGGATCGGATGGAGGGTCTCTCGGAAGTAAAGCATTGAACAGACGGTAAAAATAGCCCCTGCGAATGAAGCCGACGTCGCCCACTTCTACGGAATTGTACAGCCCCCCTGGACCTGGGTTCCATAGGGCATGTCCATGGCTAGGATACCTGATGCCGAGCTCTTCACGGAAAATGTTACAGGGATCCATGAGCAAGAGCAACAAGGGTGGAGTTCTGTTATCAGGAGATCATATCGATCATAAGGCGGACCACTGGCACTCCTGCCACCCAGGATGTCCGGCCCGATACACCGATTCAACATCAGGCACGTGCCGAGAAGATCGTGTCGTGTGGAGAATGAGATGCGGGAGGAGAATGAGATGCGGGATGCGGATGCGGGGAGTCCCAACACCGCGCGTCCCATTTCCTTCTCACTATCCCCTATCACCCTTCCTCATATTATGTGCCCACATTTCCATATATTTCGTCTCCTACCTGTGTTGTTTTTCCGTAGGTCAAATTCACGAGTGGTTCTGTTGCGGACAAATGCTACCACGTATCCGACCCCGCTGTAAGCGGGAAGCTCTTTTTGATCGCCACAGCCAGCGCGGCCAGTTATCGGAACGAGATACCGTACCACTCCGTCGGTACGTTCGGTCGTTCTTCATCCGATGATAGCAACGAGGGATTGATGCATTTGTTATTGTGCCCAGTTCCGTGATGTCCGGCATGAACTACCTGCATGACCACGACGTCGTCCCCCGGGATCTCAAGTATGTCGCTCCTTCCTTTACCATTCACCCCCCGATCTTCGGCGAACTCTTCAGATCCAACGCATGGCTTGTGAATAGACCGGAGAACACTCTCTTTCATAAGGATATCGTCATCGCCGACTTTGGCATGTGCATTGCCTGGAGCTTCTCATTGGAAATATGTTGCATATGTATGTCATTTGACCTTGCAGTGCCAAGCATCTCCATTCCTCTTGGGAACCACTCACGTCTGTCGCAGGAAGTTTGGGAAATGTCACTTACTCCAGAGGTACCCAACAAAAAGGGGCATGGTAAGCCTATCGGTCTTTAGTCAATGGGATACGGTTACTCTTTATGCCCACCATGGAATGCTGATTACGCGTTGCGGGGCCATCACTTAAGTTCTCCTTGCAGATACATGCCATTCGGGGTGGATTAGATGGGGGTGATACTGTAGATGACGGAGGCGAGGGTAGACTTCCACAATTGACGAAGGTACGACCAGGATCGTCGCGACTTGTGGGAACGCATTTATCTGACATCCAGGCCCCTGTACCCTACACCATAACTCAAGAGCTTTATCCATGCCCTCCTCAATGCCAACCCCACACATTGCCTCACCGCCAAGCAACCGAGCAAGCACTGATGTATACATGGCGCACGAGCTTTGCTGCCCCGACCAAACACGACTCCTGTGGTCTGCGCGAGAACTTTGACCCGCGCTCGCTCACGCTAGCGCAGCCAGATCGGCACAGCACATGCCTGTCCTGATTTGTGAAAAGTAATGGCGCGAACAGCAATAAAAAGGACCAGCTGGCACCCAACTTTGGTGATGAAGGTGAGGGCGGGAGCAGAAGCGCGTCGGTGTCGGGCCCGCGACGCCGGAACCCGACTTCAAGGGACAACAACACTTGTCCCCTCCGTCGCCTGATAACCGTGCACCTCAGGCAACTGATATGTCAATAGAGTCTGAGGACGTGTGCTGCTAACTGCATGCTGGAGATAAAGCCCCATAAGCATATGTATACCAAGGAAATAAAGCCATGACACACTGAACGATTGAGTTGTTTATGTTGATGTATTGACATCTGAATTGAGACACAGCTACATGCAGAGTGGGATAGAATCAAAAAGCAGATGCACAAGTTTACTTGATAGAATACAGCCAGAGAGCAAGAACATCCAAGGAGAAAGGAAAACCCCCGAAAAGGAGAGCACAAACCAAGAGAATCACTGCCTTTAACGGGATTAATAGCCACAACAGGTCTTCATGTGACCTAGGTCCAGTGCCTATACAAATATCACTATTTCTCACACCCAACACGATACCATACCCATATCAACAGGGGGTGTCCATATGAAACCAGCAGGCTTTCCCTTCGGAGACGAGGTGCGCACTAGACGGAAATGCCATAATGGCCCGAGTATGCTTGAACCTACTGAAGGGGCATGTCGGGGCAGGCAGCCAAACTACGGAAGAAGGGGAGGGACGAGAGGGCTTGTCTAGCGAGAGGGAAGTGTTGCCACTTTGGCACAGAGGTCTGGGTTCGGGACATGACGGAGGCCACACCGCAAGATGCCGAAGAGTACACCACAACAACACACAATTAGGACCAAATCCCGCCGACAAACCCTGGCAAACACCGGACAAATCGAAAACCCCACCGCTGTATTCTAAGGAATAACTGCAAACTTTGACATGACCTCGCCACCATCCATGAAAACGACCAAATCCGATAAAGTTTATTGGGGTGAGGTCGTACATCTGGCCGAGTTGGTGTTCGCAATGACGACGCTGCCCGAACACGAGGCTGAGAATGACAGTAAGGCCTGCGGCTCCGATTACTCCCGTATTGCCTGCGACACACTACGTGCGTGCACGGATGCTTTCATGCCATTCAACTGCTACATGCAATGCAGCGGTGGTAGATTTCTCTAACCCAATTCTTACCCTTGCCCTAGTTCGCTCCCTGACCGCCCGCCACCCAGGACAAGGTAGCTGACCGCAACGGTTCCGGGGCGGTGTACTCCACCGCCCACGATGACCTTCTCGCCGACTTCCGTAAACACGAGATGTCGGAGTAGTCCATGGAGTATTGCCGACGTGTGTGTAGCCCACGTATATATGCATCCGTTACGCTGACGTCCTGACCACTCCAACACAGAGCACAGAGTATGAGGTGGAAAAGTTAACCGTGATTGAGCGGAGAGTCGACTCGGTCGCTATCCTCAAAGGATCGTTAGCATGGAAACTCGGAATACTTTCAAAGCGACCGTCCTCCGCTGGGCCATCGAATGGGGCCGTCTCTCCTTATTTCCTCTTCCACCACTGCGCGTCTCTCACCCCGCGTGGATGGCGTCGGTATGATGGCCGCACTCATCTTGGAAGGCGCGATATTCCAAATTATTTTCGGGAGAAGCCGTTTTATGTTGACCTCATCGATCTTATGCATGAAATATGTACAATAACACCTCTTCAGACAGAATCACCATAACCTGCGGCCGCAGGGTTTGTACCATCCAAAAATGGGCCAACTCATTGACCTAATTACCACCCGACAGATAGGGCGGATCAACTCAAGTTCAGCCTTGAGAGGGACAGGGCGATTGTGCTTTACAGGACCGCCATTTACACCTAGTTCCAGGTCGCCCTTGCGCTGCTGCTTTGCAGCTTCCCCGTCGAGAAGAAGAATGAGCCAGATCCCGACAACTACAAGCTCGCGTTTGACATCCTTTCGCATGTTGGAGAGTACGTCCAGATCCAGGGCGACCACCTCGACTTTTCGCAGAGCCCGAGTTACTCGGGAAGATCGGGACGGACATCATGGACAACAAGTGTTGGTGGCGCATCAACACGACCCTGAGATACGCAATCTCAATGTAGCGCGCGGTCCTAGACGCCGAATGCGGCCAAAAGGACGCGGAGGCTGAGGCGCAGGTGAAGGAGGTCTCTCGCCAACGTCGCCTCGACGGGCACTCCGGGGTCTACGAGGATAAGGCATACGATCGTATCGATGCGCCCACTGATAAGGTCCCCGAGGTGACGAGCGCATGGAGGGAGGCTTTCCGTTGCGGATTCACAAGCGCACGACGAATCGTTTGAACCGATTCTGACTAATATTGGAGGCAGGTGTCGATACCCACTCGCCTTTCTGTGCTTTCCCCTCTTTTCGCCTCGTCCCCCTCGAAAAGATGGCATGAATTTTATGGAAAATACACATTTTTCCCGATCCCCTACCGTTTTGCCATGTGACTGTGCCGAATAGGACAGTTTCAGCTCCGTTATTTGTTCCCTGTGGAGGTTCTCCGCTGTCCAGGTTAGGCATGATCCCGCCCTCTTGGAGCGCTCAGTCGGCGCCGTCGTTGGGAACAGGTCGGCCATCTGCCAGATGGGCACGATCGCCTCGAACCACCATTCGACTGGCATTGACATCCTCCAATTGCTGACCGGCAATCGCCGGGTTTCATTCCGGCCCGCTTTACTGGCGCCTTGTGCCTGAGCGTGCGACCACCCGGTAAACGGGCCGTAAACGTCACTGGTCATTTGGACGCGCCACGCACTGCAACCGCTGCCGCATACCTGTGGAACATGGTGCTGTGCTACCTCATCGGACATCGCGGGATTCATTCCGAGGTCTGCCTTGCCACAGCCACGGAGAAAGCCATCCCCCATCGACCTCCCGCCGCTGCGATCACGATATACCGAACACTGCCAGGTTGCGCGCCCTCAGAGGAACCCAGCTCCCTCCACTTTCCGTCCCGTCAGAGCACATGACGGAGAAGGAAGTAATACTACGGCCTGAGACACCGGTCAAACAAATCTTCCGCAAAGTTGGCGTGGCCGCGTGCAGCAGTACGCTCAGTATGAGACGGCAGCATTCTTTGGCATTAACTTGATTGTTATCATCAATGCTGTCTTAAACGGGAAGGGCAATCTGGGGTCTTGAGGACACTGTCCTTCGTTGCGGGTCTCCGCGTCTTCATAGAGAAGATTGCCATGCAAGCCGCGGCAGAGGCGAAGCGCACGAACGAAATTAATTGACTTACTTAAGATCTGGCGTCAAATTGGTCGGTTACCAAAAAAGGGGCGACCAGGCCTCCTCGTGAAAGTAACACGCATTCCATGAAACAACCAACACTTCCCGTCTTCTACTGCGCCATGTGACTGATTGAAAAGGGCAAATCAGTCGAAATCACTGATCGTCACTGATCGGCTTAGGTAAGTTGGGCCAACGCCTATTCCGCGAGGCAGCCTTTCTCACCGAACGACACATTGTGTTGAACCCCCTTCTTCCTCTCCTCAGCCTATCTCCTCCAGATGAACGTACGATCCATCGACATCATGTCTTCCACTCAATATACGGCGACTCACACCTCTAACTTCCAATTAATCACCAACGCGTTGCGAGACTATGCTAAGCAAACCGGAATAGATCTCGCTAATCATCCATCTGCCGAAAGGCTCGAGCTCATGGATTCTCCTGATGCCGTCCTCCGGATATTTGAAGAGCGAGAGAAAGCTTTTGGAAGGTTTCGCAACAGGAATCGGAGTCTGATAAATTGTCTCCGCCCAGCGGTGCAGACCCTGCATGTGTGCTCAAAGCTCATTGGCGAGGCGGCTAGCGTGGTGAGCCACACATGCCTTGTCCCTCTTTCTTGTTCATTTATGGGTGATTCAATGTGACCTTGCCAGGGCTTCCCACCGGCAAAAGCTATCTTTGTTGGAATCGATGCTCTATTTGCCGTACGTACTACTCCGAACGTTCTTCAACTAAATCCCTCGTGACGTATGGACATGGCTATGCCAGGCCGTTAGTGGGGTCAGTTCAAGCTACAATGCTCTCCTCGACCTCTTCGACCGCATCGGGTATTTCCTCGAGCGCCTTGATATTTATATCGGCATCCCGCCTACCCAGATGATGATAGATCTCATTGTGAAAATCATGGCCGAACTCCTCTCGGTGCTTAGCCTGACGACGAAGCTGATCAAGCAGGGACGCCGCTGTAAGTGCACAGGTGCATAGTCACCTCTCGTGGCTCAGTGTGTTATAGCGATGTTCGCCAAGAAGCTGTCGGGCGAGAACGACGTTGAGGCTGCCCTACGAAGGTTGGATCGATTGACCCAGGAAGAGACTCGGATGACGACTGCACAGACCTTGGGTGTGGTCAATCGCCTTGCCACGGAAAGTGCGTGGTACCTGTTCTGTTGTCGATGGCTCGTTGCTGAGCGCGCATCTGTTAGATGGCCTGGCGTCAGCCACAATTCAGCGGATCGAAATCAGTGTCAATATATTGCAACGTTTGTCATTCCCCCTTTGGTCTTGATTCGAGGCTCGACGCTATGTTCCAGGTCACTGGTTGCGGAGAGATGTGCTGCAGTGGCTCTCTCCCCCTGACCCTTCGATGAACCGCGATACCATTTGGAAGGCTCACCATAGCGGAACTACAACATGGTTCTTGGAAAACAACCTATTCGAACAATGGAAGGCAGAAGGGTCGCTCTTGTGGGTTCACGGCAAAAGTATGTTCCTTTCAACCACTCGGCTGCCATTTCCATTGAAAGGTTCCTGGTGTCGCAGCTGGTTCCGGGAAAAGCACAGTTCTGTGCGTGTCATCCACATGACTGATGTTGGAGATTTTTAATATCACGAATTAGCTCTGCAATCATTCAAGACATTGACCAAATACGTGCGGCTGGATTGGCCATGCTGGCTTACTATTATTTTGACTCTCGGGAATCCAAGAAGCAAGACCTACATGGCCTCCTGACCTCTCTCCTTTGGCAACTTTCTGCCGAATCAGAGCCTCATCTTGATATCCTCTTCAAATTATATTCAGAAAGTGCCAGCGGCACGCGAAAACCCAGCACTAGCGCAGCTTATAGGTGTTTGACAGACATGTTGGAATTCCCAGGACAAGGTCCGATATATATCATCGTTGACGCTCTCGATGAATGCCCTGCTATTAATGTCTCGGGAAGGCGATCTGACCGCGAAGAGGTCCTAGGACTCATCAAAGAAGTGGCTGATTTGAAACTCCCGAACGTACATCTATGCGTGGCCAGTCGTCTGGAGATCGACGTCATGAAGTTTCTCCGGCCATTGAATCCTCTCGAAATCTCCCTCCATGATGAAGATGCGCAGAAGGATGATGTGGTCAAGTACATCGAGTCTGCTGTCCATACATATTCAGAGACGAAGGGGTGGAACAATGAAGAAATGCAACTGATCATTGACACGTTGTCAGAAGATGCAAACGGCATGTAAGCATTCTCGCCCATAGTCTGGGCTTAGCAATCGATGCTGATGCGCTCTCTTGCCGTAGGTTTCAATGGGTTGTTTGCCAAATTGACAGGCTGCGCCGTAGTTTTCCCGCGGATGTTCGCGGCATTTTGAAAGGCTTGCCGAAGGGTTTGGATGAAACGTATCGCCACACATTGCTGGGGATAGACGAAGAAAACCGAAAATATGCACAACGTCTCTTCCGGTGCCTTACAGTGGCCTTTCGCCCTCTCCACACCGAAGAGCTCGCCAACCTTTTTGCGGTTAGCTTTGACACAGATGCCCCCACCACATTTCACACAAATTGGCGGCTACCGAATGCGGAAGAAGCCGTGTTGTCTGCATGTTCCAGCCTTATATCCGTCGACGATGTCGCAGGCTCCCAAGTTGTTCAATTTTCCCATTCCTCTGTCAAGGATTTCTTGACTTCAGCCCAGCTTTCGAACATGGAAAAACGTCTTTCGTACTATCACATTATCCCCGAGTCTGCACATGCGACCCTTGCACACGCATGCCTTTGTGTGCTCCTCCAACTCAATAGTGATATTAACAAAAAAACCATCCGTCGCTTTCCCCTCGCCCTATACGCTGCTCGACACTGGTTCCATCATGTACAGCTTGGGCACACGTCGTTGCACATTCAGGAAATGGAGAAGCGTCTTTTTGATCCGGAAAAGCCACATTTTGCGGCATGGGTTTGGCTGTACGACATAGACCGTCATTGGAGGGAACCTATGTCCGAGATGTGCCCGACACGACCAGCGGCGCGGCCCCTGTATTACGCAGCGATGTGCGGTTTCCACAGTCTCACAGAGTACCTCCTCTCTACCCATCCACAAGATGTGAATAGCAGGGGAGGTTCTTACACGACTCCATTACATGCCGCCTCAGTCAAGGGTCATTTCGAGGTCGTATCGCTACTCCTTAGACACGGCGCAGATCCTAACCCTTGCGACGAAGAAGGCTTGATTCCGCTTCACAGGGTATCACGAGGTGGACACCCAGACATCGCGCAATCATTACTCAAAATCGCGTGTCTACTCCTCAATTCTGGTGCAAACATGGATATTTTCGACAAGAAAGGCTGGACACCATTACACACGGCAGCACAAAATGGCCATCGTGAAATGGTGGCACTCTTACTTGACCATAGGGCAAGTCTTGATGAGCGGAATCAGACCCAAATGACGCCATTGTCCTTGGCCAGTGGTAATGGGACGCTTGAAGTTTCACTGGACCGCGACGCAAACCTAAATTTCCGGGACAAGGAAGGCTGGGCCCTATTACACTCAGCCTCACGATATGGTCACCGTGACATCGTACAACTGTTGCTAGACCGCGGCGCTGATGCGAACGCACAAAAAGTAGATGGTCGGACTCCGCTGCACCTCGCATCACGATATGGACACCTCGCCGTCGCACACGTGTTACTCGATTGTGGCGCTCATGTGGATGCACACCAAGCAGACGGTTGGGCCCCACTACATCTCGCATCATCCAATGGCTACCTCGAAGTCGTAATGTTGCTCATCCAGCATGAGGCAATCGTCGACTGCCGGAACGACAAAGGGGAAACTCCCTTAGACCGGGCTTCGGGGGCAGGGCACCTCGACATCGTAAGGTTCTTAATCGGGTGTGGTGCGGTGGTGGGTTCTTGTGATGGGAAAGGCTGGACTCCATTCCACGCAGCATCAAGAAATGGGCACCTCCACGTCGTGAAGTGCCTGCTGGAGCACGGTGTTGATGTCGACATTCGGAACAAAAAGGGAGAGACTGCATTGGACCTGGCGTCTGGCAGTGGGAATGGGAGCCTCGACGTTGTACGCATCCTAATCGAGAAAGGGGCAAATACCAATACTAGGAACAACAAGGGTTGGAATCCGTTGCATGTCGCATCGAAAGTCGGAGCTCTCGAAATCGTGCAACTTCTCATTGATTCTGGCGCTTCCGCCAATATTCGCAACAAAACCCCCAAAACGCCGTTGGCCTTAGCGTCGGGCAATGGACATCTCGAAGTGTCGCGCTTCCTCATCGAGTGTGGGGCTGATCTGAATGCGCGAGACAACAATGGATGGACCGCACTACATTTTGCCTCACAATACGGACGTCTTGAAATGACGCAGTTGTTATTAGACAGCGGCGGTAACGCGAACGCCCAGAACGACGACCTCGGGAGCCCATTGCACTTGGCATCAGCCAACGGCCACCTCGATGTTGTAAAGCTGTTGCTTTGGTGGGGCGCGGATTTCAGCATGGCCAACAATGCCAAGAAAACTCCAGCAGAGTTGGCATCGGAGAATGACAAGGCCGAGGTCGCCAGATTCCTAGCCGAGTATGAGGCAGACATCAATCTTCAAGAGAAACTACGGTCGGCCACATTTGACACAGCTCAACGTGGCATCGGAAAAGATGAGAAGGGGAAGGGGAAGGTTTCGTTGCACAGCGCCTCGGAAGAGGGTAACGTTCAGGACGTGAAGTCGTTGCTCGAGCAGGGCGCGCTGGTGGATTCACATAATAAGACTGGCTGGACCCCTCTGCACGTAGCATCACGATGCGGACACCTACAAGTCTTGCGCATGCTCATCGACCGTCGTGCAAACGTCAATGCGAGAAAGCAGGACTTCTGGACTCCATTACACCTCTCAGCAGCCAATGGACACCTCCTGGTCGTGAAACTGTTACTGGATTGTGGCGCGGATATGGGGGTGGTAAATGACGACGGTCAGACCCCGTACCAACTATCACTAGCACGTGGGCATCGAAAGGTCGCAGAGTTGATCAAGGAACGTGCCACGCGTGGAGCATGATGTAACTTTCGACAAAATGATCATATTATAACAGTCTCTTATTAGGACTCACCCCTGTTTCGTATATCGACACTATCTATGTCGAGTCAGGACATGAATTACCCCAGCAGCCTTCTCTCTCCCAGGCAGTCCCTAACCACAGGAGGGGAGTGCCCGTGATGCACAAACCCTGTCCTCGCACGTTGATACGCAAATACCACACGACGAGAGATCTCGGTGACAGTCATGACTGCAACGCCACGAGGTGTAAGGCACCCAGGGTCGTCAACGCGCACACCGCCGCTGTCCTGGGCTAAAAACCCCACGGAGGCGGCCATACCGCGCCCTCTCGTCTTCTGTGTCTCTTTGTGGAAGATCGATTAACGCACGAAGTACATCGATTGACAGAGCGGAGACATCCGTATCTCTCCCCCTCTTTCTGTCCGTCTTTCTATCCTCGCGAATAATTGCACATATGGTATATAATAGTATGGATGTTGCTTCAACTTCCTCCCAATAGCGTTGTCGCGTGCCTCACATACGCAGCCAACAAAACACGGGGAGAATGCGCTACACACGGGTGCGTCTGGTGCCTAACGCGGACGCCAGACACAGACCAAACACCACTGCGTTGGTGTCCCCATGTCAGACCAAACAAAGTCACCTGTGGTGTCAACGCCAATCTCACCGAAGTACACGTTATGCAACGATGGCCAACATGCTATTGGGGTAAAATGCGGAATTGTCAAAGTCACGTGTACAGGCACCACACAAACAGCATGTAAACATTCTGAAAGTGGCACACGGGGTTTTGTACCCCAAAGCGCACAATAATCGACTGGGAAAAAAAAAGTTATCTGTGGTTTGGCATCACAGAGTGAAGGTTATGAGCGAGCTGAGGGTCGAACGAGTGGGCACAGCCGGTGAGGCGAAGCTTGCAGACTATGCAGAGGCAAAGGGAAGGGAACGAAGTGCACGCAATCGAGTGGGGGACACGCACACGAGAGGAAGGTTGAGGAGAATCGCAGACGACACTGTCAGCTTTCTAAGGGTGCAATTATATAGTCCTGAGGTCAATAAAAGGGTGTGGGGCACTATCAAGTGACTCCACTGCACTGAGATGAAGTTGAAAGTGGTCGCGTTAACGAAGGGGGAAACGAGATAAGTGTAACTAGGGCATGAGACGCCCGGAATATGTGTGGGTCCGTGCTCAGCGCTCAAGGGCACCCTGTCCGGATCAGAAGGGGGGTTGAGGCGACACCCTGGGAATATATGCAACGCCGCCCCACTTTGGGATAAGATCAAATTAGCATATTCAAACACAATCAGGAAGATAAGGTGCCGGGAGCGTTAGAAATAAAAGTGAGACAAGGGGCCGCCCTTGGCGTCGCCCCCGGTGCAACGCAAGCACCGCGGGCTCAGCTCGAGTGCACCTTGAGTGCGCCTCGAGTGCCCCATTGCTGCGCGCGTTCCCCATCACCATTGGATTACAACGACACATCCTCAAATCGTACACCTGACCACGGGTAACACTCAAGTATGGTCTTTGGTACCCCGATGGCCATCGTTTTGACCATCGTCTGAATCTCTACCTGTGCTTGAGGTGCCCGTGGCCTAAAACGAGTGTTCTGACGTCTGACGTACATCTATTCAGGTATGGGATATCACCAACAGCAGTCACAACCTACATTTTTCCCTGAGGGCGGGCCGTTATAGACGTCATTAATGGGGACGTTCTGCGGAGGTTCATAGCCGGATGTGACACCGCCCGCACTGGAAACGTGACTGTGGTTTACATCCGCGTCATCATGGCCGGTTTCATCTTGCTGTTGTGGTGCCATTAGGCCTCAGGGATCTGGTGGGTTGGCGCATATAGTTGGATAATGTCCACTCACCTCTGTGGGCGAGGCAGAATTGGACCCAGCGCGCTGGGTGATGGTACCGCCGCTCGGAAGCGCCGATTCTGAAGACGGAGGAACTGGCTGGGCAGTAGGAATGGACGGGCCCGAAACTGCGGAGGGTTGTTGTCCTGAGGTCCCCTGCTGGGTGGCCACAGAGGGCCCCTCTGTCTGTTCTCTACCATCGCCGACTCCGTCGCTACTATGACCACTTCCCTGGATGATGGTTAAATCTACATGCCACAGGAAGGATGCGGAATGGAATATATTCCAGACTTACATTTGGAGTGTCCTTAGGACGTTTATGTCCACGTCGAGATGCGATACCACTCAGCGCACGGAATGAGCCACGAAAAGAACCCCAGAGTCTTCTCCAAAGTCCGAGCCTTTCTCCACCTGAAGCCGGTCTTGCGTCTCCTGGTCGTGGGAGGGTAGCATCCATAGTTGTCGATGACCTAGGGTGTGATAATTGGCCGCCGCGAAGATGTTAGTCCGGCTCTGAAGGTGCTCAGTTAATATACCATGAACATTTCCCATTCCAGAGAACGATAACACCCTCCATGAATGGAACCCTTTCAGGTTTGATTGCATCTTTTCAAGGCGTGGGTACGGATAGTACAATTCAGGCAGTATTCGGGCACAAATCGCGCTCATTTCAGAGTCACGTGACACTGTCCTACCAGTACCCATTCAAGATATATCACGTTTCACGTTTCCAATTCAGTTTCTGACAGGCAGTGACAGCTGGCCAATTATTTTCAACATTTAGCATGGACTCGCGTTTCATCTAGATCTAGATTTATTGGTCCGCAATTTTTATTTTTATTTTTGGATCCATTATTGTGTACCTCAAGGAAAGGTTACGAACTACTGGTGTGATGACATGTTCATGAGTCCTAACGATTCAGCTTTCAACGGTTTTCAACCCCCATAGCTCTGGTGCTAACGAGAACTGCAGTGAGTTTGGCGAGCGCGGCGTTGGCGCGCCAGGAGATCGGGATGGTATGGTGGGGTGGGAGCACCTCCTTGTTGGAGGGGTGTGCGTGTGTGCAGCGCTCGCGGAGATCGCCCGTGTGTCGATTAGTGACTCCGCGACGCCCTCAACTGGAGCTAGTGGACGCGAGCTGAAGGAGGGAGAAATTTGATCGAGTGACAGGTACAGGTCAATCAGTACTATGTAGTGTTGTAAGCCAAAAAAGTAGCGCATCGCGACAGATAGCATTAGCCTACTATAGTAGTGCTGGCCCATGACAGCGTATACCTCCGCGGCCGGAAATAGTGAAGCGCATCTCGACCGATCACAATAACGGACCAAGGTAGATGCCACATGGCGCTGAGCATCATAATACCTCCGGTGCTCAAGAAGAAGGAACTACATCCGAGTCGGCGCGAATTGTAACTGTAGCCTGCCTAATCGACCATCGACCACGTGACGTCCTCCGTGCGCCGTCTCGCCTCCAAACTCGTCTTCATCCACCCTCGTTGCCATGCGCCCCAAATTATACGGCCGAAGTCTCGCAGATCACTCAAACCTCGTCGACCGATGTCACAAGCACGCGCCGCCTCGAAAAGCCCGCCGTTGCACGTAGAACTCGTCGGATGCGGCCCCTCGCACTCTGGCATCGGCCTAGACCACGTCTATGTTAAGAAGGACTCTTACTATACACAGGGCTGATCGGTCTCTCGTTTCGTACGTTTCATTGTTTCCCTTCCGTCCTCGACCTCCTCTTTGTTCCACAACTCCCTCTTTTACTTTAGCCTTTTAGCGTCAAATGTCGCCGCACCCCTTTTACCTCGTTGACCATGCCCGCTATCGAGCACATGGATACGATAATAATAAAATTCTTCATTTCGGACACCACTTTTCTTCGCCATCGTCGCCGCACGCGTCCGTCACCGGCAGGACCGCAATCGCCTTCGCCTTCCTTTTTCACTCTCCCCATCTACTCTACCTGCGCGTAGCATATTTGTATTGCACTCGCGTATATAATCCTCTTCACCTGGCCTCATGAAAGGAAGGCAATCGAGCCCCGCGTTATCCCCTTTTGCATCTGTGTGTTTTCGCCCGCGCCCGACCACTTGAGGGCAAACCGAGTTACCGTGCCGTCATTCGTCTCGCTGGTCTCGCGTCCCCTTCTCGTCTCTTTTTCGTGCTCTCCGAGTCTCTCTCAAGCTTTTACGCCCCGTTGCGATTTCCCTTCGCGCGTTCTCGAATCTTCAGGACCGCGGCCTCAGTTTTCCCTTCCTTCCACTTTCAAACCCACAAGCGTGGACCAACCACCTATGCTACAGAATGTTGGCACACCTCCATTCAAGGGTTTTTTTTTTCTTGGAAATGCCTCGCCGTTTCCTTCAGTTTACCCAAAGGGACTTTGTGGTAGGCGGGAGTAATGACGCATTTACGTCACCTCACAACAGGCCCCAACCACAGCATGGAGCCAGCATGTGGGCTCTCCACGGGAGATGTATTTATGCACACTGGGCTTCTCCGAAGATAACTGTGGGACTCGACCACCCTACTGTATCTGGGTAGTACAGTAATACCCACTAAAAACCCCGAATGACAACAGCTGGCTTCGAACCCCGAGTTAACGGGACCAGCAACAACTGATTTACCCGGTTGCCAGACTGCGCTGCCAAAGCGGCCCCTCATATCTCCATTTAGGTAAATCGGGAATTGGAAGGTGTAATCATGGTGAGAGCATGACGGGAAACGTCGACATTCAAGCCTGTAAATACTGTATCAGTGCAGATTGGGTGGATGATTAACTTATACATACACGACATAGACGCCTCTATACCGCCATCATGAACACTTGCACCGAAGTGTGCACCGCCGGCAACTCCTCCGTGAAGGCAACGTCATTGCACGCGAGTCCGACGGGGCCGGATAATTCATCAGCAGGCCGGCCTTCCTGGTACCGTGACCATGGATCCACAGATCACCCAGCACGTGTGAGCGCCATCGCAACATGCCCATGCCAATGGCAGATAGTTACAGTACTCCGACACAGCCAGGTTGCTTTGGGTTCCAGTGCAGATGTGGATGTGGTGGGGTCATCGTGCATCTGTTCTTGCCAGTGTATAGGGATGCCGCAGTTCGGTTCCGAACTTTGGTCCGGACCTGAACCTTCAGTGAACTGGACCCAGGTCCGGTCCAAGATTTGGCATTGGGGCTGAACCGGACTGAAAGTCCAGTTCTGGGTTCAGGGGTGGGCCCGAACCTGGTGAACCCGTCTGGACCCGGTCCAAACCTCCAAACTGTAAGGCCGGTAGCCAGCCCTGAAAGCAAGTGAGCCCCGCATGTGCTTCCTGACTTCTGCAAGTTGCCTGATCTTGTGCTTACCCACATTGCCTCAAACGTGCATTTCAGGGTTCAAGACCCCTCAACGCTTCTGGTAACCTCCGCCCCTCACCCAACATGACCCTCTGCACCTGACTCCCTTCCCCTCCTCTCACCTGCTTTGCACGTACACAAATTCGCACTGATCCCCTGATCTGGGAATGCTCAGGGCTGGATGTGCATGGACTTACTGATGGTGAGACCTGTGAGTACACGTTTCTTCAACGTGTATTCAGGCCCCTTCAGCATTTCCCGTATTCTCCCAGCCGCCTTCATGCCCTGATTCTCTGAGCTCAACTCTCCTCCCTTCCTCTTCCTTTCCTGGTATTCTCCACCCAATTGTAACTTGCATCGGTGTGCTCAAACCCCCCACCTTGCGCCTAGTGTCCACCTTGCTTGTTCACTTATGCAAATCGTGATGATTTGCTGATTCACAGTTTTCCACTGACCCAGCAACGCTCAGGGTTGGGGAGACTTGAAGGGGCCCACAACGCTTAAAGGGAGCATAAAAGGTGTGTGCATTTGCTCTCATCTTTGCATCCTTGACTCACCATGTCATCTGACAACTGTGCTGTAGGCCCTGATGGCAAACTCTTGGACAAGTCTGAAATCGACTGGGTCCACGACCCTGATGATGATACGCCCATTGCCCCAGCAATGACATCCTTGACGGATCAACGCCAGCTTTCTGCGACGACCCTTGATTCCTTTGTTACCCAAGTCCCTCTGGCCGCACGTTGATCTACTTGCACATCTTGTCCGTCTACAAAAGTGACCGATCCCGACAATGTCATGGCCCTGAAACATAAACCGAGCAATTCCGCAAGTACAAATCCATCTTGCCATGCCTGCCAAGCTTCCCCCGAGCACAAGGAAGACAAGGCCACAGAGCCCAAGCCCACCAACACCGAAGACTTTCAAGACAATGATCCGGTTGATCCAGAAATTGCCTATGAGGAGACGAAGGCACTTGGCGATGCTGACCATAAGGTATGTGTACACTGCTCCTCCCGGGTCCTTTCCTTATTTGACACGTTGCGAAGGCCATGCACGAGAAGCCCAAGGAAGACCGCACGGCTGATGTCTGGACACTTTTCTTGAAAACCACAGAGTATGTTCATCCAGACACAGGAAAGAAGCTGACTGGGCACTATTGCCTGGTCTGCAGGTACGTTCTCATTCTTGGACTCAATGCATTTTATAACATGCTGCTCAGGGATAAAGGGGTCAAGCGGATGGCCTATTTTTTCGCTGGAGGTGTCTCAACTCTGCGTACACATATCGCAAGGTATGACACTTCTCTATTTCATTAATTGAGATATTTTCTAACCATTTGAAAGGCACAAGGATCACGTTGAGCTCTACAGAGAGCGATGCACGGAATTGAATATAGCTATGAACGAACGAGCCATCCCTCCCTTAAGCACTGGGGTGTACATTTATATTAATACCTCGGTCATATATTATGATGCTTATGATCACTTCTAGCCAACATCAAACAACCCTAGATGGGACTTTTCCCACCCAGCAATGCGTAGTGCCCTTCTCAAAGCGAGGACTGATCGACCATCTGGTCGAACTCGTTGTCACTGAGGATGAAGCCTTCCAACTGCTTGACAAACCCATGTTTCGATGTCTCCTCTACTACCTGCATCCCATGCTCCCAAAGGGGGGTATTCCTCATCGCACAAAGATTCATGATGAGATCCTAGCATGTATGGTGCAGGCCAAAGCCAAAGTGAAGGCAATCCTTCAGGTATGCTTGACATTTGCTTGCCATGACTCATGAGAAGTGCTGACTATTTTACAAGGGGGTTGAGGGGGAAATCTCCTTTACGTTCGACACCTGGAGTTCTGAGGGCAGCGGCACCACCAATTACTTATCACTTACAGCACATTATGTTGATAGCCCCAAAGACCAACTGGATCAATGGGAGCTCAAGGAAATTCAACTTGCATTCACTCAGCTAGAGGGGCACCACACTGGAGCGAACATCGCTTCAATCCTTGCTGATGTCCTAAAGTGGTATAACATTGGTGGAAAGGTATGTGTATTGTATTTGTGGTATGTACGGATGCTAACAAACTTGTAGTCAGGATGGTTTACCGCTGACAATGCGACCAACAATGATATGGCCCTCAAGGAGTTGAAGGATCACATAGATCCTGGTGGAGACCGCTGGGACCCTGTCCAGCATCAAGTTCGGTGCGCAATACCTTTTTTTTCATGTTTGCCAACTCATTCATACTGTAGTTGCATGGAGCATTCCATAAATCTTGCAGTGGGCCATTTCCTTTCCCACGTCACTCCTGTGCACACCACAAGTGCTGCAAAAGATAACGACGATGATGACTTGGCGGAAGACACTGCACCCTCCGATGACTCTAGCGCCATCATATCAAATTCACTTCGCAAGTTGTTGACTCTTATCAAACAGGTGCGTCTAGTTTGTCATATTTTTTGTAGCCACTAATCTATTTTTCAGATACGAAAATCGCCCCAAGCTTGTGCTTTCTTCAAGCGAATGTGTCGCAAGGTCAAGGCCCCAGAGCTTGAGCTCATCCTGTATGTACGAACTCGATGGTCATCGATGTTTGACTGTCTGGATCGGGCAATCGCTCTCCAAATGGTGCGTACATACAGAGCATGGCAAGACTGTACTAATTTGCTTACAGGCAGTAACACGCTTCGCACAACTGGCAGACAATAGCAAAGAGGTCCCCCCTCTACGCAACAAGAAGTATTCCTGGTGGTGACTGTCAAAGCTTGAGTGGGATGGGTTGAAGCTCTTGCACAAAGTGCTGAAGGTAAGTCATCGCGTCTGCATTCTGCATGCCGATACTGAGTCACTGACCATTGACAACAGGAGCCGGCAACGGCACAGCAATCTTTCTCCAAATCTCAGGACACTGTCGCCTGGCGAACGATCCCAGTCCTTGAATTCCTGCAACAGACATGGGTTAACACAGCCAGCATGCCGAAGTTTGCTGAGCTCCAGGATGCGATTCACAGCGGTTTGGAGAACATGAACAAGTGGTATCAGAAAACTGACGACACCAATGCATATTTCATCTGCCTGGGTCAGTGCTCTCAACAAATTTACAAGTGATCTCTCATGTCCGCTTTCAGCCCTCAATCCCAACTGGAAGGTCACTTATATGGAAGAAGAGTGGGACAAAGTATTTTATGATGCTGGTCGAAGGCAACTGGTAAAAGTGGTGCGTTGATTGGTTCTTGATAGCCCAAGTCCCCACTAACAAGCCCTAGTTTGACCGCTATGCCATGTGCTTCCCCGGTGCCACTAGTTCAACAGAAACTGCATCACCTACTGTGTATAATGACAAAACCCATGCAAGTTATGGGTTTTCTTGGATGCGTCGTGCTGTTGAAGCACAGACAGCTGCTGACCGCTCAAAGGTAGGGGGTCGTGATGAACTCAAGTCATATCTAAAGGCATGGCTGGAGAAAACATCTGATGTCATTGGCTGGTGGGGTGTAAGTTCATCCTTTTTACCATGGAATGTAGTACTGATACATCACAGAAACATTCAGGACAGTACCCTGTGCTTGCGCGAATGGCCCGGGACTACTTAGCAATTCAGGGCTCATCTACACCCTCTGAACGTGCGTTCTTGAATGCTTCTCTCACTGATACTCAGCAGCGCAACCGGCTAACACCAGACATGTTTGAGGCATTGCAGGTTCTCAAGAGTGCTTACCATCATGGGCATATGAGTGCCCCAGCTGAGGCAGAGGAGTATTATCACTCGATTACAAGTGTCCTGGGAGATCCGGATGGTGACGCGGAATGCCCGGCAAGTTCATTTTTGTAGAACATTGTTACATATACTGTGTAGGGACTTGTACACACAATAAAGCCGTCGCTCGATCACCATCGCCATTCGCCACGCTCACACCATGCTTCCTTTTCACCCCTCCTCATCAAGCCTCCTTCACCACCATCTGGCGATCCCTTTGCTCCAATGCACCGCCTCAAGGCCTTTGTGCTCGCTCCCAGTCTTAGTTTTCCCCACTTAACTCATGCGCGGGACTCATCGTCTTGCCCCACCCCACTCCCCTGCCCAGGCTGCTTGCACCTTTGCTTTGTTTTAACTCATGCGCGGCCCTCATCATCTTGCTTCACCCTCAAGGCCTTTGTGCTCACTCCCAGTCTCGGTTTGCTCCATTTAGCTCATGCGCGGGACTTATCATCTTGCTTCACCCCACTCCCCTGCCCCCCCTCTCCCTCTCGCGCCTTCGCTTTGTTTTAACTCACGTGCGGGCCTCATCAACTTGCTTCGCCCACTCCCCTGCCCCCTCTCCCTCTCACACCCTCGCTTTGTCTCACCTTTCGGTCCAGTTCAGGGTTCAGGAATATCTGTGAACCGGACCCAAAGTCTGGTTCCAGGTTCAGGGAAATCCCCCTCCGAACCGGACTTAACCGGACCATGGCATCCCTACCAGCGTATGCATGTGGTTATTGTGATTGCAGTGTGAACACAATCACAGCAGTGCAGAGTTAGTACCCAATGGTCACCAGTCACATCAGCAAAAAAGTCACAGAATGATCAGGCTCCTCATACTGATGATGCATGATCAGCAGCTGATCAAACACCCTAATGTTGATAAGGGATTGATCATAAAATGATCAGCTAAAGTCAGCATTACATATGTCAGTCAGTCTGAGGGAGGCTGACCAGAAAATGGTCAACACTTTATCAGTTTGGTGTGCAGTGCTCAGCAGGTGACAAGCCTATTGCCAGGTTGACGAACACTGACCAGGTTTTGGTCAGTATTTGTCCATGCTGCTCAACATCTGACAATCGATCTCCAAGCCAACAAGGGCAACAAGCCAAGTGTGCTTTCTCTGCCTGCTTGCAAGACTCCGTCCTGCCAGTGTAAGGTATGAAAGTGCTGTAACCCCAGAATCAGCCACCTTCAACCATGTAATGTCCCTTCAGTGCTTCAGTGCTTCAGTGCCTGCCGACTCGACGTGTAAGGCCCTTACTACCATCGCCGTCATCACCATTGCCTTGCCTCCATTCCTTATCCTCTGCCCCTCATGCTCAAGTCCCCTCTCCTCTTGCCTCAATCCCAGCTACTGAAGACACCTGGATCGCCCACTTGCACCGCCTCAAGTTGTCAAGACAACAGCACACAATGACTTGCCCTCGCTCAAGACCACACCCCCACCAGAGATCCATGGTACTGTTTATAGGACTCTTTCCCCTCATTCTATATGTTATGTATCTCCTTTTGCCTTAGATGCTCACTTGTAGCATACCTGTATTTAACCCTCTTACCTGGCCTTGTCCAAGGGGGAGAGTGAACCCAGAACACTCTTGAAGCAATAGAGCCCCACTCTTCTTCTCTCTTCCCATTGTGTGCCGTTGCTGTCAGTCTCCTGTTATACCTGAGATGAACTCCTTGGCCATGCCATTGGAGCCACAAGTGCCCATCAGGGTCTGCGTCACCACACCCAGCCTCAGCGGCCCTTGAGCAGCTTGCGCGGAGCCCACTCTCTCCCCCCTCCGCGCCTTCGCTTTCCCTTCAGGATTGTGAACCCACTTTGGATATAAAGAACTAATCCTCGAACCCACAAGCATGGAGTTACCTCCCATGCTACAATCTATAGGGGGCTATTGCACATCCTTTGGTGGGAATCTTAAGGTTGAAAAATGCTGGCCAGATCTCGATCAGCGCAGGCTCAGTCTGATCAGATTTTGGTCAGCATAGGTACATACTGCTCAACAGACAACAATCAATTTACCAGGCTGATGAATGCTGGCCATGTTTTTATCAGGGCCATCTCAAAATACTTTTTTTTTTGAAGACATTGCATCATGTCTCAGATCCTTATAAGCCACTGCACATTGACTTCCTCCCCATCATCTCTTTGCTCTTGCCCTCTATCATCTCCCCTTTCCATTTTGGTTCTTCTCTGTCATCGTAATGCCTCATTGTTAAGGCCTATTGAACCTTAAGGTGCGATGTGCACAAAGGTGAGATATGCAGCAGTGATGAAGTTACAAGGGTCGTAATTCCCTTAGTAACCTAAAGTGCTTTTGAAGGTGATAAAAGTGAAAAGGTCACTAAGACCAATGTCTGGGTGAAGATAAAGAGGAAAGGGAAGTATCTTCAAGGATTTGAAGATAACTTCAAAGAAAGATGAAAAGGAAATGTTTGTTCAAGCAACAAGGACTGAGAACGCAATAGATTGCAAACTAAGTCAGGCTTAAGGCCCAACTCTAGAATATAAGCCCAGCTTATATACAAAAGGGCAGCTACCTGACTAAGCGTACAAATGGGGAGAACAATGGGGTCACGAACAATAAGAGTCACAGAACAATAGAGTCACGAACAATGGTGGTCACAGACTACCATAAAAGGGGAACAATGGAGAACATACAAAAGGAGGGAACAATGAGGTTCCTGACAAGATGGCTCTGGTGTACAGGTAATCAGTCATGTGAGTCGAGATCATGTGATCGTATAAGTACATCACAGTCAAGAAAGAAAAGAAAATGTGGGCCAAGTGCCCAAGAACATAACACTCATCCTATCCAGTGCGTACAGTTTACTAATAGGAAGTGAGATTGAAGTGTTGTGAGTTTTTTTTTACTGCATATACCTTCTTAATATGTGCATATGTAGGGATACTCCCTCTCATGCCCAATCTATTCTCTCTTTCCCACACAACTACCTCTCCCCTCAAGTCACAGAAGACTTCCACTGTCCCACTGAACTTCCAGACAAGTTTGACCACGTTTCCAGCCAAATTTTTGCCCACAGTGCAGTGACCATTCCCATCAAGAGGACAGACCTGCACCTTGAGTGGTGTCAAGGGCACGGCACCCAGTGCTGTCCCTGACAAAGGAGATATTGTTATTCCCAATGGGAACCTTTCCCCTCTTAACCTCAACCCACTCAGTGGTAAACCTGCAAGTCTGTCAGATTCAGAACGGGGTCTGTACCTTCATCTCTCTTCTCTCATTATTTTTCTCCCCCATCATCACCATCATTACTTTTTCTAGAAGCGCTGGGTGTGAACTTGTGTGGTTTTGGAGATTGTCAATGCTGTGCCTTGTGTGCCACCGTTGCATGTCGTTTGTTACGCACGGACTCTGTGTATTTGTAAGGACTCGCCTTGAGTACTTACGGGTAAGCATTTAGAGTCTACCTTTAGTTATAAAGGTCGCACAGTTACGTTAGTGCAAAGCTAAGTTAAGACTAACTTAGATAGTATTGCAGACTCTAGGTGCTTGACTTAGAGTGCAAGGGAATTGCTTAGAGGGATAGGAATGGGAGTGAATGCTCTAAGGAGCTTTAAGGTCCTGGGATTACTGCAGAGACCAAGTCTGGAGAGTTGGGGGCTCTTCAGAAGGTCTTATATACATGAGCTACCTAGTCATCTATCTAATGAGTCAAGGAATGCGTAGCAAGCCTTGGTAATGGATGAGTAAGTAGTTACTAAGGTAAACTATCATATGCAAAAGAGATTACAGTCCGCAGTAGAGAACTGCTTCACGCGTTAGAGATATACCAAGAGGTATGACTCTGAATGAGTTGGAGTGACTTGTACAGTATGGCTGATGTAATGCATGGGAGTAGTGGTCGGAATAGGAAGGTACTGTGGCTGTAATGTAATTAGTACGCATTAAGTGATAACTGCTATGTATCTAGATAACAGGGAAGTCCGAGAATGCAGGAAAGTGGTAACGCAGACTGGGTATCGTACTAATAAGGAAGGAGAGCTGATATAAGCGAATGCGCATTGTTAAGTGGTACTTAACTGCGTAAATGCTTGATAAATCGAAGGAGCTGTAACATGACTCCCCGATCAGGTCTGAAATACCATAAGCGATTGGAATTGGTTAAGGCATCGAAAGATCTTCAGATCTGAGATTTATCTAAAGTGAAATGACTTAACGTCATTTATGAAAATCAGCTTAAGTCACAGATGATATCGTAACAAATCTGGTTAAGTAGATTCGTAAGTGACGGAAGTTTACTTAAGTATCATTCGAGGGAGATGAATGACATGTGTTTGTGGAATTGGAATAGAGATCAGACGAACAGGTAATCCAACGGAAAGAGACAAATACTTTGAGACGCATAAAGTAATAACGGAACGGAAAGGTAAGTGGTAATAACCAAATTAAGGATGAAATGCGTCAATGATGAGAGTAGAGAAAAGAGAAGTGAAGGGTTACTCGAAAACTGATCATAATAGTACAGTTAAGACGGAACTGGAAAAGTGGAAATCTTGACGAAAAGAGAGAACAAACAAATAAAAGAAATAAAGGAAAATCCACAAGTTGAGTGTGGATGGGAACGGACTGTGGCATAAAAGAAGGTACCATACTGCTACACTAAGGTAGTCTGTATAGTAAGTAATATGCTTAGTAAGGTGAACAAGTCCAAAATGCTAAAGATAGCGATATTGGTAGGTGTTACCTATTTGAAGCGAAATACCTTCTTAATGCAGGGACACTTGCAGTGAATGTGTCCGAGTTGGTGGCACTTGTGGCAGCGCTTACTCTTGTTAGAGCGCGGGGCAGCCAGAGTGGGCTTCCTGTTCTGGTATTTGCTGATATCATGGACGTGATCATGTAGGATACGGATTTGATCAGCATTGGTGATAAAAGGAATACGGGGTATGCATATGGGAATGTGTGTGGGAGTACATGCGGACGCAGGCAGGCTGAGTGCGATCACTCCAGACATGTAGCAGTTGATGGCAGTGTTAGTGCCAGAGTACATAATGTGACCATGAAAGGGGGTGACGGCACGGAAGAAGGTGGCGTAGGCATTGGGGTAACCTTTGAAGTCTTCCATGTGGGTAAGAATGCAGCCTAATATGTTAGTGTTCTTGAGTGCGCTGAGTGCTTCCATACATCTCTCCAAATAGTACATGTGGCGTTCTTGGAGGGTGTTGATCTGGCATTGAGTGGCGTACTGTGCCTCTTGATAGTGGCGGTAAGTGAGGACTCCTGCAAGGAGGTCCTTGGGGCAGTGCTTGGCGAGGATCCAGTTGATTACCTCACCACATTGTGCCTTGGAGTCGAGGACTTCTAGCTGTGAGGGGGTGAGTGTTGGGCATATGTAATTGATGGGGGTAGGGTGTAAGCCTCAGAGGGTGATCAGATAATTCTTGCCGAAGGTGCTGGCGATCTTGGGTTGTGCGATTGTAAGATCATACTTGATCCAGGGGGCGACGATCTGTTCGCATGGCATGGCGGGATCTGGGATGAGTAAACGGAAGTAGTCAGGGGAACCAATGGTGTTGAAGATCCATGGCTCACCAGGGTTTTCTCCGCTGAGTTCGATGTTAGGTGGGCGCATGCTGTTACCATGGATTGGAGATGGAGGTGGAGATGGCCAAGCATCTAAGACGCCAATCTGTGGGTTTTCATCTTCATCTTTGGATGAAACAAGGGTGGTGGATAATGGAGTGGTGACACGTGGTGGCTGGGCATTGTCCCATGTGTGCTGGGAAGGTGTCCAGTCTTCATAGGAGGGCACCAACCAATCGGTGTCAGCTAGTCGTTTCAATTGTGAGTACATTTCATATAGATGTCTTGGTGATCTCTTATGTGAATCGTCTATGGCTTTGGTAAGCATCGACATTGCTTCTTTGCAGTTAATGCTCCATAAACCATCGGTGGGCATGATATTAGTAAGGTTCTTTACCAGAGGGAGTTCGACCTGCTGGTACTTGGGCTTTGGCTTGTTCTGATCGAATAGGTCATCGATCGGCAGAAGGAGAGGGGGTGCTTCTTCTTCATCTTCATCTAGATCTATCTTGAAGAGGAGAGAAGGAGGGGTGTACTTATTGCTGCTGCTGTTGATGTCCATGTCACTTGGGGATCCTGGTTCAGTGATGGTAGATGAGAAGAGTGGTGCCCTCTTTGTGGCGACGTCAGCAAGAGTGCAGAGTGCAGTGAACATGTTGGTTGGTTGTAAGAGTGGAGAGGAGTGGAGTAGAGTATACAGAGTGAACTGAGGACTTTGACGACTGAACTGAAGGTCTTTTATATCTTCAGAGCTCATACTTTTGCGCTGAGATATTCTTCTAAGAGTTCAGGTGCGTGTACGTCCTTTGCGTCTACCCATTGATTGTCAGCAGACGGATATCCTTTCCATCTTACTAAGTATTGCATCTTCTTGTTCTTGCCTGTGCGTCGGGTATTGATAATCTCTTCTATTTCATATTCTTCTTCTCCATCAATAATCTCAGGGGGTGGTTGTGTGTATGTTTCTCCATAAGCTTCTGTTTCATTGTACAGGATTAGAAGGTCTATGTGAAACACATTATGAATCTTCATTGATGGTGGAAGTTCTATGCGATAAGCAACTGGTGAAACTTGTTTCAAAACTTTGAATGGTCCATATCGTCTTGGTGATAGCTTCCTTGAAGGTGTATTAACTCTGAGATTTCGTGAGTCTAACATTACTTTATCGCCCAGAGATAATGTTCTCCTTGGTGTGTAATGCTTGATGCATTTACTAAGTGATTGTTGTGCATCTGATCGTGCTTTCTGTATCATTAATAATCGTTGATGTGCACTAGGATTAGTGTCTTCTTGAATTGATAAGTTTGCAGATGGATTGATTCCTAAGATCAATTGATGTGGAGTGTATTTGGTTTGTTCATGCTTCCATGAGTTATGTGCAAATTCTGCAATTGGAAGTAGTGTACTCCAGTTGTCTTGTTGTCCATTAACAAACTCTTTGAGATAGTTCTCTACCCATAAATTCATGCGTTCAGTTTGTCCATCTGTTTGTGGGTGGAATGCTGAACTAATATTCTGTTGAATATTTGTCGCTTTGCAAATTGCTTTACTAAAGTTGCTTGTAAATCTTGGATCTCGATCTGATATGATTCTTTTAGGAATTCCGAACCAAGGGAATAGGTGTTGTAAGTATAGCTTTGCAATACCTTGTCCATCTATGGTTTTATTGCATGGTATGAATGTTATGTTCTTGGACTTACGCAGGGTGCATTTTTCATTTTCCACCTGCTTACTAAGCCTTTCCCATCATGTGACCAACCACCCATCCATCTCGATCACATAACCAATCACCTGATCACCCACATGACCAGTCACATGCCATTCTAGTCACCTGCTCCTCAAAGTCACCTGTTCTATGTCACCTGCCCTCAAAGTCACATGCACATCACCTGATACTCCCTCACCTGACCTCACATGACTCCTTTCTTGACCCCTGACTTGTCTCTATTTCATTTTACCTAAGCTTCGCTTCTGGATTCTCAGCCCACTTACTATACTTTCTTTATAAGCCTTGTTTTGCAACTCATACTGACTCCCTTCTCGTTACCTTCACGCATGAGTCAGTTCCGCAGTACATGACTCCATCTTTTGGACTATGACTCGTTACTAGTACAAGTACTCGTCGTATTAGGTCTGAGTCATACAGCTTCCCCACATGTATATAAACCCTTGTGTTTTCCTAGAGTTGGGCCTTAAGCCTGACTTGGTTTAATCCCAAGTGTTGTAGCTTCCACAGCGAACTCCCTCAGTCATCTCAAGCGTCGTTGAGACTCTCCCCTTCATCGTTTTCTGCATTCCTCAAGCACTTTGCTTAGGCGCAGTTAGTAACTTGTGCTCTCATCATCTACCCATCCGCTAGAGAACTACTGTTTGAGACTGGCTGTAGGTCACAGTAATTGCTGTGCCCTCTACTGGACTAGCATATCCCAACATCGTCATCGCCATTGTGCACACGTGCAAACGAGCCACCCCAGCAGCATCCTAGGGCCAGTGTTCGCTACCTGCGATCCCTAGATGTACAAGTCCCACCACCAACATACAAACCTGTGCATGTCGCACCTTAGGGTCCTTGGCCCTTAACAATGAACTTTGCTGCTTTGGAACATCCTTGATCTACGATTGTAAGGATTGAATCATAGGTGTTTGAGGTTGGTAGATCGCTGATTAGATCCATTGAAACATATTGAAAGGGGCCTTGTTCTACAAATGTGTTTAGGTGATAAAGTGGTGCGCATTTCATGTGTGTGATAACTTTGGTTTCTTGACATATTGCGCATCCTTTCACATAATCTTCTACAAATTTGCATAATTGTGGTCCTTCATAGTTTCATTTGACTAAGTCATATGTATTAGAAATGCCTGGGTGACCACCAATGGGTGAGTCATGGATTTCTTGTAAGACTTTGCAATGTGTTTCAGGATTATCTTCTAGATAAACCTTATTAACTGTGATTTCGCGATTGGTAAATAGATTTTCTGGTAGGAGTGTGACACTTTTATTAGGATTTACTCCCTCTTCAAAGTCTTTTCTTCAACTAAGAAGGTCAGCAATGGTGTTGCTTTTACCAGGAAAATGAGTGATTTCAAAGTTGTAATCTTGTAGAAATTTGTGCCATCTAGCTTGTCTAGGGCTGATCTTCTGCGGAGTCTTAAAATATTTAAGATTATTGTGATCGGTCCTAATCAGGAATTTCTGTCGTGCACCTAAAAGAAGCTGGCAATTAGCTTTCAGGGCGTTAATGATTGCTAAAAGTTCATGATCATATATGTCATAATTTCGTTCAGCTGGTAATAATGATTTGCCGAAGAAGGTGATGGGGTGGTGTCCATCACTAAAGTCTTGTGACACTGTTGCTCCGATTGTGTGTGCGGATGCATCAGTATCCACTATGTAATGCTTTGTTGGATCTGGATTTCTAAGTACTGGATAGCTTGTAAATTTGCATTTGAGAGTGTCAAATGTGGTTTGTTGGTCATCTTCCCATTTCCATGCATGATTTTTCTTTGTAAGATCATGGAGGGGTTGTGCCAATCTTGAGCAATCCTGTATGAAATCCTTGTAGTAATTTCCAAAACTGAGGAATAAGCGTAATTCTGAAACTGTAGTAGGAATGGGCCAATCAGTAAGACCTTTGACTTTGATTGGGTCCATCTTGACTTGTCCATTTCCTACAATGACACCTAAGTACTCTACTTCGCATCTGTGGAAGTGACATTTCTCTGGTTTTAGGAATAGATCGTTGTCTTCTAAGCATTTGAGGACTATGGATACGATTTTAATATGTTCTTCAATGTCATCACTGTCTGTGACAATGAGAATGTTGTCCATATAGATTATAACATTGCCAGTTGCGACTAGATCATTGAATAATGTGTCCATCATTGTTTGAAATGTGGCTGGAGAGTTGGTTAGTCTGAAAAACATAACTAAACACTCGAATAATCCTCTATTTGTTTTAAAGGAGGTTTTCCATTCATCGCCTTCTTTGATGCAGACATTATTGTATCCCCATCTAATGTCGAGTTTGGTAAACCATTTCTTTTTAACAAGTTTAGAGATTAATTCTTTGATGAGTGGTAGTGGATATGTGTTTCTGACTGTCCAGTTGTTGAGTGCACGATAATCTTGAACTGGTCTAAGCTTTCCATCTTTCTTTTTAACAAAGAAGAACAGAGAAGTATATGGACTATTGGATCGTCTAATGTATCCTTTGGCTAGATGTTCATCTAAGAATTTGTCTAGCACTTCTTGTTGTCCTTCTGCTAATGGGTACACTTTACAATTAAGTGTAGTTGGTGCTTCTGGTAGTAGATCTATAGCGTGATCCCATGGTCATTGTCCTGGGAATCTAGTACTTTCTTGATCACTAAAGACTCTACCATATTGATGATATACATTGGGAACTTGTTCTTCCCAAGTGCATTGTCTTTTGTCAGATGCTTGAGCGGCTAGCTCTGTAGCTGTAGTAGTTTTTCTGACAGTAATAGTGTTGCGTTCATTACTAGGAATGAATTTGTAGTCATCTTCAAATTCTAAGTTGTCTTCTTTGAGTTCTGGTATGTACTCTTCAGGTTTTGAAGTCCATAGGTGTGCATCTTTAGTGAATGCTGTGACATCTCCGTGGAATATGCCTTCTTTCCAATCAATATTTGGACTGAATCCTGCAAGGAATGGCATTCTGAGGAGCATAGAATCACTTCCCATGTCCATTATTAAAAATAATAGTGGAATAGTGTGATTCTTGTATTGAACTTCTAATTTTGTTGCATGTGTGATTGAACCATTCTTATTTTGGGTTCCATCTACATTGCATACGACTCTAGATTTTGGTAAATCAATTGTAGGAAGGTTGAATCTTTCAACTGTGAGTGGACTAATAAAATTATCAGTTGCGCCTGAGTCTAATAATGCTTGAAGATTTGCATGTAGATGTGCAGATTTAAGGGAAACTTGAGCTTTGACTTGGGGGCATTTAGGAATGAATACAGCCTGAGGAAAGATAGCCCACAACATGGCTGTGTGTGTTGGGCTCTCTAAAAATTTATTCCTAAGCTTTTCATTTTGTCGACCCATTGCTCTTGTTGTCCTTCATTGAACTTTGCTGCTCATGCGGCAAGTTCTGGGATATTTTCTTCATCATCTTCACTAATTTCTTCAATATATGCACTTCTAGCATAGGATTGGGATGGTGCTCCTAGCTTTGTGGGTTTAGGGAAAGTGCGTTTAAATTTTCTAGGTTGATTAGACTTGTGTGGAGTGGACTGATAACCTGTCTTCTGCCTAGATTGATCGTATTGTTTAAATTGGGATGTCTGTGATTTGCGCATAGGGCATTCTTTAGACATATGTCCAATTCAACTACAATTAAAGCAATGTCCTTCTGAGCAGTGCTTTTTCTTGTCGTGTTCAGTGTATGCTTTATTAACTTGAGTGAACACTGGTGGATCTACATCCATTAGAACTGTTTTATCATTTGGATGAACATATTTATTTCTATGGTGTCCATTGCCATTAGATCGAGTGAATTGCCATTTGAATTGAGCTTGTCCAGGGTTAAGCATTGTTTGTCTGTAAGCATGCTTCTTCATTTCATCTCTGGCAGCATCTTCCCATTCATTAATAGTAATGGGGATCCCTCCTTGTCTATAAAGGATGGATTCTAAGAGCTTTTGTTTGAGGCCTTGAGCGAAAAGGTGCATTGTACCTTCTGTGGTGATGTCGTAATTTGCTTGACTACAGAGATGTTTAAACATAGAGATGTACATGTCTAAATCATCTTGGTACATTTTTAATGCCATTAGTTTTTGCTGGGCGGTTTGCTTCTTGGCAGTATCAGTATATGTGTTTGTGAACCTAGTATTGAAATCGTTCCATAAATTTGGATCATTTCTATCGATGGGATTTTGTGCTCTGGTTGTAAGTTCTCTCAGTAAGAGTACTTGGTCATTTACCCAATCATCTATGTTAGGTCCTCTCATGAGTGATAGTGCATACATTGCACGAAAGTATGGAACTTGCATCACTTCATGACTTTCATTAAGTCCCCAATATAAATTGAATTGGCGTAGGAAAGTTTCACTATGCTTTCTATTGCCTTTAAAGGTATCTGGTGGTGTACCTCTTAATTTATCTGTTGTAGCAACTGGTGCTACTATTTGTGCTGCTTGTGGTGTGGCTTGTGCAGCTACTGGGGCTTGTTGCGCTGGAGCTTGTTGAGCTGGTTGTTGTGCCATTATGGGCTGGACTATAGGTTGTATAGGTGCGACTTGCACTACTGCTTGTTGTGCGAATACTATAGGTTGTGCAGGTACGAATTGTACTTCTGCTTGTTGTTCTGGTTCTGCTAAAGGAGGGGGAGGAGGTACGTCGAAACCTGCTTCTACTGCTTCTTGTATTAAATGCAGATACACTGGTTCTTGTGGAGTGAGAGGGTTTTCTGGCTCTCTATCTTCTAAATCTAAGACGTGTTGAAATTGTGCAGCTAATATGTCTGTAGTTTGTTGTATGTGTGGTTCGTAGTATTTGTCTTCTTGATCGGATTGATCGTATTCATGGTTTGGTGTGGATTCGAATGGAGATAGGTCTTCTGACTCTAATGTTTCTGTGCATCTTCTGGGTACTGTGAGGGTTGATGGCCCTTCTACAGGTGGTAATTCTTCTGGAACGTGTTCTGGGTGTTCCGGGTCTGTAATTCTCCAATAACCTGTGTTATAGGAATAAGGATCTATGCGATCTCTGTGTGATATGTAGGTATCTTCTTCGTCTTCGAATCTAGTGACGTAGTACCAATGGTTTTCAATAAACTCTACTGGTAGATTGGTATTTCTTTTGTGGTCCCAAATATAATAACCTGGATGTTCAGAGAAATTGAGCCACTGGATTTGACCTAAAAGATGTTCTAGTAGATCTGGTTGTGATCTAAGTTTGATTTCGATGAATCGATATCGGAATTCTGGGTCAGGTAACGGTTGTAGTAATTCAGCTGTACTGACAATGTGTAAAGGTCTTCAGCTGCTGAAGGCCTTTAGTATAGATCAGTTACTTTTGATCTAAATGAAGCTTCAGTGCGTCGAGCTTTAATATTGATGTTTGATAGGTATGCGCGCTTTGATAAGATCCGACTTGATAAGATGTATTGTTTTGATACCCTTGATAAGATGTATGACCAATTACGTTAGGTCTGATAAGATGTTCTGTATATGGAAGTTGTATTGCCTATTTCGCAGGACACCTTCTATTCTGCTTCACTATAGGGGAAGTTGCCTTCATTTGTGGTAACTAGACTAGTTATAGACTTGGTCTAATGTTACACATGGACTCTGCGTATTTGTAAGGACTCACCTTGAGTACTTACGGGTAAGCATTTAGAGTCTACCTTTAGTTATAAAGGTCGCACAGTTATGTTAGTGCAAAGCTAAGTTAAGACTAACTTAGATAGTATTGCAGACTGTTACGCACGGACTCTGCGTATTTGTAAGGACTGCGACGAGTACTTACGGGTAAGCGTTTAGAGTCTACCTTTAGTTATAAAGGTCGCACAGTTACGTTAGTGCAAAGCTAAGTTAAGACTAACTTAGATAGTATAGCAGACTCTAGGTGCTTGACTTAGAGTGCAAGGGAATTGCTTAGAGGTGTAGGAATGGGAGTGAACGCTCTAAGGAGCTTTAAGGTCCTGGGATTACTGCAGAGACCAAGTCTGGAGAGTTGGGGCTCTTCAGAAGGTCTTATATACATGAGCT
>Ga0307510_10000509_pt1 | contig 38648 bp, 39 predicted proteins | sample 12_EM_MG_FD_207224 | JGI IMG/M metagenome (GOLD analysis project Ga0307510, IMG submission 207224) | Populus trichocarpa ectomycorrhiza microbial communities from riparian zone in the Pacific Northwest, United States - 12_EM | ecosystem: Host-associated > Plants > Roots > Unclassified | place...
TCACCAGCTTGGAAAGCACTCTGGCAAGTAGGGGACTTGGCTTTTTCTACTTTTTTCTACTTTTTTTGTGAAAAGCATGAAAAAGCATGAAAAAGCACAAAAAGTAAAAACAGGGTTTTCCTGATGTACAGTAAATGTGAAGAAGAAGGACGATCCTGGTGGCAGACAAAATAAATTTGGGAAATGCTGGAAATGGAATGTCCGCCGAGATGAATGACCGTAGATTTAGGGCAGTTCCACCCAATAATGTCTCGAGAAGGACATCCAAAGACAGAAATCCGTTAAAACCGGAAGTGGCTCGCTAATGGCAGCCATCATTATTTCGAATCCGGGGCCATGGATACCGGAGAGGTACTTGTTATACACTCGAGCACATAGGAGACACAAGGTGCCAGAGTCGATCTAGGTCTGCCTATTGTCCGTGGTCATGGTCAGAGCGAATGAAACTTACGAAAATGGCATCACACTTTACAGACACCAAAAGCTGGAAGATGTGAAAGTCACGGTGTGCATGCATGCGACCATATATTCATACATGGCAAGGCCCTAACGCGTAAAAGCAGCTAAAATTGATAAGAGGGACAGTCACGGTCGTTAACGGTACCCTATGAGACAATTCAAGACAATACGACTACTCCAATTGCAACCCAGGAATTTGCGCAGCCCAATTGTCGAAATGTGAATGTTTGTCCCCACATGCGGGAAATTGTGAGCGTAGCATGTCACCATCAAGTGTACCATCGTAGAACGTCTTCCATGGGTCCACTTTCTCGACCAACGCTCTCCACCTCTTTGGTTCTTCCTTGACAGGCTCGATAATGTCTGGACCGACTCCCGAGCACCAGAAATCGTATGATGTAAACTTCGAGTGTCCGCCATCATTGAGATATGATGAACCCTGCGGCGGTGATGTGTACGTCTTTCGAGTCACTCCCAATGGCACTGACTGTCCAGGACAGAGTGCGAAGACGATACGGATGATTGGAATCGGGAAATTGCCATCCACGCAATCTGAATCGTGGAGCAAACCACATGTAAATGGGTCCATTCTCTTGAAGATTTTGTCCTGGGACTCGAGCGAGACATCACTGATTACTTGGACTATGATAAAACCGACGTTCTTGCTGTTCAAGTCAATGCTGCCATACAAGTATGGGTAAATGGCGTCGACACCAGGCTGGCAGTTGGCACCTAACGCAGCTGCGCCACGTGCCATAAGCAGGGGTAAATAAGCCCTGGCCAAGGACTTCCGTGATTGGGGCTTGATAAAGTGTGTGAAATGCATGAAAGTTTCCTCAAAAACCTGGCCGAATGTTTGTCTGGTAGTGTTTGTGCTGCAAAGTGAGGGAACGCTGGCCAACATCAGGGTGAAAGTCGAGTTCGAGAACAAGAATTTGAATAGGTCAGGTACTGAGAAGTAACGCGAGAGCTGTCCACGAAATGCCTCATGGGGTTTTGCTGAAACTGCTCTGTCACGAGCCCATGTGAAGAATGCGGAAACCAATAACTCTGCTCGATCTCCAGGATTGATGTTGTATCTGTTGAGCACCTCGGCCAAAGCATCAGCTAGCTTGAAGCTGCTGTCCCTCATAATACGGGATGCTGCCTCCGAAAGGATGGGCTCAGATGGAGAACTGCCACGTATTATCTCAACCCCATCTCCAATCGACACACAGACACGCATGTGGTTGGAAATTTGTTCTCGTTCTCTCTCTATCTCCGTGAAAGGGTGGTCAGGAAACATAATGTGGGATGTCCCAGTGGTATCAAGAACCAGCCGATGTGACAAAACGGCATATGTCTGAGCACTTGTGAGGTTTTTAGGTGAGGAGCCACAAAGTAACTTCCCGAAAGCAAAGAAGACCAAGTTGCGGCGTACATCATCATTGCCATGATCATAAATTGTACCCCACCTGTCAAATTATGAGAAAACTTAGAAGACACACAATAAGACATGCCTTACAATGGCCTTCCCATGTGAGCAATGCAATCCAATGAGGTGACATCCCCAAGGGTCTTGTATCTGTCGAAAATTTTGCGACTCTTCATGAGTTGGTCAAAGCCCAACAGAATGAAAGGACGGGGTGTGTCGAGTTTCCTTTCGTTCATGCGGTAGGAGGCATCAAAATGACGAGGTGGAGCAAATTGTGAGATCTTCCCATTTGTGGACAGAAAGAACGTAAACATGGGCACTTCATAGAGTGTTTGAAGTACACGCCGAAGTGCAAAAAAATGACACCGTGTGTCAGTTGTTGTGAATGGCTCCATTAATGAATGGGCTTCATCGAACATAATGAAAACATCCGGAAGTACTTGATCACCCTGTGGATATTTTCCCTTTGAAACCCTTTGGCTGTTGATACGATCTCGAAGCTCTTCGAATGTGTCTAGCAAGTCTTTGTTGCTTGGATGGTCATTAGCCATGCCCTTCAAAATAACACCGACATCTTAAAAATAATTTTTAAAAAGACCTCAAAAAGGCATGGCGTACCTCTGTTGCCATCTTGACCACCATCTGGTAAAATTTAGATCTCTGGGGTGCCGAGGAGTGGAAACTTTGCCCCTCTGACATGAATGCCCAGAACTTTCGAATGCAACTAGCTGTTGTAGAAGTTCCACCTTTTATGGAGGGGCGATACACTTCTTCAAAAGCATCGACGGTTGCAATGGTGGCACAAAAGAGTGCTTTGAGGAAACAGCGTGCTCGAGAAATGGATGCCTCATATGGATCGTCGTAAGATCTCTTAACCGTTGTCAGGAAGTTGCGAACATCAGTGTCTGGAGGGGGGAAGCCTAGGGGGGGATTGTTTGACAAGCCAGGATATGAAAAGAACACAACACACCTTGACCACCTTCTGGGCGCAAGTTGATTGGGATCAAGAAATGATCCTTGGCAAATTCATCCAGGAGACGTGACTTTCCCATTCCGGATGATTGGATTACCATGCTGTAGCGAGCAGATGTCCCCGCCGTTGTCATTTGTCCACGAACATGACGCTCAAGGAGAGCGACCGAGTTCCCAACAAAATCTGCAGTCCAAGAACGCTCAATAGCTGAGGATTAAAGCAAATTTTAGGAACATCACCACACCTGAATAATTCTGACTTACCACCCCTCTGCGAATCCGATCTTGTGGAATCCACCTTGACTGGTTTATTAACCTCACGAGAAGGTAGGGATGAAGGGGCCCAAAATCCACCTGAAGAGTATTTGTAACCAGATTCACCACGTAATAGTAAAAACGCGTACTGTAAGTGAACACAGCCATCAGGTCGTCCTTCTTGCCAGTATTAACTGCCTTTCTCAATAGGTCAAAGAAACATTGCAACCCTTGTTGCTTGACAGTTGCTTCGAAGTGATCCCGTTCGGCAAGATCCGCTGTTTTGAATTCATCCTTTCTGGTGCGCATGTGTTCTGTAACTCTGTAATAGATCGGTGGGAGGCGTTGAATTTCTGCACGGTCGTCGTCATTCAGCAATTGGTCCAGGTATTTAAGAAGGAACTCTTCGGAAAAAGGAGAGTCGGCCGCCTGCAAGGGTGGGTACGTGTCATCCTGAGGACGTTCTTGCCCTGCCTGCTTTTGGTCGGGGCGTGATGATAGAGAGGAGCGGGTAGAACGTTTCGAGCGCTTTGGCATTGGCACGTCAACACAACAACTGGACTGGAATGGGCTGGGTGGGATCACTAGCAGAAGACCAATGTGTCTATTCCCTTTGCGACGATCTTATCTCCGTTCCATCATCCTCACTGCACTTAGTAGTACCCCGCATTTTGGTCGGAGTTCAATTTTACGCGGTGGCGTGGGAGTTGACGATACTCGCAGATGTCCGCCCTCCTCATCCCCGTTTTCTCCCAATGACGGGCGCTGCCGACCCCACCCTTGACCTCTCATATGTGATGGGCCAATGTCGCTTGCAGGGAGTACTTGTCCCATTTGGTTGTCATGCTCACATACTTGTGCTCATGCTGCCAGGCTGCAAAGTTTGACGCTCGCCCAAACCATCATGCGTAATTCTCGATCAATTCATTCGATTTACCAGTAAACAGGAATAACAGTTGTCCTTGCACACTTGTGCGTGGAAAATTTGTAACATATTATTTCCGCGTCAGGACAGGTTTTAATCGAAGAAGCCCTACCGTGCCGAGATGGCCTCTAGAATCTGTTGAGCTAGGATGTAACCAAACTCTGAGACGTGCGAAGTGGTCGAATACCAATGCAAGAAGGGCAACTTGCGAGAACTACATCATATGTATCCAGTTGTTTTTTGTGAGAATGACAATTAATATTCGGATACGCGATTAAAGCGCAGTTACAATTTGTAGGTATTAGAGAAGGTTGACTATACAGGTCTGTTGTTGATCCGTGTGTGACAATAAATAGACATGCGAAGCCTTTGTCCAGTGACGTTTAGTCGTAAATTGGTAGTGGCAGTAGCCTGTCAGTGTTGAACAAGAAGTTGTTCGCGAAGTCTTCTCCTTCCATAAACCGCGTTGGATAAATGACTGTGTGATCGAATACGCCAGTGAGCGCCAGTAAGAATAGCCGAACCCTCAAAAACTGACCTAGGTGGCCACACAGTTCGTCCAGCAACGCTTCCATCTCTACTCTTTCTTGCTTCGTGAAAGGTGGCTCTCCCCTAGTCCTCTTTCCTTTATCATGGTTTGCGGACCCACTTCCATTGGCTTTTTCTGAGGACCCCGATTTATCACTTGCTTGTTGTCCGGTCGACTTTTCGGTGACGGATTTCTCATTCTTGGGAATGTCACCCTGAACTAGAGTCTCCTCGGCGGTTGTAGACGAGTAACGATTGGTCGACGAGGCGTCAACCCGCGGGTCCTGCGGTCCTTGCTCGTCTGTTGTGCGCTCCTTCCTTTCCGAAGGTACTCGCGCAATGGGCTCGGGCGTAAGTTCATCTTTGGGCTAATGACAGGTTCGAAACTATAACAATTAGGGTAGAAACGACTCGCGTACCGGCTTCAGGAGGCGCTCTTGATATAGGACAAAGTCCTTGTAATGCTTCCATGTGGTAACGAGGTCGTCTGGTACGACGCGAAAAACACGACGGAAGATCTCGGTCTGATGTGAAATGTGGTAGTTAGTGATACATTCAACTTCGGGGAAATAGAAAAGAAAACCCCCTACATTACGCGCCGCGCAGGCGACCCAAATACATTTCCAAAACCTGTCGCAGAGGGGGTCTTCAAAGCTGTCAGCATCAAATTCAGGCCTGGGACTCGGGACTGTCCAAGGTGATTGGCCCGGTTTGGCGTTCAGATTTTTGCTCCGCGCGTCAGAAGATTGGTAGTAGGTCTCGGACGCCATAGATGAATCTTCAGGCGAGCCAAGAAGGGGTCTGTTTTCATCATTTGCGTCGCCCAAGGCACCTCCCACCTTTTCTTGCGCTTCCATACCCGAGTTTTTCTCGATGGACATCCCGCGTGTGCGCTCTGCTGGTGGCCGGAATTCACTCACATCCTTCCCTTCGAAAGTAGGAAGAGCCTCGGCGGGACTAGGTGCCTCCTCGCCATCACGAATGTAGTTGCTTGTTCCCTCTCTGGGGTTTGTGTCCGAAACCCCCTTCCTAAGTCTGGTGGCGCGGAGTCCCTGGGTGGCTTCTTTGTTCCCAACGGCCTCGGAACCGTGGATGACTGTGCAGTCCTCCATCAGAAGGTGATTCCAGTCGAGATACGGCATGTTAGATGTCACCTTGTCGAACTACGTCTTGGGCACCCAGCATTATATTCTGGGCTCTCTCTGCGTGGTGGCCCTTCTCAGTGACAGCTCCCTGCCCATTCCTCTGCTCAGCATCGGGATCCCATACACCTGTTGCATGCCCCGCTTCCGAAGCATCGCGTGCCCGTAAATATTGTTCATCGAGGGTATCGACATCGATGCCAATATGTTCACGCATCAGGCGAACACGGAGCGAATGAGCAAAGCGACCGACTTTGAACGGCTTTCCGCCCATTTTTCTGAAAGTACGCGTCAGATATATGTGGCCACCGTGTCGCGAAAGTCGTTTAATACCCATCAATCATTTCAGTGTCACGGATCACAGCGGCCAGCTCTGAATCGCGGTCCCCGCGCATCGATCGTTCGTTGATGTTGGCGCTACCAATGATAGCGAGCCTGTCATCCACAATGCAGACCTTCGCATGGATATAAACCTAAAAGTTGCCTCAGTGCTGGTCCCGTGGCTTCTTGCCAAACGAACGAACTAGTTCAGTTGTCAAGGCTCCACCGCGTAGCTTTCCCCAGGAGCGCAAAGAAAAAAACGAGATGTAGTCATCGGGCTAGACCCAAATATTGTTCAGTCATCTCATAAGAGCCGGTGACAAGGGACGAACGTCGATGCCCTCTCTACGTAGACGCGAGAATATAGAGTTCGGGCCGCGATTGATCGTGCGGCTCTGGCACTCTAGGATAATTCGGACCTGAGAGATAACTCAGCAGGGTCTGTATAACGTGGAGTGATTTGGACTTGCCGCGCTGGCGTCAGGATGGTCGAGGGGGAAGGGGAAGCCAGGGAGAAGAGGGATGACCATGCAACACCTCCACTTCGTGCCTTCGCGATGTGCCTGCATGATACGATGGACAATCGCATCGCCAATCTTGTTTTCAACGGCCACATCCTCTATCGCTGTCCTATTTGATCCGTCAGGGCCTCATCACGTGTAGAAACGGGGAACTCTGCGTACGACGTGATAAAGAACTGATTCTCGATATATACAAAGTGTTCAGAAAGCTGAATGGCTGTAAGGGAGTTAGGCGCAGTAGGGTTCACACACGGGATGGTGCACATGCCTTTGAGGTAGGCATTCTGGATGGAGTCCTCGACCCTGTCGGGTGTGCCGAGAGACCAGGGACCTGCGGAGCGACAGATCTGTAGTTCACAGGTGCCCGTCAACCCAAGTTGATTAAGGTCCCCAGGCTTGAATTCCGATGGCGGAACGAGGAAAGGCATCTCGCGGGTATGATTCTAAACGATGCAGTTCGCCTGAGTGTCGCTTGCCATCCAACACATTGCACACCTTGATCCTCAACAGGTAGTTCCACCTGAAAGTGGTTGGACGTGATCCGATGTTTTGTGACTGATAGAGCTCACCTCTGCACAAAATGACGACCAAGATCCCGAGCTGGTTGGCCAACAATCTGTAGACCGACATCGTGCCTGTTTCCATGAGTTATACTCAAGCCGAGCCAGCAATGCCCGAAAAAACGCTACCATGGCATACGAGGAGTCGTTGTCCGGTCATGCATATCCTCTTCGGGCTTTGTTAGGGTGTGGAAGTCCGTAATTCGGGCGTTGTTATAATCCTTCCCTGTCATGTCATGGGCGTTAAGTTTCATGACGAGTTGATCATAAGTTCAGCAGTACCTGGCCAAATTGTCTCCTCGCCTTCCTCCGGGTCATCGACGAGGCCATGCTGAGGGGTATCCCACCTGCCCAATGGACATGGTCAGCCACGACGGAAATGGGCCAATAAACGCACCTCCCAAAGCAGAGATCGATACCTCCCATGAATGCGATTGCCGAGTCAATGACGCACAACTTCTCGTGCTGCAACGTCTCATATGTACATCTGGTCCCCGGTAGACACAATGTAACTTACGTGGGCCCAGTACAACGTCCCAGTCTGAAAGTGTGATGGCGAGCGCTGTACCATAATATTCGGATGGAGGGTTACCAGTCTTTGCTTGGCGTAGCTGCACCAAATTAGCACGATCGAATTGTTGTTATACGATTATGAGCCCTTACTTGCTGTCTGTGGGGGTCGTCCGGCTCGACACCTCTTGGCTGTGACATCCTCAGGGGATACACAACAATGTGACGGGGATACTGGACGTACTAGATAATGATACAGATCTTGACGCCCTCCTTGGCCTTTCTCTCAAGCAGTCTGTCGAGGCGATACTTGGGCATGCCGGGCCTGCGCAAGCTGAGTTCTGTTCTAGATCAGCCCAACCACGAAAATAATGCGATTTAGTTGTCAACACTTACCCGGTGATAGCCACCAGTCGTGGATATAGATCGTATCTTTCGCGAGTAGAATCGCACGTGATAGGTTCCAGAAGTAGTCTCGCTACCAAGAATTAACAATCATGGACTCACACGCTCGTGCCATCCGGGACAATGAAAACTCACACCGTCCACGAGCCACTGCGCCGAGACATTCAGCCGAATTGGAGCAAAACTACCAAACCGGTTGTTCCCGACAAAGTGCGACGTAGCCGCAACCTTCTCAAGCCCCGCGATCCACTGCAGCATCTGGCGCTATAACACCGTCCAATATCTTCAGTACATCACCTACAGGCTGGCGCGCACACGACACACCTCAGTTCGGGCATATAGCTTGAGCCGCATCTGCGAGTTTTCAATGTAGAACGTATGTTTCGAGACCTCGCCAGCAGTACGCTTCTTTTTCTTCTGACACCCCTCCCCTTGAGGTCGCGGTGAATCCGTCGCAGCCCCGTTTAATGGGTCGGCGTTTGTCGATGGGTCTAGGAGCGGTGTCGGCGGACGCGAATCGGGGTCTAACGAATCTGCTTCCGTGTCGGACCGGACATGCTGTTCGCCTGCGTCGTCCGTTCTGTTGGACGGTTCCGCATGCGATGCCCCGTGGTAAGGATGGAACATATGTGACACGCGCGAGCGGATCGAACCGAGAAGAGACTTGCGCTCCGTGCTAGCGCTGTCCCTAGCTCTGACTAGAGTCGATCCTGTGGGGTCCGCCTTCATTGCTGTCTCACTACCCCGTATGGAATCGCCGTGTAAGAGGTTGAGTCCTTGGCGATAATACCGGGTCGGTCTCTTGATCTTAAAATCGGCATCTAGCAGGAAAACGTCCCAGACGACGAGTTCACCGGGCTCCTCAACTGCGACGAGGTATGAATCGCGGATCGCACACCACTTTTGCTTCCTCTTCTGAGAACGGCTAGCTGATTTTCGCCCAAAGCCGCCACCCTTGTTGCCAGAGGCGACGATCCGGAGATAACCTGCTTTGTACTGTGCGCCACCAGACTGGGCCAGGTGGATAGACAGCGCGGAAATTTCCAGGAAGCCAGCGAGACGGTTCGACGTGGGAAGAAACATCTGTACGGGAAAAGGTCAGCCAGGCCGAGTCGATGTTCTAGTCAAGACACTCACCACAGCACGGATGAGGCCAATGAGGTAGTTCTCGAGGGCCTCTCGTTGCATGCGGGCAAACTCGGCTCGACTCACATCCCCGCCCCTCTCACGACTCTCCCTCTTGAGGAATCTGAAGTAAGGGATACCTGGTACCGTCCTCAGACATCGCACACGCACACATTCATACCGAGGAATACATACTCGTTCGAGGAAACTCTGGGAGTTTTTCGATGTTGCGGTTGTACACGTTAGAAACCGCGAAGTGAGTATGCAAAGACACGAAGTCACGCAGCTGACGATAGATGACCCATCGCATGGCACCGTTGGCGTACTCGCATTCGATCCGGAATACTGAATGCGTCCCATGAAGCGGGTGGAGGCTATCGCTGACGCGAATGCGCAGTCGATGCAGAAGTATAGGCACCCGCCGCCGGCCGCGCTCGTCGCGCTCGAACCAAAGACGAAGGATGAGAGCCGACAGTCCGCCGACGGTCAACTCGTCCGTTATGTTCATGCCACCTGGCGCAACGGCTGACGGCGCCGGCTCTTTCGGGGTTGAGGAAATTACATGTGGGAGGAGGAAACGAAGGCGGTTCCAGCCCGTGGAGGGGGACTTGTTCCCTGGAGATTGGGACTGTGAATCCTGGCGGCCCATACCTTTGCCCTGGGTGGACATCGACGCAGTGCGAGCGAGCACCAAACCGGAACCAGAACCGGAACCAGATGCAACAACGGTGCTGACCTTACGAGATAACGGCCCTCCGTTTGGTGGCGCATCGTCCTTCTCCTTTTCCTTCCCCCACTCGGCTCCAGAAGTCTCCTCGCTGGGTGAACCGGTGAGAGCGTCAGGAAGCCAGCGGGACTTGATGCCGTCCCAGAGACTTGAGGATTTCTGCCTATCACGAGGCTCACGGGCTTTCTGCTCGGGAGGTATGGCGTCGAATGGCCCGCGGAACTGTGTTTCGCGCGGGGTAAGGTCATATGCGGATGGCCCGTCACACGTGCCATTATCTACTGTAGAAGCTCGCGGTCGTCGGGGCTCTTCAAGGATATCGTAGTTATCACGATCGATGTAGCTGCGGGATGAGAATGAAGTCGGCACCGGATAAATGTAGGAAAAGGAGAGGGAACGGGGAGGGCCAGTACGAGATGCTGGTGTCATCAAGGGGGTGTCATAGTAGGAGTGACGTGAGTGGGCCGAAGCCTTCGGTGTATGCTTAGGTCCCTCGGGGTTGGTATCAGATGGATCCTCGAAGACAAGATTGGGAGGTGGCGGCTTTAGGGAGGTTGGATGATCCCCCGACGTGTTGAATTTGCCAGCAGCACCTTGACATGTGTCGTCATCGTCGATGAAGTTATTTTCAGCGTTGGCGGTGTCGTTCGAGATATCGACAAGAGAAGTCATACAATCTAGTCGCATGAAACGTGGAGGACTTGCACAGGAGAATGGAACTCCACGTTCCTCTCAGAGGATGCCGCGTGTACGTCATCAGATCCAGCAGCGCCAATCCTGAAACCCGATCCACCCGTTGGTGGCGTCGGTTGTGGTTGTAGGAGCTCATGATTTCTCACAACCCGACGGTAAAGTAATTCCTCTATTCGGCAGGTGTTTTGAACCACGAGAACGACAACAAATCGTGCTAATGGCCCTATCCCAGTCCAATACGTGTCCACCCCCAAGGCAATTGATTACAGATTGCAGAAACTTCGGACCCACTCACGTGATCAGCTTCCATTCTTTATTCAAATCGCCGTCGCTTGCCCTCCCTTGTCAATGTTCCATTTCATGAGCATGCAGTCGCTGTTACTCTTGAAGGTTAAACGCCTTGCCATGTCATTCTGGTCACGTCTTCATGGCCCAGGTCTTCCTCGTATCTTGTAGTTTGCCATGGTAACTCGGACTCAAGATTATCCCCGCACCACCGCACCAGTACTACTGAGACGTGTCCGAATGTCACTTATGTCGGGCCTTTTGGACCTCCCCTTCGCCCAGGATCGAGCTAGCTGCTTTTTCGTGCGTTTGGAAAGTCAGCATGGCGTCGCAGCAGCCACCCTATGTCTAGGACTATATCTGAACAGCACCCACTCGATTACACGCGTTTTTTTTCATTGACTCCTAAGCCTCGAGTGCCACACTTCACACCGAATTCTTTTTCATCAGGATGATCTCGGAGGGGTGTGGGAATATTTAGGGTCACAACTGAACCCTTAATCGACGACACCTCGATCGACTCTTGATGAATGATGTGACGACACGATTCCACCCTTACAACAATACTGCTCTGGTTAACTGCCATGCCTGCACAGGTGGCTTCTCGAGCACGTTGATATGATCAAAAATGGTCTACCATCAGTGACGTGATCATCCCTACATTGCCTCAGATCCTGCATATAGCGGGGTTTTACCACCACTGGTGACTTAAACACTGGTAGTCTGGAGGTAATCGATTACTAGCCAAGACGAAACTACCGACGCGACGCTACGTGTCCCGAGAACAAAGCGCGCCTAGAATTCAAGCGACCAATGCAAATAGTGTACACATGGACATAATCGTTGGAGAAACCGCCGCACAAGAACGAGTCCCGCCTGGTTGCGAGCATCATAGGCCTAGGCCCTTCCCATGAAGCATGTCAATCTGTTCACACAGTACAGTTCACGGCGCAATACTGGCGCAGTCCCTCACGAAATTTTTCCACAGGAATGATGATACATCACCGCTCAACGCCAAGGTCTTCTATTTATCCCAAGTTCGCGTCTCATCTCCGAGCTATGGCGAACAGAAAAGTCCAAGGCTTCTCGAATTTAGCAAATTCAGACGTCGAGAACTCTAGTTTCGGAACTCATCCACAACCGGGAAACCCTCCGTTTATTACCCCACTACCGCCACAAATTACATGTTCGGAGATATACCCCTGTGCCTGGCTCTCAACCGGCGCTACAGCGCATCAATCAAACAATACAGTGGTTCGGTTAGCTCGTCCCTATCGACGCCGAAGGTGGACGAGAATGCCGTCCACCCCAGTGCCCATTCATGTTAAACATAGGCAAAGACATGAAATTGTGGCCGGCGAACCATCACCCGCGGTATTTCCCTGTCTTTCCCCTGTGCCCTGAATCACCATCATTGTCTAGGGTAGCCTCGTTCTGAGGTGCGACCTCAGCTGCGCAAGTCCAAGGCCATGAATGCGTACGTCTGCGGACGAGTTCACGCGCCTGTCACGGAGATCAAGCAGACGGGGAAAGCGTAGAATCTAAGCTGTCGGGTATATCGGTGGCATTTCCTGCCAAAACGAACGGCGATCGCACGAGATATACACCGTAGGGAATTTATTGCTGGCATGCACCGTTACTTAAGAAAGTGATTTGTGACACGTTCTCCCTCCTTTTGCGACATTCAGTATGATTGCATCAATATTCATCTGCAGATGCGGCGGCCTATCCAAGCGATGGGGTCCGCGTACAACGGTACGACCCTCGAAGAAATGTCGAGAGACCAAATATGACATGTCATCATCGTATGTAACCTTGGGTCCACACGAGGGTTCCAAGTTAACGTACGTGGCGCGGGAATTTCCGGTGCATGCGTGGATGCGAAGGCGCGATCGAAAACATATGCCCCCCCCCAAGCACAATTTGCACTAGGATGTACTTTTGATCGTTGGGGGGATATATTCCTATAATCACAGGGTAAGTCTCGTTTCGATGGGGAAGGGGGTTGTTTGACCTTATTCTGTGTGATCGTCTAGACCGCAGTGGCGCATAGCACGCGCTTCTCGGCTCTGCGCGAGTGATCACGACCATCTTAGCCCCAGTCGCGCGGAGAGCCCCGCGTGCATGCCCCGGCCAGTGCAGAATGACATGTTCCGTCGCTTTGAGAGAGTAAAGACTGCATTCAACGATTCGGGGCCTAGTTTGAAGCATTCGGTGCGTCGCGCCGCATCCTCTGCGAGCACTCGGTGGCGCAGTCCGCAGGCCGCAGGGGCCCCTATAGCCACGAGCTGACTTTCCCAGGCCGCTGTTATAACCTGCGCCGGAGAGAAGCCCTCCCCCCTATCTTCCGGCGTGAACAGGCGCCCATATAACTTACAACCCAAGCAAGTGGGGCCCACACCAAGAGGGAAGCGTGGATAGATGGTATAAAATCCCTTGGGAAATGGACCCTTTCCCTGAAGAGACACTCCCATCTGCACATATGTGATCCGGGGGTTCGTAGCATCCACGACGTGATCCTCGCCACCCGATGATAGGACAATGTGGGAATGGCAGGCGCAACGGCGCGCGCTACTCGAACGCGGGGTTTGCCTTCATCCCATCAGAGAGTTGCGTAAGAGACAAGAACAGACCAACTGAAAGTTGCCAGGTAAAATTTTTCCTTCCATCTCGTGAAATAGAAGATGTGGTGTTTGGTGTGATTACTGGCATCTCGTTAGGGAAGGCCACGTACGACTCCTACGAGAGGAGGTAAAATAGAAGGTTGCGGTCGGTCCGCTTCCCGATGCTTCGGGTGGAGGGATTGGCTTGTGTTCTTTTGATGGTGATGAAGACCCTTTCATCGTCGCTGAGACCCGCGCTGGCAGGCATGTAGTACCCGCCATTCGGCACCGGACATTGCAAAACACACCGCAGCGGAGCCAAGGGGGCTGACGCCGGCCCGCGCTCCCGAATACGAATAGTCTCGAGAAAACACGTGAAATCGCCTCGTTGCTTTTCCCTTCCCACTCTACCCTTACCACGTCGCCCACATAGCTAACGCTTCCCTCGCGGCCCTACGCTCGTATAGCGCCAGAGTCTGTGCAACCCATGTTGATCTCCGTTCCCTTATTGCAAGGAATGGATCTCGTGTTCTAGATGACGCGGAGCAAGTCAGCGAAGACGAACGCTCCCATTCCAGGAATGAAGTAACGAAGAAGACGAGTACGACGACGCCACAAAACGAATTCTCGTCATGGCATTGTTCGCTGGTCAAGAATCAGCGGGCCGTCCCCCGATTCGACAATCTGCGCCCGCGACATCCCAAACCTCCGGGAAACCCCGGAGGAAGGGGGTGTAGCTGTAACTGCGACGGACGGAGGGGTTTGGATGGGAAACGGGGGCCGGATCCATCATTGCCCGCCCGTGGTACCAAACAGAAGAGCCGTGCGACACAAAGGGTTACGAAGTGCGTACGGTCCTGTGCTTCTGCGTATCAAGCAGTGTGCCCCACCCCGCTCGCCGTCGAGAATCTTAACACGAGAAGTCGCCAGAGAAGTGCAACGTGTATCTCGATGATGGGGGCAGACATCATATCCGCGCATCACATGGTGCTTCGCGACACGGATCAAGCCTCAACCATGGACAAACTTTTACGACTTTCACGGAGGAGAATAGTCGGCCCGTCATTGATAGCAAGAAGCCTTCATCAGCTTGCTCAGCGCACTCAGGCTCGGTCGCACTCCCGCGGAGTAACGCCTCTTTAGGTTGACAAGCGAGAACCGAGACGACTCGGAAGAGCCCAATTTCGAGGTCAGCACGTCACCGTCTATCGCGGAGACGAACAAACGAACCTGCTCGAACAGAGAGGACAGAGGAGGGAGAAAAAAAAACGGGGGGTGAGTTGTGATATAATGCTTGCGGGCGGCTGAGCCCCGACAAGATCCAGGGTGTCCCCGAAATGAAAGGATCTCGAACCCACGTTCATTATCGTAGATGTGCTTCATTAATGATAGAAATGTCCCCGCGTCCCTTTGTGGTTGCCGTCTCTGGGCTGTTACCACCCCACTGGGTCGGGGTGTGCTCACATTGAACCCCACGAAACGTACCATTTCCGCATCACGCGCGATCCCTGCGTAATGTTTTTTTCACATCAAAAGTCAAACGTGTGCTACGTTTTCAATATCGAACACCCGGCGCGTTCGGAGCGCACTGCGCACCGCCCGTCACGGTCATCGCGCGCCAAAAGGGGCTTCGGTTCCATTCCACTCGGCATTTCCGCTCATCGCTCATATTTTCCCTATCCCACGTGGGAAACTCGTCTCGTGTCTCTCTCTCTCTCTGTTCAGACTGGGTTACGGTAGTAAAGAGGAAGAGAGGAGGATCATGGAGTTCCAGCCAGCTGCGACCGTAGCGTGACGTCACGAGGACGACGAGGGGTCTGGACAACGACGCACAGCGAAAGGAACTCAAAACCTAGTCCTGCCCGCTTCAGATCCCAATCGCACAGGGAGAGAAAATAAATAAATACATACAACGACCGCGCCCAGGCCCAGCCCGCCCAACGCGCGTAAAGGGTACAGTGCGGGTGGAGGCACCCGTTTGTGCCTGTGGCCACCAACCAAAACGCGTCATTCAGTATCATGATCCATGCGACACACAACCCAAACACGTAAAAACTGTGTGTGTGTTTTTTTCCTTTGCCGCCGACTTTGTTTTTTTTCCACCTTCGCTTTGCAGGCGGCCCCGCCTTTAACCCCTTCGGCTGAACCGAATGAGTTTTTTCTTCCTTTCGTTATGGGTCGTGCGTGTCCAGGCCTTGCATTATAAATAATTACGCCATTGCGCATAATACACAAAAAAAACATAATATGTCCATACTTTACCAGTTTTCTCAAAAATTGAAGAAAAAAAGTCGATTAGTATTTCCGGCGGGAAGTGTTGCGTGGAAGGAGTGGAGTGAGGTGGGGTAGATCCACGCGGATCATGTCTACATGCATGGCACACGACAATGTGCACTGCCACAACAATGGCAGGAAACCCCAAACGAACCGAGGTGTCTTATTTGGCCGCTCTTACACCATAGCGCTGCCGCACCAAAGCCGCATTAGCGACGCCACGTTGGGGGAACTGACTTGCGGTACACGTACAGCCAGCTTAAGGAGAGGCGCCGGGAGACTCGAACGCAAAACAGTCAGTGTCAACCCCATCGTCTTCTGTCGTGCGTGCGTTTGCGGGGTACCATCCCCTTCTGGGCGCAGAATGAAGCTTATGCAAGGACAATCGCCAGTTGGGCTTATTTTTCCTACTGTATGTGGTCTGCGTGCTGTGCACGCAACCTAAGGGCGCCATAGGGTTCTTCGATCCAATTGTGATCCCACCACCGACTTTGGCCTGGAGCATGGTCAAGGGGAAGCGAAGAAGAAAGGGATGTTACCCTGTATTCGTATATGGGCCGGCAATCCAAGAAGCACAACCACTCTCGCCCGCAGCTGTTGTTCGCTCTCTGTTCTGCTTAGACTCCCTTCTGCTTCCAAGGGCGTATCAAGAAAATTTATTCCCTGATGTGTAACTGTCAACTTTACGGAAAGAAAGCGGGGAAAGCGGGCTGCGGCCTGTCAGGGCCTAGCTTACCAACAACTACCGGAGTGTCTGGGCAACCGAGACGAATTGCATCACATAGTATTGGATTATGGCGCAGCCGCAGCATCGGTGAGGACCTCGGCCCCCATGTGCGGGGAAGAGAAGGGCCAACCTTGAAGCGTTAGAGGGTTAATTCGCCTAGGGTGGGGTAGTTTCGTCCATCTAGATTTTACGGAAGGGCCCAACGTGGTCAAGGGCTGGAACAAGCTGGGCTTGGTGGGGTGAGGTGTGGCGTCACCGATCTTTGCGTGCATCTATGCGGGCATGGGTATGCACGGTTCTGACATTATCAGGCACAATTATGACGACGATGAGTCGACGGTCCCCGAATGGATTGGAGGATATGAACCCCAATGACACGTAAAGGCCAACGCACGTGCGTATGCGCCCGGGCGTGGCTATGACAAAGCGGTAGGCTGGCGGAGAGGGCGCACAAGGGGAAGTGAATGGTAACGCTATTACAACTCTTGGGGGGAGGGCGCAAGGGGCTCACGTACCCAGGTTAAGAAATCAACGATGTCATAACTCATGAGACCCATGCTTCCCGGGCGCGTCCCGCGGGACGGTTTTACGTGAGAAACCCAAGCGCACATGTTGCCAATGTAAACGACGTGGAGAGACAGGGCTAGTGATGCCGCGAAATGCACGCCTACCAGATCACGCAACGGTGTGGCCACAGGGGGCAGCAGCGGAGAGGCCGATGGAGTTCTATACTGTATTCAGCAAGACGAGTGCAAGCTGGACAACCCCCGATTGTGCTTCGCTTGTGTTCGAGTCTGGCTCTGAATCTGGGCGCAAGAGTGCTGTCGCCACGTCGATTGTCCGCATTTTTTCCCAGACGCCAAGGAGAGGAGGTGGAGATGGGGCTAGACTGTAGAAAACGTTAAAGGGGCACCAGCGGAGTAGCGTACAGAGTGGAGACAGGGGGGTTGGGTATATCCGCGGGACGGACGGACGAGCAAAAGGAACAGAAGGAAAGACGATAAGCACAAGGACCGGGGACGGGGCGGGTGCGGGATGGAAGATGGAAGGGGGGACGAGTCGAACGACATTGGGCAGAAAGAACGGGAATTTCCGCAAGAGGAGACGCGGGGTGTGTGGGGAAGTAGCCGAATTGGAATTAGGGATCGGAATGACGCGGGATTGGGATAGGTGGTGGGGTGGTATTGTTGGTTGCACGAGGATGTGAGATCGGGTGGGTGGCAAGTACGAAAAAAATGTTGGGCGCGGTAACCATCTGTGGGGATGGCGAGTGAAACAAACGAGTGGTCCTCCGAGTGGATTCGGAATCTGATTGTTGCTGCTGACTCGCCAGCGCCAGCTCAAGAGAAGCGGACGGACGGGTGTGCTTAATTATAAAATTTCGAGGAGATACAGTAATGATGGCAGAGTGGACCGGAGTCCGATTGGGGATGATAAGCTGAAAGGGACATGTGATTAATCGAGGGATCTGTGACAGGTGTGACAACTGTAATTCGTAATTCTTCTGAAACGAGTAACGTAATCGGGTGGGGTTCAACGGGAAATGGAAATGGGGAAATGGGGGAACAACAGGGAGGCTTTTTCAGTGAGTGAAAAAAAAAAAAAAAGGTTGTGTCGAGTGATAAAGTGAAAAGATAATAAGACGTGGTCGCCGGTAGGCACCCCAGAATGACAGGAGCGATATTAGGTGCGGTTGCCTCGACTCTGACTGTGTTTTGACGCCTGGACGCTGTGCCCATTTCCACGTTGAGCCTGCACCGTCATTGTGCTGTTTCCCCCACCCCACTCCCACTCCCACTCCCACTCCCATCCCACTCCCACACCCCCACCGCATCTCATCCCGTCCGACCGGCTTTGGTCAATTACTATATATCTTCCTTCTCCGAAGATTTGACCGCTTTTCCTTTTTATCCGCTTCTTTCTCAATTAGACTTTGTTCTCCCTTCTCTAGAACTTCACACCACACGGCTCGACCTCTTCTAGATCCCTGACACGCCTCCTCGCTCTCTAATTCCGTATATTCCCTTGCATCTTCTTCTCTCCTCCTCTTTCCCGCACCTCTTCTTCTCAATTTACCCTCCCAATCCTCCGACCTCCATTGTCCCTCCCTCCCCTCCCCTTCAGCTCAGAACCTTATTTACCCCTCCCTCGCCACCCACCAGACCCAACTACGATCCCCCATCCCTGGCTTCAATGGACGGCATCACACCAGCACCCCAACAGGAAAAGGCCATCCCTCGTCCATACAAGTGTCCATATCCCCTATGTGGCCGAGCCTTCAGCCGACTTGAACATCAGGTATGTTACTCTCGTCCTTCCCTCCTCTATGCGCGCTTGCCGTCAGCCGTTGTCTCTCCGTCCTCGTCGCTGTCATATGCCGTCACCTGTGTTGCGCCCAGTCGACTCGACAAATGCTCACACCTCTCCCTTTCCTAGACTCGTCACATCCGCACGCATACAGGCGAAAAACCATTCTGTTGCTCATTCCCCACATGCGAAAAGCGTTTCTCCCGCTCCGACGAGCTCACTCGTCATGCGCGGATACACAGTAACGATCACCGTCCGACCGCTTCTGGCGGGTCTCGTCAAAAGAACAAGGCGTCTCTATCCCCTACTGATGGCTGGGACGATGAGGATGCTGCTCTCTCCCGGGGAGCTGCGAAAAAGAAGGCTCGGAGCCGAGCAAACAGCGACGATGAGGTGTGTCCTCAGTATTTCTATCCTAGCCCTCTTGTGCAGCCTTCTAATGCCTGGAATGTGCCATCCTAGGAGTCCTATGCTCGCCCCATCCATACCTCAAGACGCCCAGGCCCATCTGCCCCGTTGCCAGCCGATGCTCTCCCTTCTGCATTCTCCACGTTGTCAAGCATAGCCACCGACGCGCTATACGCCCTTGAGCGGGAAGAGGCCGTTCGTCGTGCGGAATACGAGGCCAAGCACAACGAGATACTCAGACGTGTCGAACACGCCGCCCGACACGCCGAAATTCTCCAGAGTTTCGGCCGTCTTTCAAAAAGTGCGGCTACGTCGCCCGTTGCTACCCCTTACCTATCTGGTCGCTCCACTACGGGCGAATATTTTGACACCGAGATCGAAGATGACAATGACAGTGCACTACGCTCGCGTCGGCGTGCAAGCGGGGATTGCGCGCAGGATATTTCGTCAACTTCTTACGGAGCCAGCCGCACTGTAGACAACGAGCACCGCCGCCGTGCCCACAACACTTGGGCGCCACGATCCAACATTTACTCTCATCCATCTGTATCCGTACCTTCAGACGATTCACCCTCGCCACGCAGTACCGACGAGGATCTACCCACCCCTGCCCAGCTGTCTGCTCCAGCGCGTACCACCGCCGCATATATGACACCGTCAACGAGTCCGTTCCTTGGTGGGCTCTCAACACTGCACATCCACTCAACACAGCCATCACGTGCCCCTTCCCCAATAACATTGCCTCCTCCGGCTACACGGCCAGGCTCGCCTGGGGATGACTTCCAACGGCGAAGAGGCGGTGTACCAGACAGCCCACCAACCTCGTTCACTATCGGCCGCAAACGGCGGAGCTCCGGTGATTACGAGCCATACAGGTGCCCACTCTTATTTCTCATCTCCATGTGGTCAAGCTCACGTTTTATTGCTTTGATTTCGTACTAGCGCCCCCGCATATCAGCACAGCTTTTCCTACCAGCGCGGTTTCCCTGCGAACGGGACGCAATCTGCCTCGCATACCCACTCCTACGTTTCCTCACCTCATGGCCTCACGACACCTGCCCTTTCAAGTGGACCGAGCAGCAGCGGTAGCTCACCTAGCAGCCACCCACACTCGCGCGCGCCATCGCCGACACTCCCTCACCCAATCCACCACTCGCAGTCGTATCACACACATTCGTCCCCGTACCTTGCTCACTCGGTACGCGCGGCGTTTGGTATGACCCCAATACACGCCACAGCACCTCTACCACCCCCATACGTCCATGTTGCCGGTGGCAGTGCGGGCGCGAGTGTACCGACATCGCGTTCCAGCTCGCCGCCCATTAAGCTTCCCCCGCTACGAGTTCCGAGTCCGTCGGCGCTCGGGGATGAGCGCGGCGGTAAGTCGCCTAGAATAGGTGGAGTGGCACTACCCGGATTCAGCGAGTTCGAGGCAGCTGCGAGAGCACCATGACATCATCCGCATCGTCACGCAACCATCACGCATCACGAACGCCCATGCCATATACGTTCCAATGACGCACCCCTTTAATCGTCTTTTTGCCTTTCTGTCCCTTGACGTTTTCATATGATGATATGTTTCATAGACTCGAGTCAATCAATTCGAGCGCACTTTTTTTTTGTTTCTCAAACGTACCCTTTTCTACTACTACCTACCACATAGAGAATCCCTACAGTATATTTGTATATGCTGCAAACACTTATAGACATCCCCACTCGCACCATCTGTCATCGTTGCCCTCCATTCTAAGATACATCTATGTAGTCCCCTTCTTTGCTATGTCCGCACCCTCGCAACCCCCCCTTTTTTTTCTCCTTCCGTTGTTGTCTTGTCTCCGAATGAGGAATCGATGGCTGGATGTAATCTATCTCTTCCCCTCGCTTGTCTTTCGACGATTTGAGATAATCGATAAGTCGATGAGTCACAATTTAGTTCCCCCGAACCCAACATGTGAAAATGGATGGGCACTTCTTTTTCCATATAATGTACTGTCCGAGGACATGAACCATTCCATCCTAAACTATATTGATTGATTGGTCCTCACAACCGGCCTCAGACTTCGTCTTCCTACATCGCAACCGTCGCCCCCTTCCTCACCACAAAAGGCAAATCCGAGAATGCAGAGAAGGAGCAAAAAAAAGAAATATAAGAGAGAAGAACAGTTAAAAAGAAAGAAAGCAAAAAAAAAAAAAAAAAAAGAAACTGGTCTCATGCAATCGCGTAAATCGCACCGGGACGCCATTCAGTTTTTTTTTTGGTCTATAGCTGGGATTTAAAAAAAAAAAAAAGAGAGAGAACTTGGTGTGCGCTGGGCACTCGACGCGGCGTGCCACCAGCTCATCGTCATCATTCCGCAAACTACGGTCCGTGAGCGCCCGCGGCTGGTGGTGCGCTAGCACTGGCAGCCGCCTCGTTCGCAATTCGCATGATTTCCATGAGGAGCGTCTTCTGCTCCACGTCGAGCACCGTCGTCGCCGCCTGATACATCGCGTGATCGTTCACCTCGAGCGCTGCGCAAAATGAAGGAAAACAAAAGAGAAAAAAAGGTGGTGCCAAACGCAAAGCACCGCCAACAATTGATAGATATGAAGTGATCATGTCAGCTACGGGGTTTTTCTCCACGCGGGGCTAAGGTGTAACGGGGGACCGCACCTGAAAGCGCTTGTTTGAACGTCACGTATGGGTTCACGGCATCCAGCGGGGAGATGAAACCAAGTTCTTCCTCGATGTCCTCGTCCGATGACACGTCCGATCCGGCTCCATCCGCGTCGTACTCTTTTCGCTCTGCTCGCTCACGCAGGCGTTGGCCCTAGACGCTCAATCAGTTTCGACACCTTCCAAGGGAGGGCTGCAGAGGAGGGAAGCAACCGCGCACGCACCTCTTTCGCAAGCATCTCGATGTAAGCCGAGTCGTCGTCCCACACGTCGCCCTCTTCCTCGTTTAGATTCAAATAGCGTTGTTCGTCCTCATCCTCCTCGGCTTCTTCGTCCTGTACTGATTCCTGTAGCGCCTTGCGCGCTGCTGTGGCCGTTAGTCTAATCCTAGAGACAAGTGAGGGGGGGGGTCGAGGAATTCGATTACGTACCCGCGACAGCCTTCGGCAGACCCTTGAACACTCGGATCGCCCCGCCAACGATGCCCGGCCACCCATCGCGCAGTTCCGCCGGCACAGCACCAGCTTTCATCTCAAGCAGAGCCGACAGTGCGACGATCGAGAGCGTCTTATCGTGCACGCGCGGCAGCCCACGCTCCGCATTAACGGCTGCGAACCAGCGGTCAAAGAACAGCCGGGCTCCATGTGGGCGCTGAGCGTCCATCAACGCAAGGGCTGCGCCCGGATTGTAGAGCACCGCGTTGATGAGCACCTCAAGATTCGCCAGCTCAAACGTCTTCGTTTCTGTCTGGTCAATATGTTTGAACGCAGGCGCAACGATCAGCTCGAGTTTCTAGGTTTGAGTACGTGATGATCAGAGTGGGAGGAGGTAAAGGGGGACTCGGGGCGCTTACGTCGTCGACGTGCCCGCGCAGGTTGAGTAAAAGCGACTCGGCGAGCTTGCAACCGTTCACGCGATCGTTTTCGCCTAGGTGCTCGCTTGAAAGAGCCGTTGTGTAAATGTCGATTGCTTTCTGACGGTAGTCTGCACGTGCACGGAAAACGTCGGTGCCATACGAGACAAAGTTGTCAAGCGATGGAAGCATTTCTATGGCATCTAAGGTCAACCGTCGGACGTGTGGACATAGAAGAGAACGGTTACCATCCAAAAAGTCTATTGCGTCTGTCCGGAACAGGTCGTACGTCAATTCGAACACGGGCCACATGTTTGGCGAGATGCTTCGCGTCTTGAAAGTGAGGCTATCCACCAATTCATACACATTATCGAATAAATCTTTGAGTCGTCAATGGGAAAGCAGCAGTCGATGCCTTATGCTCCGGCCACATACCAAGGACCTTATTCTCTAGAGTGTTCCTGATGATCGGGATAATGACCTCCTGGACCTGAGCGAGGATCTCCGGCGAAGAGTCGATGGATGATACAATCTGCAGAACCGTTAACATACGCGTTCCTGGACTCTTGCTGATGACCCACCGTGCTGAGGGTCTTCGCGACACCCATTGCGGCATACGTCTTGTCATCATCTCCCTCAGCATCCATCAGAGCTTCCAAGTCATCGCCCTTGGGTGCGTTCTCTTCGCTCGCGATCGCATCTCGCAACAGGCGGTTGTATGAGTCGCACTGTGACCCAGTAAGCACGGACGCAATCCGAAAGTGGAATGGCACATACAAGGCGCGCAGTAAGCTGCGCCGCGACGGGCAGGAGTTCGTCCTGGAAATGCTCGACCATACTTTCCATGCTGCTGTTGAGGATATCGAGGTCCGTCTCGTCGGAAAGCTTCAGCAGGTCTGCGTGACGATGTAAGTTCGCACTCTGGCTGTCTTGTGCATCCAAGCCAACCTTGGATGACTTTGCCCACTTGGGGAGCAACTGCAGCCTTGACAGAATCTTCCGCAGAGACCATCTCCGTCAGCGTCAGAGCAGCGTGTACGCGCACCGGTAACTCCGTGTCATCCAGCCCGGCGGCGACAGAGCGGAAGACCTTGCTGAGGTTCTGCAGTAGACCATCTGTGAGTCACTCACCGACGGAGAGGAATGGCGTCGTACCTCGTTATTGGTCCATACTATGTGATTACGCACTTCCCCGGCGACTACTTCGTTTGCCTGCACACTACTTGAGCGCCAACACCCCAACACCCAAAAGAAAGGACCATACCACGGCTCGCATATACCCTTCGGGCGCAGTAAACTCTGGGAACACGTGCTTCATGGTGAAATCCTCCATCTTAAGTTTCGCATCGGGATGGCGCATCGCGAATGGAGCTAGTGCAGCTGACATGTTAAGCGCACCAAAGCGTTGTGGCGCAGCAGGGCGCGCGTCGAGGACACGGTCGACAAAGCGAAGGATCGGGAGGAAAGTCACCTTGGTGCGACTGCTGACAAGCTGGCAGAGGAAGGTCGTCGCTGCCGCCACGGGGGATGAATAGTTCTCATATTCGTCTGTAAGGAGCTGGTGTCAGCCGAGGTTTCATAAAGAGCGAATTCAAAGAGCGGGGAGGCACCAATTGAAGTACGGGTGTAGTCGACAGGGTCCGACTGCCAAAGTTCTTGCATGGCAGATGTGAAAGAGAGATTTGGAAAGACAAAGTTGGATACGAGCGACTCGAAGTGAGGTTTGAGTAATGCCCATGTGCTCTGTGGCTTCACACTATTTTATCGCCATCCCATTAGGGTTGTAAGGACCGGAAGGATACAAGTACGAACCACTCGGTGAAGAACTGAAGGATCTGGTACTGGCATTTCTTGGAAAGCCAAGCTTGTCCGGAGACATACAGCTCGATCTGTTGAAGGTAGACCTTGAAAATTTCGGGCGCAAAGTGTGCCACAAAGTGCTGCGAAAACGCCCCATATTCTTTCTGCAATGGGCTGGGCAGCTGCGACGGGTTGCCGAACCTGGGGGAAAGGAATTAAGGTCCCCTTTCCATCAGAGACGCGAAAACGGATCCTTTACCGGTGGAACAGTCTGCCTAGAATCCCACAAGCCCATTTCTTCGCCTTCCACCACTCGCTGCGCTCGCGCTCCTCCTCGTGAGCGGGAACGGCGTCGTGTGGGATACGAAGGTTCACGACATCGAAGAGCAGCCGACCCCACGGCACGAGACTGCTCGAATCCTGTTGATGGCTGGAAAGGTTTAATACGATCGAGTGCTTGTACGCCTTGAGGATGATGTGCAAGATCGCGGGGATCTCCTGCTCGGCGCCAGCGGGTGGAGAGTTGAGTAAGTTCGTAGCGAGGGTCACCAAGGTCCCGAATGTTTGCTCGATAATGGCCGTCAGGATGTCGGACTTCTGGCGGAATCTAAGCCCGCAGAACCGAGTCAGTCAGCTGCCTGGTATATACCACAGAAGCGGGGAAAGGAACGCACCGGAACGCACGGACCATCTCGAGCACGACCACGGTGCCCGCACCGACCTCGCGGATGTTGTTGCTCGCGAGGAGGGCCTTGACACCGTCGAGTAGTTCGGGCCACTTCTCCGGAAAATCATTCGAGATGAGCGTCTTGAGCGTGCTCGCAAGCTGGACCGTAATCACGCGAGAGGGCGACGTGGCAAGGAGCGGGAGGATGTTGCTTTTCAGAGCCGCGCGATCAGTGGGCAAGATCGGCTTGTAATTGGGCCCTGGGGGCGCGGGCTCTAAGCTGTAGGCCGATGCGACGCGATTTTTGACCCAGACGGAAACGGCCTGGCGCGCAGCGCTTTGTTGATGAAAATGATAAAAAATTAAAATAAAATAAAAGGCACGACCCGCAGCAATGGGGTAAGCGTTTAGCGGCGTATGATACGACAAGCAAAGACATGCGACAGATTGACGTACAGGTCGACGCTATCCGACGCAATGATCTGTAGGAGAACAGGGATCACGCCTTCTTGGCCAGTGAGCTGTTGATATGAGATAAAGGGGGAGTCAATGGTGACGACACAAAACACAAGGCCACTCGACAAATGAGCGACGTCGCGCGCGTGGGAGGTGGGGCACGCACCTTGCGCACGGCAAGCTCGCCAGCTTTGCGAGTGTTGGGGTTGGAATCGTAGGTCGTTGCAAAAAGTTGCGTCAAAGACTGAGGGTCCATCTCTCCTCGTTCTGCATCGCTGATGGTTAGGAGCGCGTGATCGTCTCGTGTCAGGTACTCACATCAGATCGTAAATGCCACCTTATAGGTTGCGCAGGGTATGATGAGGCGGGTATCGAGGAAAGAGTAGAACAAAGGATCAACGTGAGGCCTTTGAGATTTATATAGCCACTCGAGTCGTCGTGGAATCGACAACGACAAATCAAATCAACCGCGACGCGTCCACGCGCGTTCCCCTTTTGTTTTCTTTATTTTTTTTTTAATTGGGAAAAAAGGACATCATCGCCACGGCCACTGCTATTCGTCGTCTTTGCTACACAACAACTTCGGTTCTAATACGTCCGCAACGCCCTGAACCCAATCTAAAGAAGGTTCCAGGAGCCTATCTTCGCTTCATAGCCGAGACCGTGCGTGGACGCGCCCTTGCAGGCACCGACGGAGGCGTTCCTGCACGCTCGTCATTCCCACCTCGCTCGTCGTCCGTCCCAAACTTTCTCCTACAGTAGCTGCTGCCACCTTCGAGGTATTCTGCGCGGGTCACCGCGAGATTTGTGAGAGCAGATGTTGTTGCGAGCGCCATGGCACTATAGTAGGCTTCGGTGATTGCGCTGGAACAAGGATTCGATCAGTATGTGTGTGAGCGACGCAACAACGCCACCGACGAACGCACTTCTTGGATTCGTAGATCTTTATCTCACAATCTGTTGGAGCACAAGAACGCAGCTCTGACATGCTATCACACTCATCAGGCTCGATCACCCCCGAGATCCGCACAGCCGCTGAGTGACTCACAGTCGTGCAGCAAAACCGGGAAAGGTCGTACTTCCGCCGATCAGGCCGATGTTTGCCCAGAACATGCCTTGCAACTCCTCAGGAAGAAGATTGATGGACTGGACGATGGCCTCGCCTAATCCAGCCTGGTGCAGCCCTCAAAGAGACAACACGTCATTTCCTACAGGCACCGTACTTCACGAACGAACGATGGTCGTACCTATGTGGTCTGGGCAGAACAGCACCTCAGGGATCGAGAAGCGTTCATTTCCCATGTAAAGGATCTGCTCGCCGTCAACAGGTAGGCTGTCAGGCCGGCGTATGTAGCCGTGCCGATTTCTCGAGAAGTCTGGAAGCACATATTCCTGGACGATCGTATTCCGGCTCTTATCGGCCCTGAAAGTGATGGACGATAAGTCGACAGACACGACTAGGCCTGACCGGGGGCGCGAACCTGCAAGCTTCGAGATCTGCAGCAAACTGCGTCGAGACGTAGCAACACTTCTCTTTGACGTCATTCACGATGTACGTCTCTTCCATCATGTTCCACTGGCGAAACGAGACAAGCTCTTTGAGGTGGTTCGTCATCAGTTTCCCACCAACATCTATCCTAGCATCAACCTCGTAACTTGTGCGTACATCCATACATGTAAGACTACATACCTTTTCACAGCGGACCAAACGACACTGCCTCCCATTATTGGCACGATGTGCGTGAAGCTGAAACCGGCATCCACGACGAGCATGCATTCAGGCTTCGGTAGCCCGCGGGACGAGAATAGATGGCCATGTGGAATCAGAGCCGCAGCTGGACGTACAACGCGAGGTGTAGATCAACGCCCTGATGCTTGCTACGAGGATGGCAGGTGAACATACGGGGGGTGCACAGGTACGACTGGAATTCGTATTCCTCGAAGACAAACTGGTCGTAGATTTCTTGAATGTTGGGGAGGTTGAAGTATGGCTCTGTTATGAGAAGCGATGTCTCCGCTGTGTCAATCTGTACAGCGCGTGAGCGGGATGAAAACGGGTGACGAAGCGCGTGTGCATTTACGTTGAGGACTTGATCCGAGAACACGCCATCCCAAATAGCCTTCTGGGCATCCCAGTCGACTAGGTAGCCCTTGATGACATATGAGACACGCTTTCGACACGTGGAGAAAATAAATACTCACCCGCTCAAAGGGCAGCCTGAAATGCAACGACGAGAAGTCCTTGCACGCATCAAACTCGTGTCCAAAGTACGTTATCTTGTCCTCTTTAGACCTCACGATCGCATTTGTTACGATCCTGCGTCACCGGCCAGGAAGCGGTCAGACGCAATACGAGAGTCAATGGAACACGGGATGGGATCGTACCTACCTCACGTCCTTTGGTGAGGTCGAGACGCCGACTTTGATGGTCGATGCACCATTGTCGAGGACTATGACCGGTGCACGTCTCATAGCGAATTGGAGTGGTTGATCCTCGTCAACCTGTACGCGTCCGAGTCGGTCGTAATTCACTCTCTTTCCGGGCCGCAATCCCGCACTTATTTCCCTCACACCGCCCCACAGCGTGCACAATACGTGTTCAGGTTGTGTATTAGTACGAGATTAACACGTGCATCGCATGGTCGCCCGTCTGACCGACTGAACCACCAACGGAGACTGCGGACACGGCCATAAAGCCAAACACGCCCTCGAGGCATTGAATTGGAGCTGAAGAGGACCACGCGTAATGGAGAGTCACCAGAATAGTATTGCTGACAATGACAAGCAAGCCATTCGGAATAGGGAAAGGGAACGATGGGCCGATTTAGCAACAAAACGGGGTCATGTTCCACTAGTAAAACAAAACGTAGGATACAGCGCAGTGACCAGAAGTCATAACGTACACAAATCCCAGCTCGTCTAAGCTCTCGTACTCCCTCGCTCCATCCGCCGACGTTTCCGCTCTTGTTCTTCCAAGATGAGCTTCTCCGCAGCAGAGAGGGACGTCTCCTTTCGCTTCCCGGAAGACTTGTCTGCTGCACCTGAGCTAGAAGACACTTGCTTCAGAGGATTTGGTCGTTTGAGTGGGTTTGCCTTGAGTGGATTGACGGCCAACTTGAGCCCATTAAGTTTGAGGCCCTCAGACGGTGTCGTCGAAGACGAGGCGGTGGTAGGCTTCGCGAATGAGAGCACGAGCTTCTTCTCGCCCTCCTCGCGTTGCAATCCTTCCTCCACCTTTTTTTCTTCCTCCTCTGTTGCACCTGCCGCGGATGTGCCTTCGCCCTTTTCTAGAGCTTCCTGCTCTGCCCGCTCGATCTGCTCCGCGATAAGGAGTCGCTCGCGCTGTTCGTCATTCATCGTCGCACGCTCCTTTTTGAGTGACGCTTCCTGCTTCTCGAGAGCCTTCGGGCTACGGTCAATCCATGCGATGAACCATCCTTTATCCGTCTCGTCGACATGCACAATACCGGCGCGGCCAAGATGTTTGATAAACTCGGTGAGAGTCACCCAGCGTGTCGCGTTCATGTGTAAGTGGTGCTTGTCTTGAATGAATTCCTGATAGACGTTGTTGGCCTTGACACGCTTTGTGCCAAATCTGTTTTTGAAAAGCAGTAAACCATCAGAATTCAACAAGTATGTAGAATAGAGTAACAGCAGACGCACCGCCGGGAGAGAAGCGTAACGAATTCACTCTGGAACTGCGCCGAATAGTCGGCGATATGACGCCCTGCGTTTTCACCAACAACAAGCATCTGTCGGAGATGGGACTCGGAGGAAGCGTGCATCTTAAAGGCGTTTTCGTCACGACATTGCTTTTCGCACACTTGGCAGTACCACCGCAGGCGCTGCAGGCCCTTTGACTTCATTTTATTAGCCACCCATTTCGGTGTTCCAACTACAATCCATCAGCATGAACTCGTAGTTATAAAGAATAAAGCAGACCTTCAGCACGCGGCATGGTAGTCGAGTTTTGTTAATCAGCCACGAAATGAGCGTAGTCGTGTGGTGACCCAGGGTGAAGCTCACGAATTGGCTAGGCTTGCCACGGTAACGACCGATGGATTCGAGCTCCGCCTCATAAACTGAGTCACTTCACGTGACGCAACTGAGATTTTCAGCGCGGACGTGTTGGCCAACATTTCAAGACAGTATTCACACCTTCCTCCAACGTTCAAACATTGGCACCTGTACTTTCAACTACGACTGTGACAGAATATGGATGAGTCTCCGCCATTGGTTAGTTAACCGCTCGGATGATATCCTGAAGAGGGGAGTGGGAAGGATTGTCCCCGACGGTGTGGCAGCTGGCAGCCGGAAATGCTTAAGAAAGCGGGCGCGAGATGGAACTCCGAATGCGGGAATCTTCTCAGATTTCCGCGTGAAGGCGAACTGTTTTGTTTTCGGCCAACTGCGCTATGCGTCACTATCACGACTCAGATCACGACACCTAACCTCGGATGACGTTACACCCATACTTTGCGACAATTTCCTTGCGGCATGAGAGTTGAGCATCATTTGCAGGGAACCCGGGGAGAGGTCGCAGTGCTCTGCCCAAAAAGAACACACCGATATCGAGACACTGTCTCGTACAGGGCCGTATTGACTCAGGCAAGTCACGGGTAATTCGCCCTTCGACACCAAACCGGCATCCTCGTCAATGGCTTCTTAAACGTACGTCCGGGGAATCTGACTGTTCCTATTTTGAAGCAACTGATCGGAACTAATTTCTAAGCACCACCAGGTCTTCAAGTTCAAATTTAGGGGATATTCCCTCTGGCTGGGTGATGAAGGATAATCTCATACATCTCCAGGCAGACAGCCCTTGTTGTGAGGAACGAGGTCGATTTATTTTCAGCAGTGACCTCAATAATCGCTGACTGGTCCGGTGTAGGCCAGGTGACAATCGATATGCTCCCTGGGAACGTCCTTTTTTATATATATTTCTACAGAGAGGATCCCGCATCAATAATTGTCAACAGCTCCAGTGACAGGTGGAGGTGGAAAACAGTGACACCTCATGACTTCAGTCTCGACAGAGATAAGCCAAAAGTGGCACTTCTCACCAACATGAGGGCTCTGTGGAACCTAAACTTCTCAATAATACATGGCTAGCTACAGGAGACCTCTACGGATACATTATACACAGCATTCAGAAACCAATTATTCATGATTTAGGGTAAGTCAAGTCCTTGTCGTCCGTCGGTTTTAAATGATGTCAGTCGTGAGCTAGAAGACACAAAGTAAGGTGAGGTGAGGTAGTGGTTGAGGGGTGGTGTTAAAGCGTACTCATTAATCAAACAGCGAACCAGGGAGGTAATCCGGAAGGCCCCAGGTCGCCATAAGCTGTCCATTGGTGGCTATATTTCGGCCTGGAGTTGGTGTTTGGGGAATGTTGGCGCGACTGTCCGCATGGGTGTGTGCCAGTGGGCGTTGCCGATTTAGAGGTCGGCAGCTGACTTTGGGTCGGTTGTTTCGGCGTCGCCCCACTGGCCTTCTCTCCTTCTGGACGCTCTCTCCCAAGCTTCTTCAGTTGGTCCAAAAATGATACCAACGGCGCTACACGGAAGCACAATCAGTCTTTACAGGAACAGAGAAAATCACATCTGGTGCTGTTCGTGCTCACCTGACTGTGTGTTGGGGTTAGGCATGTAAGTACGCAAGTGTTGTTCCTTCCTTAAGAGATGATGGGGCCCGAATAAATAGGCGGACGTGGGTCATTATGAGCCCGAGAGTTATGCATCTGAAGTGGTCTCTCGGTCGCTCTGTGGTAGTTCCGGGCCGGTCTCGACCTTACGCCACATCATCAGCCAGTCACTCTGAGTATCTGTATCACGGATAAGGCCAAGGTGCAACCTTCGAAATGACAGAGGAGGAAATTCGGAGCAACCAGGTGTAAAAGAGATCGAGCAACGAGATGAGCACGACTACTGGGTTTGCACGTTGAGTAACTGCTGAACTCAAACTCACAAAGGACGACAAGTGACTTCTTGACTCTCGGCGGGTGAGCAATATAAATACATTTCATGTGACTCGCCGCGCCTACAAGCATGGACGGTATCATACGGCGAAAAGGTCACCCGATCACTGCCATCCATACGAGAGCTCGCGGTCAGTTCATTGCCACCATTTCGAGGAGCACTGGGGCGTTTCATTCTATGGCTAATCGTTTGCGGGATTCGGAGATGGGATGGTACCGTTGCTAAATTCTGGAGCTTCCTTTGCCTGTGAGATGGGACTGGCTCTAGCGATACGTATGTGCTCGTGCGTCATATCCATGGGTCCATGCACTGCTTGTACCCGTTCGTCGCACCTAACCCTAATACAACGTGACCAAAGTATGGCCATGGCCAGATTTTATACCGACATAAGAAATGAGCTTCTGTGTTATCAAACTTGAACCCCCCGGCAAGCCCCATCACATCTTCAGGGTCAACCTCAGCTCTAATTTTGCGAAGTCTTGGTACATTTCCCCCATAAATGTCCCCCAGAGGCGTGTCGGGCAGCGCGTTGTTTGGGTAAACTGCCATATGCGAGAGGTTCTGCCCGTCCGCGAGCGCCACAGCGTGCACTGCATCCGACAGTTTGCGGAGAGCATGGGCAACGGTGTGGTCGAGGGAGGCGTTCGACCACGAGTATGTGACGACGGACGGGAAGAGTGCTGGAGAGCGATCTGGTGGATAGGCAGACCCAGACCCATGAGATAAAAAGTTGCTAACAAATGGTTGGAGGGTGGCGCCGATGGAGAGAGCTTCGTCCAGATGACTTAGACTCTCACCAGATAACTGAAGACGTGTTCACGTCACTTTCCAGATGGACTGAGTAGTTAAGAAGGGCATGGACTCACCGTGGTCTGGTTCACAAATGCATCAAAAACAGCGGGTGAGTATCGGGTGACCGGAACCCCTTGGTTGTAGGAACTAGGTATACCATGTCAGTTTCTCGTTCCTATTCGAGTCGAATGGATCAGTCACCAACCGGACAGAGACATTACTGGGAGGGTTGAAAAAATTCTGACACCACACTAGGTCATTGAATGATCGAGATGATACATTTTGGTGCGTAGTTGGCATTGCCAAGAGGTCATCAAAAATTCCTTGAGGGGGTATCGGTGCGTCGTAGAATAGTAGAGCAATGGGTGTGATTCCTCGCTGCTGACGTGTCAGCTGCTAAGAATATGAAGATTTCCGCACGCACAGCTCCCGAGGAATAGCTCAAAGAAAATGAGGCAGCGGCCTTGGGGTCGTTCTTCTCTTGGTATTTCATTACGGCATCTTTGAACGCCCCGAGTTGGTCCGAGGGGTAGAAAATATATCCGCCCTGACAAACAGCAGAGAATCAATGGTAGCCGCGCCCAAATATCCCTGCTCGACTAACCCAGACTCCGCCTTGCGCGTGTGAGTTAAAAATAAACCTCGTTACAATGCCCTTTCGACCAATTAGACTTTCATTCGGGAAGACACAGAGTTGGACGACTCACAAAGTTGTTAAGGCCCCCCTGCGGTTATGAAGTGTCAGGGAGAATCCTCTGCAGCACGTAGATATCCACTTACTCTCAACCCGAACCAGAGATCTGCGTCATTCGAAGTCACGGATGTGATGGTGCCGTTTGGTAGGACGAGCTCATAACCCACGATATCATCGACAGTCAGGCCGTATTGACTGCTTTTCCAGGAATAACCTTCATGATATCTACGTTTCATAGCGCCCCTTGGGACATCAGACGATAACAAACTCTCACCTCCACCAAGAGTGAGACCTGCAACACCGATGCCTGGGGTACGTCCCCCAATGACAGTCACGTTGTATGGCTCGAGTGCTGCATACACCTGATCCCACGTGAGGCCAGCTCCGACCTCCACTGTCGCGGCGGCCGTATCAACTTTAATGTCTTTGAAGCGTGCCATTGCAATTTGAACACCCTGCGTCGAAGAGAATCTCGGATTGAAAGTATGGCCTCCACCCTTTACGGCAAATGGCGTTCGGGTAGATCCCAAGATACACAACTAGAACGACTAGAAATTAGCCAGATCGGAAGGAGTAATGCGGATGTTTATATATCTTACAATTTTGCCCACATCCTCCGCTGAGCCAGGTTCCACGGAGCAAGCGGACTGCTCAGTACTGGATGCATATGCGTGTGAGATGTCGGAGAAATATCGGGGATCGGCTGTATTTCCATTTCACTGCGACTGAGAGTGTCAGGATAAAAGAGACCAGTACATACGAGGAAAGTACACCTCGGAAACGTTAGAGACCGCTGCGGCGATTCGAAGGCAAGTGTCCTGAAAGTGGGATGTGGCACGCTTGCCTAGCGAGCCCTCACGCTGCCCATACGCAACGACAGTTAGCGACAGCACACAAAGGAGAGACGTTGTTAGGGGCATAAAAATTGTTGGGATGTGAGTCCTGTGAGGCTGAATGGAATCTGGAGCAACCATAACATGTTTGCTAGTTCACCTTATATAACTTCCACAGAAACGTACATGAGATCATTCATGAGTGCATTCATCTTGTCGAACGCTAGCGAGTTTGTCGGAGTTGTTCAACTGGCCTCGCATCACGTGATTTGATACGTAAAGTTGGCTTGATACAGCCGCAGTTAAGTTAACTTACGCTACGAAGCTCTACAAAGTTTAGCAAGGAAGGTATGACCCTACCTGTCACTAGCAGATCCAAAGTGGTCGTGTCGTTGCTGCTGCAGTATCGCTAGCACATCCTTTCGCTTCGCTTTGTAATAGCGCATGTTCTTATGCGGCAAGGATAGGCCGAGGAAGGATTTGCTCACGCCGATGGGTAGGTCCACAAGTTTCGCCGCTGTACAAGCACGGATGGTCCAGTGAAGAATTACAAAGTAGTGTCATAGGTGCAATACGTTGTGGCCATCCACTGAGATGCCCGTGCCACCGCCCGTTCTGTGGCCAGAGCCGTCTCTGCCTTCGTCCGTTTCTCGACCAAGACAAACCCACGGCGCTGCTTTCCCGCACCGCGCACAGCTTGTACCTTGCGCATGCCCTGACGTGGGCGTGCCGCTTCACGCTGCTCATGCCGCTCTAACATCGCGAGCACGTCCGGGTCCTTGGCCGCCAGCGCCGGCAGAAGAAGCGGCTCTGACACTTCCGGATACTGTAGGGAAGGAGATGGCTCACGTGGATGTCCACGTTGTAGAGGGGGCGGTGCGTAGGGCGACGGGAGTCCAAGCGGTGGGCCGTATAGGTCCTCCATCTCATCGTCTTCCGGTTTGACCGGAGGAACGGCCGGGGGCGTAGAGGTTCTAGAAGTAGTCTCGCGATGAAGTAACAGCCGTGAAGGGGCTTTGCTTGATCCCGTGGCCCGGTTCAGTGAGAGAGCACGGAGGTCCAGCGTCGGCGGATCGACGCCCGTAGGCCTTGATTTTGTCGAGGCCTGGCTGGCACCTCCAACGACGAGGGAGTGCTTGGGCAACGGGGAGGATACTCGAGCGTGCGTCGGCTCAACTGGTTGACTCGTCGTGGCCTCTTCGAGCGCCTGTGGTACGTAGTCATGATCAATACTCGTACGCAAGTCGTCAAGGAGCAAAATGGCACGGCACCAGAGAGCTTTCGCGGAAGTGTGTCGCGCGCAAATAAGGGACGATGTTTGAGGGTCCGTCGTTGGGTGGGGCCAAGGGGGACCTCCCAGATGAGGTAGAAGGAAGTGGTGATGGGTGTAGCAGTTGGCCCTCTTTTACCACCTTATCTGGTAACGGGGTTGTGCCAGGACGAGTTTCTTCTGGGTACTGCAAATTTAGTTCCAGTAAAGTCGTCTGAGATCCCACACACGCTGCGGGGTCATCAAATCTAAGACGAGCGGTGGAAAGTTCATCACCCTGTTTTGAGGGTGTTGCCACGCCGTTTGAATGTATAGTTTGTTCAAAACGACGAGTGGGGTGCTCCGGATCGGACAATAGACCCGTCCCTTGCTGGGAAACATCGTGAATAGGGTTGGCATCCGTACGAACTTTGGGAGGAGCAGATACAGAGGGCGACCGGGGCTGCTTTATCTCCACGACAGGTATAGAAGGAGCTGAGCGAATGGAGGCCTTTCAATCCCTTGAACTGGGGTTACGCCACGTAGAGTGCGGTCGATGGTACCAACCTCTGGGGTTGCCTGTTTCTGTACCCGTTTTCTTTTACAACACTTGCCTATCCACGAGGATAGCCCGTTGTCCACATCATTGTCATTCGTCGCCCGCAAAAGAGCGATGAGCTCTTTGTCACCCAACGGTGGAATGTGACAACCTGTTACATTGGAGACGGAAATAATCAGATACATTCCGAGAATCATTGTTTTATTGCGCACGATGATGCCAGTTCTTTCCGCATCCAGAGCAACAAAGCAGAAAGTTGTTCGGGTCTGAAGATGTTCCCTTGCACCGATTGCACCCCATGGCCCATGGATCAAGCGATCAAGCTATCAAGACCAGCCAGGTTAGGGTTTCATGTGTGTTCTGGTCGAGTTGCACGTGCTCTTGTACAGTGGCCCGCAGCTTGCTCCTCGCACTTCACCCTATTTATATGTGTATGTCGACGATGGCGCCAGCTTTACCTGTGTATGCTGCTCACGACGATGTTAAGGGGGCGAGGGGGGGCAGCTCGTATGCCCTTACATTCTCCTTCCTAATCATCTATCCCAAAGAAAATGAAATGACTCTACGCCAGTATGATCATGATCACTGCGTCAAACACGGTCTCCTTCGAAGCCGCTATCACCCATACAGTACAGGACCGCACATTCCTTTGCGTCTTGTCCCACCAGGCCAATACCTCGCTCACGCCCTATAAACGATAGCAGCGTGTTGCTTCTCATCCCAACGCCGATCCCTGCACTCGTACTGTGACTCTGCGGGGAATGTGAAGTGAGTTCCGGTCATGTGTTGGGCCTCAGAACGCGTGGGTCAAACATGAGAACTAGTGGTATATTGAAGATACTGTACTGCTACTCACCCTCAGAAATGAGTCAGAATATGTGGCCATCATAGTGCTATCATCTGCCATTCGTTGCCTCAGCCTCGGAATGGATCATCGACCACGTGGCATCATCCGTGCGCCCGACTACTGTAGCCCGCCACGCCTCTCATCACCCGAACTCGTTCCTCGCATGCCTCGCCCTCGACTCGTCATCATCACCCTCGTTACCACACCTTTCCCCTAACGGCCAAGTTTTCCTCTGCTCGTCGCGCCTCAATCCTTACGGCCGAAGACTCGCGGTTCGCCTAAGACGCGTCGGCCGACGCCACAAACGCTCGTCAACTCGAAATTCTGTCAGTCCTCGTCGCACACGTTGTGCAACGCCCCTTGCAAGTCTGGACCACGTCTATTTTGGGAAGGGATCTTACTATGTATAGACTTTATCAGGATCTTTTCGTGCGTTCCGTTGTTTATCTTTTCGTATTAGACCGTACTCTCTCCATTCCACAATTACCCCTTTTACATCAGCCTCTTACCGTCGTACGTTGCCGCGTCTCACTCGCCCTTATCGACCATGCGCCCACTGCCATGCACTTAAGAACTATTCAGTAGAATTTTCATCGACATCGTCGCCGCGCGACCGCATTCGCTCTCCCTTTCTCCCTCTACTCATCGGACTCGTGGAATACTTGTCCTTACTGTCTACTCACTACTCGCATATATATTCCCCTCGCCTGCCTCGGCCAAGCAGGCGAATATAGCCCTCTTTTTCCCTTCTCTTTTCGTTTGCGTGCTTTCCTTTCGCGCTTCTCGGGTTTTCGGGATCGTGGCCTTCTTTTCTCTTTCCCTTCCTTTCGAACTCACGAGCGTGGGCTAACCTCCCCGCCACAGGAACTGGGGGTATAAAACCAACTACTCCGTGGCATATAAACGAACAAGTAAGTTCTGGGGTTACTAGCTAAACTAGTGTGCTCCTGTCATGGTTAGGAATGTAGGGTACTCGGGCTCTCAATGTACTAGGTATATCTTATCGAACCGTTCCGTGCACTCAATTTGCACCGAGCTGTCATGCGCCCCAGTTTCGAAGGCTCGATCCTATCTCACTTATCGTTCCTTACCTCCTTATCGTTGCGCTGTGGCCCTGCCAGTGGCGCTGCTCCCACCTTCCATTATTTTCATTATCTATGGAGGGGCATGCGATGATTGAACGTGTCGTTTCTGATCGGGAAGTCGATTTCGATTGAAGGTTGATGCATGTTGATGCCGTGCGCCGTATGCTGAATCTCAATCACCATTGACCAAGTGACTTTGGAACGCAAAAGTACTTCATCGTGTGCAGTCAAAATTTTGTTTTATCACAGTAGTAATAATGGAGGAATACGACTTCCCATAGATGACTGCCAGACTACTAGTACCTGAGCGTGATTGGGAAGGAAAATGAGATTGTCAGACGGGCGCAAGGTGAGGGCCTGGCACTGGCACCTGTGTCCTTTGTTTAAACGTGAGCAGAAATCTAATAAATTGTCCTCTCATTTAGTACCGGTGGCGTTGGCGGTAGTGCGATTTTCCATGTAATGCGTGTTAGCCCTGTCAGGGCTTGTCCTGTGCAGGTGCTCGCCTGGGCCCTGGGTGATCAAGGTGAACCACCACTGGGTTCCAATCCTGCTGCGAGGCGTTCGGATAGGGCTGAGCACCGTCCCGTATACGGGATACGGCCGTATAGAAACGGGCTCAATACGGGCACGGGGTACCCGTACCCGTAACCGTACAGTGGTTAAGAAATTGGTAGACGGGACGGGACGGGGGTCAATATGGCCGTATACGGGGTCTTACGGGACTATACGGGTGCGATTTTAATGAATCTTGAGTTTTTTGAGGATCTAAGTTGGACTGAGCTCGAAGAGGTTCTTGAGGGAGGGTGAGAGAAGAGGGCGAGTTCCCGAATGAGCAAGAACGCGCGAAGAAGGTTGAAAACAGGAGAGGGGAAGATGTTGGTGTATTCGCGTTGATGCTAGCAAGTATCTTGAGATGTCGGCGAGGTTGAGACGAGTGGCGTTGTCAAGGCGAAGACAGTCGGCATTGGTGAGGCGAAGTTGGATGGTTGAAGCTGAAGCACTGAAGATAATGAGC
>Ga0307510_10000510_pt1 | contig 38591 bp, 31 predicted proteins | sample 12_EM_MG_FD_207224 | JGI IMG/M metagenome (GOLD analysis project Ga0307510, IMG submission 207224) | Populus trichocarpa ectomycorrhiza microbial communities from riparian zone in the Pacific Northwest, United States - 12_EM | ecosystem: Host-associated > Plants > Roots > Unclassified | place...
TGCCTGTGTTCTTTTAGCAGCCTGTGTTTGTTCATTCGCACATGCCCAATCCCCCGGCGCCATCATCGATGTGCAGCATTACGGTTTTACGATCCATCTGAATGATCAGAACGATACAATAAAAGGACAGGCTGAAATAAGTCTGCGTTATCTGAAGGATGCGGGATCGTTCGCGGTCAACCTGGTAAAGCAAAAAGCTGACGGTAAAGGAATGCTGGTTAGTAGCGTGTCCGAGAATGGTGCCAATCTCCAATTTCAGCAAGATAATGATGCAGTTACTATATCAACCCAGGCAAAATCGGGCACCGAACATAGTTATACTATAACTTACAGCGGCATACCTGCGGATGGGTTGATCATCTCGAAAAATAAATACGGGCACCGTACCTTTTTTGGTGATAACTGGCCAAACCGCGCGCATAATTGGCTGCCTTGTGTGGATGAACTTGCAGATAAGGCAACAGTAGATTTTATGGTGACTGCACCGGAGCATTACCAGGTAGTGGCGAATGGTTTAAAGGTAGCGGAGAAAGCATTATCCGGCAATTTAAAACTAACCCATTGGAGCGAAAAGGCATTATGCCCTACCACAGTAATGGTGATTGGTGTGGCCGATTTTGCCATTGATCATACAGGCGATGTAAAAGGGATACCGGTTTATACTTATGTTTTCCCGGAGAATAAAGAGAAGGGTTTCGAAAGCTATGCCGTTGCCAAAGAAATACTGGCTTATTATATAGATAAAGTTGGACCTTACGCTTTTGAGAAACTGGCCAATGTGCAATCCAAAACCATATTTGGCGGGATGGAGAACTCCAGCTGTATCTTTTATTTTGAAGAGTCGGTTGGTGACAAAGGTATTGAGGAACTGATGGCCCATGAAATTGCGCACCAATGGTTTGGCGATGCAGCGAGCGAGAAAACTTTTAGTCATTTATGGCTGAGCGAAGGTTTTGCCACTTATATGACCAATGTTTACCTGGAACATAAATATGGTATTGATACCCTGAAAAACAGACTAAGAACTGACAGGGAAACGGTACTTAAATTTGAGAAGAGCCGTAAAACGCCTGTGGCTGATACCTCCGTACATACCAACTACATGGTATTGCTGAATGCCAACAGTTACCAGAAAGGCGGCTGGGTGCTGCACATGTTGAGGCGCAAACTGGGAGAAGATGCCTACTGGAAGGGCATCCGCGCCTACTATGCCAAATATAACGGGGGCAACGCCAATACAGATGACCTTCGGGCCGAAATGGAAAAAGCAAGCGGGAAAAACCTGGAGCAATTTTTTAAGCAATGGATCTTTACATCCGGGGCACCACATTTGACTATTAACTGGAGATATGACGCCACTAAAAAATCTGCCGAAATAACGGTAACCCAAAAGCAGTCGGTTGTATTTGATTTTCCGCTGGAGGTATCCGTTGGCGGGAAGGTGCATACCCTGTCGGTGAAAAATAAAGTGACCAGCCTGGTTATACCACTAAAGGGGAAACCATCATCCATTGTAGTCGACCCCAATGTGAATTTACTGGCCGGGTTTGATGTAAAAGAGGCAATACAATAGTGTAATTTAGTTCTGTTATTATGTCCTTTTTTTGTATATTGTTTTGTCAAATAAAAATATTCAAAATAATATACTTTAATTGGCCGCTTTACGTTTTATATTTAAACCAAAAGATCGCAGCAGATGCCTTCCCCTAAGGGTATTTGTAAACCGTTAACCTTTAAACATTTATAGCCATGATCAGGACTTATCAATCCATTTATGTAACGTCTTACAGGTGGATATTCAGAAACTTCGGACAGGGTAAATTACCCCAGTTCAAATCATTGTTCAATGTTAGTTTTTTATTGATCATCGCATTAACTACGGCGATGCTTTTGGCCCAGCTGATGCTGCGTTCGGAATGGGCGGCGGCGGGTGTGGGTACCGGTACGGCGATCTTATTAGGTGCTGTTGGTTTTATGCTGTTTAATTACCTTGTGCTTTTAAACAATAAATGGCTCAAAAAACTGAATTACAACCTGGCTCATATAAGCGGCCATAATATGAACACATTATCGGTTGTGTTGCTGATCAATGTGATCATAATTTGTAGCTTTGTGCTGTTTACAGCACGATAAATGAGCCTATCCAATATTGAGTTTAAAACCATTAACTGGTCTGAAATTGCTAAAACTATACATCCCGGTGAAACGGGCGGGTCTACCTGGCAAACGCTGCAGTTTCCGGGTTTACGCATCCGGATAATAGAGTATTCCGCCGGCTACCTGGCCGATCATTGGTGCCAAAAAGGTCATATCGTGCATTGTTTGGAAGGTGAATTTGTAAGCGAATTAGAGAGTGGCGAGAAATTCACCTTAACTGCCGGTATGACCTATGTTGTATCCGACAACTTAAGCAGCCATCGTTCGGTGTCAAAAGATGGCGTTAAGCTATTGATCATCGATGGTGATTTTTTAAAATAACCCCACCCCGACCTTGGAGAGGGAGTTACTATTACCAATCCAATCTTGTGCTGCGATTAATCACTTTGCCTTCATTAGCTGCAGCTTTCTGAAAACTGCAGTGTGCAGGAACAATATTGTTGCCGGGGCAAATGCAGGGAACCACACAAACGGGAATATCGTCATTTCCAGGTCTCCGCGTTCACCAGTGATGATGGAGTTCCTTGTAGTAATAGCGACAATCACAAGCAGCACAAGAATGTCCAGTATTCCAAAAATGTTCCAGGCATAAACAGCTTTTCTACTCCACGAATTTCCTTTTGCAACCATTTTCGCTACAGGAAAAGCCAAAAGCGCCGTAAGTATATCCCCCATTCCTGCTGAAAAAGCAAGGTTAGCAGGAAGCAGGTGATAGCAATAAATAAGAATGAAGAAGACACCGAGCAAACGAAATACATGCAAAGTGACCAGGGATTCTAATGTAATTGCCCGGAGTAATCTTTTGAATAATTTGGTGTTCCAGACAATTATAAATAGTATAATAGCTAACGGGATAGCGGCGTAGACAATTATTTTAGGCGGTAGTGAATAGAGGTAAAACGCACCCTTTAAAGCAAATATTGAAACATAAGCGAGATAAATAATATAAAACCCTACAATGCCGAATTGAATATTTCTTGCTTTTTCCGTAGTTATACCGGCGTTGAGGGCCGCCTCTTTTACCGGGTTTGCGATTAAAAAAAGCGAATAAAGAAAACCTGCGATGAATAAAACTATTATCCAAACGGGGATAGTTGATATGTAGCTTGCCATTTTATTTTTTGATTAAGTTAACAAGGCAAAGGAAAATCAAATATCCCGGCTTGCACTTGGCATATGGCAAGAAATGAGATTGGCTATTTTTTTATAAATTCTTTCCGTATCCTGCTTAGTGAGGTATCGGTGACACCCAGGTAAGTGGCGATGTGTTTTAAAGGCGCATTTTGAAGAACTTAAGGGTTAGAATTAACCAGGTTGCTGTAACGTTGTTCAGCTGTCTCCTGTAACATGGACATCATCCTTTGTTTCAACATATTGTATTGGTTAATAATGTTCAGCCGTCCAAATTCACGAAACTCCGGGTATGTATGGAAGTTTGTCTGCATATCCTCGTAAGTAAGACACCATGTTTCGCAATCTGTCAATGCCTGGATATATTCTTTTGATGGTATCCTTTTAAAGTAGGACAGCAGATCGCTGGTGAACATTTTTTTTGAATAAAATGCGGTTGTTACCTCGTTGCCTTCAAGATCGTAAGTGTATGACCTGATTATACCCTCTTCAATGAAATGAGACTCATTGCAAATGGCGCCTTCTTTCAGTAAATAGCCGTTCCTGGCAATTTTCTTTGGTTTATATTTTTCTGCCAACTGTTCAGCTTTGCCGGTACTCATTGGCAATACACTTTGAAAAAGCTGAATTAGATTATCCTTGTTCATCTGTCAATTTAAAGTATCATACAGCATGATAAAATTAGTAAACGCTTAACATACTTTCCTCCCTCGGAAAAATTCTATATCTTTCGCTTAGAATAAACTTTATCCATTGTGTTAGTTAAAACTTTCGGAAGCGCGGTTTATGGCATAGAGGCCATTACAATAACCATTGAAGTAAATATAAGCGGCGGGGCCAAACCGTTCTATTTGATTGTTGGCCTGCCGGATAACGCCGTGCGTGAATCTATGCAGCGTATTGAAGCTGCCCTGCAAACCAATAATTTCCGTATGCCCCGGCAAAAAATAATCGTAAATATGGCCCCGGCAGACATCCGCAAGGAAGGCTCGGCATATGATCTTCCCATAGCCCTCGGCATACTCGCCGGCTCCGGGCAGGTAGATAATGAAAACCTGGAGAAATACATTATTATGGGTGAACTTTCGCTCGACGGCAGCCTGCAGCCCATAAAAGGCTCTTTGCCCATTGCCATACAAGCACGCCGGGATGGTTTTAAGGGATTTATCCTGCCCAAACAAAATGCCCGTGAAGCCGCAATAGTGAATGACCTGGAAGTGTATGGCGTTGAGAACATTAAAGAGGTAGCCGGATTTCTTAATGGTGATATTCAGTTAGAACCCGTGGTAGTAAATACCCGCGAGGAGTTTTTTAATAGCCTGAATAACTACGATAGCGATTTCAGCGACGTTAAAGGGCAGGAAAACATTAAGCGGGCTTTGGAAATTGCCGCGGCTGGAGGTCATAACGTGATCCTGATCGGGCCGCCAGGTGCGGGGAAAACAATGCTTGCAAGGCGGCTCCCATCAATATTGCCGCCACTGAGCTTGAATGAGTCGCTGGAAACCACTAAAATACATTCTGTAGCGGGTAAGATGGCGGCAACCGACGCACTGGTAACGGTTAGGCCATTTCGCTCACCTCATCATACCATCAGCGATGTGGCGCTGGTGGGTGGCGGTAGCAATCCGCAGCCCGGTGAAATTTCATTGGCGCATAACGGCGTGTTATTCTTAGACGAATTGCCTGAATTTAAACGGACAGTACTTGAAGTAATGCGGCAACCACTCGAAGAGCGAAGAATAACAGTTTCAAGAGCCAAACTTTCAGTTGAGTACCCTGCGAACGTAATGTTGATTGCCAGCATGAACCCGTGTCTCTGCGGATTTTATAATCATCCAGAGAAGGAATGCACCTGTCCGCCTGGTGCTGTTCAAAAATATCTTAATAAAATTTCAGGTCCGTTGCTTGATCGTATTGATTTGCATGTGGAAGTAACACCGGTTAATTTTTCTGAACTATCCTCTGACCGCCTGGCAGAGAAAAGCGAAAACATTCGCGAACGGGTGATCCTTGCCAGGGAAAAACAGATAGAACGCTTTGGCGATAAGCCCGACCTGCATGCCAACGCCCAGATGAGTCCGCAAATGGTGAGGGACATTTGCAAGATTGATACCGCCGGGCAAATGCTATTGAAAAAGGCAATGGAGAAGCTGGGCCTAAGTGCACGGGCTTATGACCGTATTTTAAAAGTATCCCGCACTATAGCCGACCTGGCAGGAAGCGATGAAATTAAGCTGGAACATTTGGCGGAGGCGATACATTTCAGGAGTTTGGATAGAGAAGGCTGGGCTGGGTAGGTTTGTGGGTGACAGCAACAAAGTCGAAGGTAGACTTTAAACTTAATGATCTATATGAGTTGGAAAAGACTTTACAATTTGATGGTTTGCCTAATAGTGTTTACCAGCCTTTCTTGTAATAATTCAAACAATCATTGGAAAACAATAAAATTGGGCGGGTATTTGCTGGATGTTCCGCCAGATTTTAAATACAAACATCACACTGGAATAGATTCAGAGGGGGCTGAAATAAGCAGTGACGCCATTACTTTATTTACAAATTATGGATTTTTTACAGACACTTTATATCAAACCCCTGAGGAATATCTAAATAAGCGCTATTTTACTTCAGATGCCGCGACGCGATTCATGAAATCAGGTATTACTTACGATTACAAAAATACACCCAAAGTTGAACTAATTTCTATTGGAAAATCTACAAAACAGGATAGTGATAAGATAGGATTTTTTAGCGGCTCTGATTACATAGCCATTTGCCAGCATGCCGGCAAACCGTTTTCATGGCCTGTTAAATTGCCTTCTGAGGTAAAAAATCATATCGTTAAAACAAGTCTATCAAACAATGTATACACGAGAACAGCGCGGCTGAAAGGCGGAAGTCCAAGTGAAATCGCAATTTATATGAGAGATCAAAGAACTTTTGTTAAATCAAGAAATAGCTACTATGGTATAGTAATCGGCGCCAAGCACCTCACTGCAAAACAACAAGAATTAGTAACTAAAATATTTTCGACTTTGCGACCTAAGCCAGTCTCACCTATTGAAATGGATATTCAATAACCTTAAATTTTTCATTCGCGGCACAGGTGTCCAGGTGCCAGGAGTTGCCTACATTTTCAATGGAATAAACGAATCCAGCGGTTAAAATAGATCCATCTGAAGGGACCTTTTTTTCAAAAACCAACTGATTCTGTTTGTTCGGAATGTCTTTTACTTTCATAGAAAATACTGTTGAATCGAAAGCGATCGAATGGGTGGTATTGCTTATATGCAACGCAAAGCTGATGTTGTGGTCGTCATTAGAAAAATCCTGGTTTGTATAAAGAATGAATTTAATTGTCCTTGTTGAAACAGGTACCGGCTGGTTTTTCTCCTTTTTACATGATGTTGTAACGCAAATTGCAGCAAAAACTACAAGAGCAGTCATTAAGAAATACTTCATTTTATAATACGTGTTTTATAAAGACCATACAGCTATTTGCCTCACACGGTTGCCTGGGTGTAATTTAAAATTGATAATATGAATTGTCAAAGAACGTTCGCTATTATTTTCACAAATAATTATTGGAGAGAGTTGAGCGGTACATACAAATTTACGGGGTTGAATCGGGTAAAGTGGTGACAGTGTTTTGTCAGTGGTGCAATTATGCCGGGAGTTGTATTACCGACTTAATGCAGACCGTGAAAACACCCATAAAATACCGTTTAAAAAACTACTTTGTAATTTCTGAATTTACTAATTTAGGATCGTTTCTCTTCCCTGGTTAACGACGTATTCAAACTATTGAAGATCTATCGTTTTTAACAATTCAAACACAAAATTCTTAAAATTTAACTTATGAAAAAGAACTACCTGTACATTCCTGTGCTCGGTTTGTCCATCTTTATGAGCGCTTGCCGGAAAGATGGAAATCAAGTCCCTTCAAACAAAAACAACCTGGACCTTAGTGCAAATTTAAATGCTCAGAATGCCGCTAATCAAACTATAAATAATGGTTTGGTTGGATACTACCCTTTCCTGGGTAATGCCAATGACTCAACCAGTTATGCCAATAATGGCACATTAAGGGACTTTAATTCAAATGGCGGGGGATTAGGCTTGCCTGTTTTAACAACGGATAAATTTGGGCAACAGAATTCGGCTTATCTCTTCAACGGCGTATCTGACTACATAACTTTGCCCCAAAATCCCCTTTTGTATAACACGATACCGGATTCGAGCTTAACTAACTATCAAGGCGTAACGCAATTCAGTATTTATATAAGGTTCAAGTCTGATACCAGCGGAACCCTGTTGGAAACCGGTGATGCTCATGGGGGACACCCGATAGAATTAACCGTTAACCAGGATAGTGTTAACTTCGATTGGTCTTTTCTTGTTTTCAAAAACGGAGGACTGAGCGTCCAGTCAGTTTCAGTATCCGGTAGCCCGGCTATCAATACCAAACATGACTGGGTGGACGCGGTGGTAAATTTTAGCAATTCTAAAGTAAGCTTGTTTTTAAATGGCGTACTTGCAGCTTCAAAAAAGACCACTTTTTCTGACGGAGGAATGTACGACGGGTTTTATATTGCGGCCAGCCAGGGTTCATTTCCTGTCTACTTTTTTAAAGGAAAAATTGGCGAAGTGAGGTTCTATAACAGGCCATTAAAAGATAAAGAGATCAACTATCTCTTAAATCACAAAAAGATCCAATAAAAATTGAATGTATTTTTTTCATCCTGCATCTGTCACGACAAGGTAGGTGCAGGATGGCTTAATATATGTTAATCCGATTATCCTATAAAGCGATTTTGCAATGCGAATAGAAAATCCTATGTCTAACACAGGCAATCGTGTCACAAATTCGGTTCCTTCGCCGGGCTTGCTTTACTTTGATGACATAATACGCCGAAAGCTAAAGCCTTAATACTTTAATTTTAAATTGCGTAAATAAAAACAAGCAGGTTTACGGTAAAGAGGCAGTAATTAACAAAGGGCTATCAATAAGTGCTTTACGTATTTGTCACTTCACATAAATATACATATTTGATTAATTTAAAAAAAATTAAAACATTTACAGCTGTATCGGGTATAAATACAGTGATGGATAATTCCCTAATATGAATAAACCTTCTACTAAGAAAATCATCATTTTTGACGATGATGAGGATATACTTTCTATTTGTATTTATGTTTTAGAAGAGCAGGGCTGGGAGGTGCATGCGTTTACCGATTGCAATAATGTTGCCGAGAAGGTGTCGGGGATACATCCGGATGTAATTTTGATGGACAATTGGATACCAGATGCGGGGGGGATTATTGCCACGCAGACATTAAAAAAAAATGAAGAACTGAAGAACATACCCGTTATTTATTTTTCTGCAAATAGTGATATTCAATTGTTGGCTAACCATGCAGGTGCCGAAAGTTACCTGGCCAAGCCGTTCGATCTTCACCAGTTGGAAAATGTAATAAACAATGTCCTGGTAAATCATAATTGATTAAGACAATATTCCGCTTAATAAAAAAGACCTGTGTAGAAAACACAGGTCTTTCCTTTTCTATTGAGGTCCGCCACCAGGAGGCGGAGGAGGTCCGCCCGGGGCTCCTCCATCGCCCCTGTTGCCCCGCCTTAATTGCCTGTCAGGGTTTTCTGTAGGGGCCTTCCCCGCAAATTTTTGCAAACGTAGCGTAAATGTTGCCAGGTAATAACGCGAAAGCCGGTTAACACGGGTTTCGGTGAAGGAGGTGGGTTGGGAATTAGTCGAGAAACCGGTGTTTTCGTTAAACAAGTCAAATGCCGACAAGCGTATGGTTGCCCGGTTATTTTTCAGGAAACGGCGCTCAAGATATACATTCAGTATGTTTGGATTAGTTACTTTACCAAGCCCTGAACTATAGCCATAATTAATGGCTTTGCCATAATCATAGCTGAACGTCCAGTCGTGAAAATAATTTTTTCCGTTAACGGCAAGGTTCCAGGTACGTGTAAAAGCACCGTTATTAACCGGGCTATTAACAGAATAGTTGGTGTGGTTAATAGCGTAATTGGTTAAAAACTGCGCATCAATAACATCCGTTACATCAACTCTGAAACGCATGCCTGGTGTAAATTGTAGGTTTTTAGAAATATTTTTTTCAGTAGTGGACGCAAATGATACAGAATCAGCATTAGCTACAACATTGGTTAAATAACTAACACTGTTGGTATAATTTACTGTGCCTGTAAACATCAGCGTGTACCTGCGATTGTCCCAGGGCTTAGCATAGGTAAAATTTCCTGTAAAATTGTAGTAGCCATCTGCATTTAAATAATTCGTCGCAATGGTATTGGAAAACCGCGGATCGGGCGTGTACTTGTGTGGATAAGTAATCGTATTGGTAGCTATATAGTTGCTTATATCCTGGAACCCGAAGTTGATAAAAAATATATTTCCTGTGGCGAAACTAAACGCGTTATACCTGATAGAAAAGTTGTTTGTAAACTGCGGTTTCAGAAAAGGGTTACCCTGCACCGGGTATGTTGCATTTGAAAAATCGGTAACTGGTTGTAATTGTGTGAAGCTTGGCGAACTGCTTGAACCATTATAATTTAAGCTAAATGCCTGGCTCCTTGAAAAATTATATATGTACCTGGCTGTAGGAATGAAGTTGAATGTATTTACATGCGTTTGTATCCCTGTAAGCGGAGAATAGCCGTCCAGCGTGCCTGGCTGAGCAGCAATACCTAATGTATAGTTATATTTTTTTTCAACAAACCTGTAATTTAAACCAAAGCGGTTGGTGGTAAAATTATAATTATACCTCGTGCTTAAAGTGCTGTCAAATTGAGTTGGAAAGATGGATGTAGTATCTGACGCATAGGTTGATTTATCATTTGTTGTATGCGAATGGCTAAGGGCGTAATTAAATTCAAGGTAATCATGTTTACCTAACGGCTCCAAGTAAGACAGCGTGGTACCAAAGGTGGTTGTCCGGCTGCTGGTATGAAGTACCTGGTTAGGCGGGGTATTGGGTTGTCCTTCAATATAAGTATTTACTACATGCTGATATTGTGTGCTGGGACCCGAATTTATATTAAAATTGATGCTGAGATTACGCCCATGCCTGTGAAACCGGTGGTTATACAAAGCCGTTATGCCATAAGAGGGTGAATTAGTAGTACCGCTCGAATAGGTATTGTAAATGGAATTCTGATCCGGGCTCTTTGGATAAGTAAAATTGTTTGCTTCATAATCAACTGATCGCGTGGCGGCATAGGTGAATGTCGGCGTTACCTTTAAATAATTTATGGTATCCGGCTTATACTCCATGTTCCAGGTAAAACGTTCGTTGAAGTTTTTGTCTACTTCATTAGATTGCTGATTGTTGGTACTTGGGTTTCGCGGATTTGTATTTTGCTGGAAATTTGTGCTGTTGGTCGATACTGTATTATCAGAAACGCTGTAACTGCCATATACAGATAGTTTTTTACCCCACTGATCACGGAAATTTGCGCCGATAGAATGCGCGTCTGTAATACCATTTTGAGTAGTGATGAGGCTTCCTGAATTCTGGGCGCCACGCGCAGCATTCCCGCGACCGCCACCCCCGCCTCCGAAACCACCACCCCCGCCGCCACCACCACCACCGGTGTTGGAGTTGAAAGAGAAAGTGTTTACGTTGGTATTATTTACACTTCCTAAGAGGGCCATTTGCTGGTCGCCATTAAAACGAAACGCATTCAATGTAGTGAGGTAACGGTTTTGATCCGGGCCCTGGTCTTTAGGAAGCAAATCCTCGCCATCACCTCCGGTTGCCTGCACCGAGTACCCGTAGTTTTTATCTTTGCGTATAGTGATGTTCATTATTTTATCGGGTTCGCCGGTTTTGACCCCTGTAAGGTTGGCCTGGTCGCCATAATCGTCAATCATCTGTATGTTCTCAACGATGTCGGCCGGCAGGTTTTTAGTAGCGCTTTGCACATCGCCACCCATAAAATCTTTTCCGTTGATACGTACTTTGGTAACCTGCTTCCCTTGCGTGGTAATATTGCCGTTTACGTCTACATCAACACCCGGCAATTTTTTTACAAGGTCCTCAACAGGGGCATTTTCACGCACTTTATAGGCGCTGGCTTTATACTCAATGGTATCTTCCTTTAAGGTTACCGGGTTGACACCTACAATGGTTACACCCTTTAGTGTGTTTGATTCGGATTTTAATACAATCTGTGGTAAAACAGCCGGCTTGGTATCATTGTCAAGGGCGTAATGCTTTAAAATGGATTGATAGCCGATGGAAGATATGGTAAGTGTGAATTTGGCGCCGTTTACTGAAGGAAAAACAAATTTTCCGTTTTGATCTGTTATCGTTACGGTACTGTCGCCCTTGTCGGATATCAGCTTAACATTGGCCCCGGGAACGGTAAGTTTGGTCGAATCAATGACTGTACCATCTACTTCGCGCCCGGTTTGCGCGTGTGCATAGGTGGTAATTAGTAAAAAAAGTAAAAGGATAGGTAATAAGGGTTTCATAGTCTACTCTGCGTGTTTATGCTCAAATCATAAAGACATTAACAAAACGCAAAGGTTCAATTTATAAACATCAAATGCCTAAAAATCATATCATTGTTACATAGGCAACAAAAAAAGGCCCCCAATCTGCAGATCAGAGGCCTTTACGTGAATATGTGATAATATTAGTTCTTTAAATTTAATGCTGAAGCAACCTGGCTATAATTCCTGAAATTAAGATTAGGGTTGGTTGTGTTCAGTTGAGTAACCGAATTACCCGGTATTACAACAATTTTGAAAAACAAATTGCTTTGGCTAGTGTTTGCGGTTACTGTTACCACACCAACACCATAGCTTAAAACACTGATAGTTGTACCGCCATTTGAATATGGTAAAGCATACCATGGGCCAGTTGTACCTGTTGCGCTAAAGTAAACCAATACAAGTCCCTGGTCAACAATTTGTTGCGTTATAGCTGGAACGCTTAAGTTTGCTCCGGTTACAGGCACAGATATATTTTTTAGCACGTATGAATTTACATCTGCACTTCCTGTAGCACCAGTAGCGCCAGTTGCACCCGCTGTTCCTGTAGCACCAGTAGCACCTGCTGTTCCGGTAGCGCCAGTAGCACCCGCTGTTCCGGTGGCACCAGTAGCACCCGCTGTTCCGGTAGCGCCCGTAGCACCTGCTGTTCCGGTAGCACCAGTAGCACCTGCTGTACCAGTAGCGCCCGTAGCACCTGTTGCGCCCGTAGCACCTGTTGTTCCAGTACCAGCAGCACCTGTTGCGCCCGTAGCACCGGTGGCTCCGGTAGCACCTGTAGCTCCGCTCGTTCCGTTAGTTCCTGTGGCTCCGGTAGCGCCTGTCGCACCAGTAGCACCTCCTGCAGGCCCCTGCGGTCCCTGTGGACCGGTAGCACCGGTGGCGCCTATGTCGCCTGTTGCACCTGTCGATCCGGTAGAACCGGCAGGCCCGGGTGTTTTGTCTTTTTTACAGCCATTAATACTAATAAAACATACTAGTAGTATCAACGGTAATATGTGTCTAATTCGTCTCATATAGGGTACGTTAAATAAATTAATTAAAGCTTTTTACGCGAACAAACACAATAGGTTACATAACATTCTGAGAAAAATATTTTACGCCTGTTTCAGGCATTTCATCATGCGTGTTTTTTGATAAACTTTATAAACCTCTGTTAATAAAAATTATATGGAAAATAAAAAACAAGGGCCGCGTTTTTTCGTTTGACTTAAAAGAATTAACCCATGAAAAAGATCGCATCTTCATTACATGTAAGGGTCCATCAATGGATTGATGGATTTGGGTTCAGGCTAAACACATCGAAAACCAACAGGAAAAAAAATATTACCACGAGGCACTATTTTTTTAAAACATTCAACTTTTTAGAAAAGTTTGATGCTAAACACCCGGAAAGGGCTGAATTCCTTTGCTTTGATACTTATGGGGAAACTATAAAAGTAAACTCGTTGCTGGAACTGCAAGTAGCTTTCTTTGAAAATATAAGTCAGTTAAAGTAGTGATTTCAGTGGTATTATATCCTGCGCTTCAGGGTGAGGATCACGCGGTCGAATTTATGGTCATGATAAACTTCGAGCAATAAATTACGATCATTTTTTGACTTGAGAAGATTGTCAATGTCTTCAAGGCTCATATCGGCAACCGGTTTAAAATTAATAGCCGTGATCTCGTCGTCTTTTTCCAGCCCAACTTCATCGGCAGCAGATCCAGGTTCAATCCTGCTGATAATAAGATGTTTGAACCCTTCACCTGCGGCATAATATTCAATGCCGCTCATATCATGTTCAAAGGAGGTTCTGAAATACTCATTTGGTTTCAGATAAATGACATTGTCCGGATAGTCAAATATCACCGTAAACCTTTTAAGTATGCCCACTCCAAGATTGCCATCTCTTTGTACTGACATGCTTTTTAATGTGGCCTCATCATAATCATTGGGAAAAGAAGTGATCACACTCTTTACCTTATATTTTCCAATGTCTATTTCATCTATACGACTCAAAAACCCGTAAATTGGCCCTGCCAAACCGACCCCAAGGTTAGCAATAACAAATTTTTGCGGAAGTCCATTTTTTTTGATCATGTTTTCGAGTGAGACCGGGTGCCCGGCGCCCAGATCGATTACTAATTTGCACATCTGTTCGGTGCCATTGGGTAGCTTTACCTTTGCCTGGAGGTAAGGTTTGTGACTTTCTATGGATATAGGGATCTTTTCCCCTTTTCTGAATATGCGTGCATTACGCGATTTGTAAACCGTTACAGTACTATCTGTAAAGTTTAGTTTAACAGCTAAATTGCTAAAGAACTCGTATCCTAACAATCCGTGTACAGGTATCCCGACAAAGTTTGACAGGTTAAAATGATCAGTCTTAAGTATTGCTGCGGCAACGTCATAGCTTGTTAGCCCCGGAATTTCAACTTTTAAGGGCGGTGTAACATAAGCCTCGAAAGCATCTCCCTCACCGAGCCCAGACATTTTTATGGTGCGCTTATTTTGAAGATTAATGGAATCAACCAGTTTTGGTTCTGTAATGATCATTAAGCCTACGCCTGTATCCAGGATAAAATTAAAAGGGCCTTTACCATTTATTTTTAACTTTATCACAACCAGGTTGCGGATCAGTTTAAAAGGTAGTTTTACTGATTTATAACCGTTGTCAATATCAAAATACTGGGCCTTTGCCTGCGAAAAACTAAAACACATTAAACAAATCAAGCCCAAAACAGGCAGAAGCTTGGTTCTATGAAGTAGTTTAAGTAACAATTTGGTTATAATTGGATTAATAAATTTACAATAAAAAGTTTAGTTATATAAATATATGATGCGGCGCACACTGATAATGTTACTCACAACAGGAATAATTCTATCGATTAGCAGCGGTGTGCATGCCGGAAAGATCAGGAAACGAAAAATCAAAAAACTTTTTAAGCACTCAGTAATCGCTAAGGACCATTTTACAGGTTTTGCATTATATGATATGGATGCAAAGAAGATGATCTATGAGCTTAATTCGGATAAATATTTTACGCCTGCATCGAACACTAAACTTTTTACTTTTTACACCTGTCTTAAAATGCTAGGTGATTCTATACCTGCTTTAAAGTATACGACCCGGAATGACTCACTGATATTTTGGGGGACGGGTGATCCGGCGTTTTTGCACAGTGATCTGAAGGGAATAAATGGGTTTAATCTTTTGAAAAATTCGGATAAGAAATTGTTTTTTTCATCCGGGCAATATCAAAATGGGTTTTTTGGAACCGGCTGGGCCTGGGACGATTACAATGATTATTACCAGGCCGAGATTACTGAATTGCCGATAGAGGATAATGTGGCTGTTTTATATGCGGATAAAAATGGTGAGCTACAGATCACGCCATCGCTTTTGAAACAGTATCTAAAATGCGATAGTAATTTTAAACCGGCCGCATTCAGGGTGCAGCGTGAGTTTCTGAGCAATAGCTTTGTATACCCGGCAATGAAAATGCCGGATGATTACCGAAAGGAAATCCCGTGGAAAACCAGTACGGCATTGACATTAGCTTTGCTGCAGGACACATTGAAAAAAGAGGTAAACGAATTGCATTTACCCTTAACTGATAGCGCAAAGACCATTTATGATGCTAATGCTGACTCGGTTTATAGGCGAATGCTGCAGCCAAGCGATAATTTTATTGCGGAGCAGCTGTTGCTGGTTTGCTCGTCTGAAAAGTTTAAAATAATGAATGCTGACTCGGTGATTGCTTATTCAAAGGCGCATTATTTGAACGATCTGCCGGATGTGCCGCAATGGGTGGATGGATCGGGGTTATCGCGGTTTAATTTGTTTACGCCGCGGAGTATAGTTGCGCTGCTTTGTAAAATCTCAGACGAAATGAAGAACGATAGCCTGCTGCATAGCCTGATGCCGATAGGCGGCGTGGCCGGGACCATCAAGAGCGCTTATAAAACAGATAACGGGCAGCCGTTTGTATGGGCAAAAACGGGTTCGTTAACCAACAATCATAATCAAAGCGGGTACCTGGTAACCAGGAAAGGGAAACGGCTGGCTTTTTCATTTATGAACAACAACTTTACCCGGCCAACGAAAGAGATACGCGATGAGATGGGAAGGATAGTAACCTATATCCACGATAATTATTAATTCGCTTTTTCCTTGGCGGCCTTTAGGTGGCCCTGAAGCTGGGGATTTTGAGGTGGAAGGCTGGCCACTTCATGTTCCACTTCTGTTTGTATTACGGATACTGCATATTCGGCTGGCTCTATACGACTGCCAACTGCTTCTGCGTATACCTGGGTAAATTCGGCCCCTATGTATAGGATGGCTGAGGTATAGTATATCCATACCAGAATAACTACAATTGACCCCGCCGCCCCGTAGGCCGATCCCTGCGCGGTATATTGTATATATAAGCCGATGAGATACTGGCCCAGCATAAAAAGCAAAGCGGTAAATATGGCCCCGGCGCGTACGTCTTTCCATTTGATCTTAACATCCGGCAGGAATTTAAATATGATACCAAATAATATGGCGATTACCAGCAAGGTAAGGCCAAGGTTCACCAGGTCGAAGATGGTTACGGTTATGTAGGGTAAAAATCGCTCGAGCCGGGAGCTAAGCGCTTTTACGGCGAGGTTGACAATCAGCGACACCAACAGCAGGAAACCCAGGCTGATAATGAGTGAAAAGGAAAGGAAGCGGTTCTCTAATAATTTAAGCCAGCCTTTTTTGGGTTTTGCCTTTACACGCCATATCATGTTCAGGGAATCCTGTATTTCGACAAACATGCTGCTGGCACCCAACAATAATATTACAATACCTGATATGAATGCTGTGCCCGTTTTGCCAGATAATTCCAGGTTTTTTACGACTTCCTGTAATTGTTTAGTAGCGCTGCTGCCTATAAATTGCGAGATCTGGGCGTATAATGCATCATTAAAAGAATAATGCCTCAATACCAGGCTTGATATGGAAATAACCAATATGATGAGTGGGGCAATGGAAAAGACCGTATAATAGGCCAGCGACGCACTTAGTTTTAAACCATTGTCATTGATAAAGCCTTTAAATGTGGCTATTATAACCTTCCAAAACTCTTTTATAAATTGTCTGCTTAAAATCTTCATACCACGATAATAAGCTCTTATTGAGCCCTTTTGTTTACAGAAATGTAATTGTGGGATTAATATAAAGATTATTTCCTGAGAATGTTATTGGGCAGGTAAGGACAGTAAAGCTCAGTATATTGCTTTGGGGGATAGATAGAGGCTATTTTGTTGATAATATTTTATCTAAATGCTTGATTATATCGATCTAAAACTCATAATTTTATAGCATAAGATTACTCAATTCCAATAGCCGGACTATTTAAGAATAATCCGGCGTTTTTGGGAGTTGTATAGCAAACTTTTAATTGTTAAATTTTTTTTGGGGAAAGCCGTTCAGTTGCAAAGCCGAACGGCTTTTATCATTTAGTGCGCATCTGTTGGCATACTCACCTTACCCTTTTTAAACGGTTGCAGGTAAATTAACGGGATAGAAAATAACATCACCAGCCCCGATATCAGGTAGGCATCGTTGTAAGTTAATAACAATGATTGCTTTACAACTGCACCCTCAATAGCCCTGTAGGCCATTTGCGTAGCATCAATAGCCGATTTGCCCTTGGCCATAAAGCCCTGCTCCATCAGGTGCATACGTTGCAAAAAGGCATTGTTATATGGGTTAATGTTAGTTAACAGATTGTTTCGGTGTACGCCCTGGCGAATGTGAATGATGGTTGTAAGGGCTGCTATCCCGAATGAACCGCCTAACTGGCGCATCATGTTATTCAAACCGGTTCCCTGTCCCATTTCGGGTCCTTTCAGATCAGATATAGCAAGGGTAGTTAATGGAACAAACAATAATGCCATACCTACACCCCTGATAAGAAGAGGTACTAACACATTAAACTCACCGGTTTCTAAAGTTGAGCCACTGAGCATGAATGTGAACACAAAGAATAAAAACATTCCCCCTGTCGCCATAAACTGTGCAGGTATGCCCTTGTTAAGCATTTTGCCTATAAAAGGCATCATCACGATGGTACATAACCCACCTGGGAATAATAACTCTCCTGTTTGCTGCGCTGTGAACCCGAGCAGGTTCTGGCAAAATACAGGGAAGACGAACACTGAGCCATACAACCCAAAGCCCAATATAAATGAGGTAAACATACCCACTGCGAAACTCCGGTGCCGCATAATCTTGAAATTCACTATCGGAAATTCATAGGTAGTTTCCCGCCAGATAAATAAAATGGTGCCTAAAACAGCTGTAATAGCAAGCACTAATATGTAAGTTTTTGCAAACCAATCTTCTGATTCACCTTTTTCCAAAATTACCTGTAAACTACCTACGGCAATTGCCAGCAAAGCTATGCCCCACCAATCGATAGGCTTTCCTTTTGCATCCTTGGGAGTTTTATTAATGAACGTATAAGCACAGAAAGCGGCAACAGCCCCTACAGGAATATTTACATAAAATATCCATTGCCAGGTATAATGATCGGTAATATATCCGCCGATAGTAGGCCCTACAGTTGGTCCAACCACCGCGCCTAAACCAAATAAGGCCGTAGCCGTCCCGATCTGTTCGCGGGGCCAGGTTTCAACCAAAATGGCTTGTGAGGTTGATATTAGACCACCCCCGGCAACGCCCTGTATGATACGGAATAAGACTAGCTCGTTTAAGCTGTGTGCATTACCGCAAAGGAATGAGGCAATGGTAAATAGTACAATAGAGCCTATGAAATAACTCTTGCGGCCAAAAAAACTGCCCAGCCACCCGGACATGGGTAGTATAATTACGTTGGCCACTGCATAACCGGTAACTACCCAGGCAACATTCTCCAGTGTTGCGCCAAGGTTACCTTGTATTTGCGGTAAGGCTACGTTTACTATCGTGGTATCTATCAGCTCCAGTAGTGAGGCCGTTATTACCGTAATAGTAATGATCCATTTTTTGAAACCAGTTTCGGCCATTATTATTAGTCTTTATAAATTACAGAAACATTTACACTCATACCCGGGCGCAGCTTTGCCATCGTTTCTTTGTCAGCATCGATCTTGATCTTTACAGGTACGCGTTGTACCACTTTAACAAAGTTACCGGTAGCATTATCCGGAGGTAATAAGGAGAACTTAGCACCTGTGGCAGGTGAAAAATTGTACACCTCGCCATGCAGTTTCAGGTCGGGGAAGGCATCTACTTCGATGTCTACCTTTTGCCCGTTCTTCATGTTGGTCAGCTGCGTTTCTTTAAAGTTGGCAGTAATGTATATACTGTTGTCATTTACAATATTGAACAAAGTTTGCCCGGCCTGTACCAATTGGCCCAGTTGTATGTTCTTTTTAGAAGTAATACCAGCTGATGGCGCTGTGACAGTAGTGTATGACAATTGCAGTTTTGCATAGTCCACATCGGCCTGGCGCTGGGTAACGCCTACATTAGTTACGGTTAACTGGTTGCGGCTTGTTCCTACCTGCTCCAAAGCGGCTTTATATTGATCCTGTGCAGCACGGTAAGTAGCAGCAGCTACGTCGCGGTCTGATTTTGCCTGGTCAAATTGCTGCTGGGTGATTGATCCGTCCTTCACCAGGTTAGCATAACGTGCATAATCTTTATTTGCTTTCTCCAGCCTTGCAGCGGCTGATTCAGCCTGAGCGCGTGCGCTTGATGAACTGGCGGCAGTCGCTATTATTTGCGATTGGCCTACACCAACTCCGGCGCTGGCACCTTTTTGTGCTGACATTGCCTGCTCCAGTCTTACTTTATAGTCGCGGTCATCGATTTTTACTAAAACCTGGTCAGCGGTTACGTGGGTGTTTTCTTCAAAAAAGATGCTGTCCACATAGCCGCCTACACGGGCAACTACCGGGCTTACATCGCCATCTATCTGGGCATCATCGGTATCAATGTGTTTGCCGTAGTAGATGTATTCTTTTATCCCGAATATAATACCCCCTATGAGTATTATCCCGAGTATGATAGGTATAACCTTGTTTGGTTTCTTTTTGGGTTCTTGTTCCTGTGCCATTGTATGGGTAGTTTAAAATAATTTTATTGTTTATTAAGTTTTCCGGTTGATTTTAATAAGGTATAGTAAGCAAGTCCTGCATCTGCTTTTGCCAGCTCAAGATTGATCTGCGCCTGGTACAGTAAAGTTTCAGCATCGGCCCTGTCGGTAGCTGATGCTACATTGCTTTTGTATTTTGATTGCAGGATCTTATCGTTTTCACCTGCCTGGTCTATCGAGGTTTGCAGCAACTTGATCTTGTTCAAAGCCTCTTCATATCCCTGGTAGCTGCGGTTTACATCTTTGCGGATGTTATCAGCAGTAATTCCCTGGTCGATAGTAACCTGTTCGTGCTGGATCTTCGCTTCGGTCACTTTGTTCTTGTTGGTCCAAAGTGATGAGAAATTCCACGAGAAGGTTAGACCTACTGTAAGCGGAGTAATATAGCTGCCTGATTTTGGAAGCGGGTTAGCTGCAACATCTACATAATAACCTGCTGCCGAAGCTGACAAGGTTGGCAACTGGTTGGCATGTATGGTTTTTATGTTTGTTTCGGCAACCTTTGATTGCAATACCAGTTGCTGTACTTCCTGGCGGTTAGCCATAGCAGTATCAATATAGTTGCTTACTGAACCTACCTGGCGGTCCACTTCTTTGATCTGGTCGATATTGATCTCGGTAGTTTCGGGCAGGCCTAACAAGATATCCAGGTCATAGTTGATGATCTTGCGGTTGCTTTCCAGGTCTATACCATTCAGTTCGACGTTTGAGCGCTGTAATTGAAAACGCAATACATCATTTTTGGTCACCAAACCCTGTTCAAAAAAGCGTTGCGACTGGTGTATCTGCTCATCTATCGATTTCAGGTTTTGCTCCACTACTTTTTTGCTCTGCAATACCTTGTACAGGTTGTAAAACGAGTTGATCACATCATAAGCAATCTCGTCTTTATCCTTTTCGGCATCCAGGCGCGATACTTTGGTCAGCAAATCGGTCGACTGCCGGGCGTATTTTAATTTACCACCCGAATAAATTGTTTCCTTCAGCGATACGATACCTAAATAAGCATTTGCGCTGGTTGGCAAATTAAAACTGGTTGGCCCTAACGCAAGGTGGTTGGCAGGTATCTGGGCGCGGTTGTATGCATAGCTTGCACTTCCGGTTGGCAATACCTCATCTTTAGCCTGGTTGTATTTGGAAACAGCCTGGTCAATTTTTGCTTGTGACAGCTTTAATACCTTGCTGTTCTGGATGCCCAGTTTAACAGCCTCATCCAGGGTCAGGGTCCTGTCCTGTGCCGAGGCGGTTGAACTTAGCATTAAACCTGGTACCGTAATCGCGATAGCAAACCGGTAGAAGGTTTTTACCATTTTTTTAAATGGGTGATTAAGGGAGTTATTTATTTGTGTTATCATGTTCTTTCACTAAGTAAGCTTTTAACAATTTTTTCATATAAGCCTCAATCCTGGGCTTCAGCTTTTCTTCAAGCAATTTCTCGTCTTGTATGTCGTATCCAAGCATCAAGGTAGTTAGCTGGGGTGCGTTTATAATGAAGTTTTTAGTACCGTAAATAGTGGCGATCACCATTTCCTTATCAACATCGGCATTAAATTCACCTTTATCTATGCCATCCTGGATGATCTTTTTCAGCTCCAAAACGTTGGCCATCAAAATACCTGATATCTGGTCGGCCAGATCGCCCCTGCGCTGCATTGCCAGCTCCTGGTAAAGCATTTTTTGAAAACAGTTGTTGTTCACTACACGCTGCACATACAGATCAATGTACTTTTCTATTTTGTCCCAGGCTGATATGGTGACATCGCTGCCAATATTTTGCAGTATGTTTTTAAACGATGCGATCTTCCGGTTGAAGACTGCCAGGAACAATCCTTCCTTCGATCCGAAATAATAATTAAGCATAGCCATGTTCACGCCTGCTTCGCCCGAAATCGTCCGGGTGGAGGCGCCGTCAAATCCGAGTTCTGAAAAAACCTTTTCAGCAACATCAAGGATATGGTCCTTCTTATCAATCTTATCTTTATCCATTTCTTTCAATGGCACAAAATTAATCAATCGATTGATTATGTAAAAGATACTTTTGTTATTTTATTGTAAGGTTTTGATTATCATACCATACTTTGTGGCAAAATGACTTGTTATTTGCTTAATAATTGGTGTAACAGTTTTGTTTTACATTTGATGTATTAAAATTATCAGCCTATCTTTCAGCCTGTTTATATATGAAGCGAACCTTTTTATCTGCAATATTCTTATTTCTCCTCAGCCGTGTATTTGCGCAAACAGCTCCTCCGGCGGATGTGGCCACCATTGAGCAAAATTTAAAAAAGCTGGATGTGCTGGGCAGTGTGCTCTATGTAGCCGCCCACCCCGACGATGAGAACACCCGGCTGCTGGCTTATCTTGCGCAGGAAAAGCATTACCGCACGGGCTACCTGTCTATCACACGTGGCGATGGCGGGCAAAATCTTATAGGGAATGAGCAGGGCGAATTATTGGGATTGATACGCACGCAGGAACTTTTAGCGGCTCGTAAAGTAGATGGGGCTGAGCAGTTTTTTACCAGGGCCATTGATTTTGGCTTCTCCAAAGGACCGGAGGAAACGCTTAATTTCTGGAACAAGGAAAAAATACTGGGCGATGTGGTTTGGGTGATCCGCAAGTTCAGGCCGGATGTGATCATTTGCCGCTTCCCTACTACGGGCGAGGGCGGGCATGGTAATCATACTGCCTCGGCTATGCTGGCGCAGGAGGCATTTACCGCGGCGGCCGATCCGAAACGCTTTCCCGAACAGTTAAAATATGTTCAAACCTGGCAGCCTAAACGGGTAATGTGGAACACCTTTAATTTTGGCAATACCAATACCATAGCCCCCGATCAGTTTAAAGTGAACGTGGGTGTTTATAACCCGATACTTGGTAAAGGTTATGGCGAGTTGGCTGCCGAAAGCCGTTCGAACCATAAAACGCAGGGCTTTGGTTCGGCAAGACAAAGGGGCGATGCTTACGAATATTTTAAAACCCTGCTGGGCGATGCGCCGAAGAATGATTTGATGGATGGGGTGAATACTACATGGGACCGGGTAAAAAATGGTGCAGAAATAGGTATTGAAGTAAACAACGTTCAGAAAAATTTTGAGCCGGAGCATCCGGATAAATCTGTTGCAGCATTGGTTAAATTGTATGACAGGGTTGAAAAAATAACCGATAATTATTGGCGTGCTCAAAAATCAAAAGAGCTAAGTGAATTGATAGCCTCCTGCGCCGGTTTGTGGTTTGAAAGCTATGCTGCCGGAGAGACGTATGGGTTAAAGGATAGTATTGAAGTACGTTCGCAGGTGTTGAACAGGTATAATGACAGGGTAAAAGTGACACAGGTGGACGGATTGCATTTTGACGGCGGGAAAACAGTACCTGCCAATGAGATGCAAACTTTTAACAGCAGGATACCGGCTGAAAAAATTACCCAGCCCTATTGGCTGGAAGAACCGCATGGGATAGGTTCATATATCATTAAGGATGAGCGCAAGGTGGGTAATCCGGAAAACCCTGATATGCCAAATGTAAAATATGAGTTTGTTGTTGAAGGCAAGTCTGTTCAATTTGAACGGCAACTGGTTTACAAATATACCGACCCGGCTAAGGGAGAGGTATACCAGCCTGTGCAGGTAGCGCCACCTGTAACGGCCACCATCCAGGATAAAGTATACATCTTCAACTCACAACAACCGCAAACGGTGCAGGTAAAACTAAAGGCCTTTAAAAAGACAGGTACCGGAAATATCGTTCTAGATGCGCCACCGGGATGGAAGATAAGTCCGGAACGGGCAGAGTTTAAAAACAAAAATAAAGGCGACGAATGGGAGCAGGATTTCACCGTAACGCCGGCAAGCTCCAAATCGCAAACGGGCGCCCTGGATGCAGTAGTGACCTGCGACAACGACAACACAGGATATAATTATGGTATATTATCTATACACTATAATCATGTCCCTAACATTACGATCTTCCCTAAGGCGGAAGCTAAATTGGTTCAGCTTGACCTGAAGATAGCAGGTAAAAAAATAGGCTACATTGACGGGGCCGGCGACCTGGTAGAGGATGCCTTGCGCGAGGTGGGTTATGAGGTGCACGACCTGAAAGAAAACGAGATTTTAAATGGCGATCTTTCTGTTTATGATGCTATTGTGGTAGGTGTGCGGGCTTATAACGTCAATCCCAGGTTAGCTATTGAGCAGCCAAAACTATTAGAATATGTAAAGAATGGCGGGAACCTGTTGATCCAGTATAATAATAGTAATGGATTGGTGACAAGAGATATTGGCCCATATCAGTTTAAGGTGGTGAATGAACGGGTAACAGATGAGAATGCGAAGATCACCATCATCGACCCGAACAACCCGGTATTGAATTACCCGAATAAGATCGGCCAGTCTGATTTTGACGGATGGGTGCAGGAACGCGGCCTGTATTTTACCAAAGATGCCGACCCGCAATATCAAAAGGTACTCCAAATGGCTGATCCGGGAGAATCGCCCAAAGACGGCGCGCTGATCACCACGCAATATGGCAAGGGGCGGTTTGTTTATACCTCGCTGGCGTTTTTCAGGCAGCTGCCCGCAGGTGTGCCGGGCGCGTACAGGTTATTTATTAATATGATTAACAGGCCGAAGGCGAATCCGTGATACAATTTTGGGATTGGCAGGATTAAGAATTACGGATATTTCAGAGTATAAAAATTAAATGGTTGATAATCAGGTATGCTTTGCGTTCATGTTCAGCACATGAACACTCTTGAACCTTGGTGAACACCTGACTATCAGCCTCTTGCATTTTGAATAGTACTGACAAAACACTGTCACCACAATAGTGAACCCGGATATTTAACTTTGTATATAACAGCAAACATTGTATGTATTAGCAATGCCTCTTGCACCGGGAAGAAAACTCCTGCACCGTTTGATAATGACCTATTGCCACCAAACCTTATGCTATCTTACCCAAAAAACCTGGAAAGAAACAAAAATGGAGCACGAAAATCAGGCAGGTGCATGGATTTCAATGCCTGTTTCTAACACCGAACTCGCTTCCTTATATGTATTCAATACCAATGGCGCTTACACCATTTACGACAGTACGAATAGCATTTACGGTTCAGGCACCTGGCTCATTGTCGGGGACAATACGCAATTAACGCTGAATAAAAGTATTACATATGATTTTTCAATTTTGAACGACACCACTATGCAGCTGAGTCTCACAGAACAAATACCATATTCAGATTTATTAACCGGCATAACTATAACCCGTTATGGAATGCGAGAAGCATTTACTCATTAACAGAATATTATTTCTTGAAATGCTATGAATTCAGTATTGAAAAATTGAAATAAAATAATAATATTGCAACGTAATATTTTTCCTGCGATACACAAATATTTGTGCGTCACAAATTTTTTAACTTAAACCTGTCCCGAAATCATGAAAATAGAAATATCCTGCTCAGCCTGACGCATAAAACCCAACTCTAATCATTGCTTTATCATCGGAGACAAACGAAGTCTCTTGAGAATGATATGTTTGAACAATGATTGTCTTCAGATTGCTGAACATAGCTCACAGAATCTCATTATTATAAAATAACTTACTGTACCTTATGTACATCTTTAAATTTAATAAACCAGAAATAGCCTTCTCAATGCGGAACTATTTTCCTAAAACTGTCGTACTTTGGGCGATATTTACCTTGATTTTCTTACACAATGCCGTAAATAGCGACGCACAGAACAGTCCATCAAATCACCAAATGTAATTCCACCCTCCCCTGAGGCACAAGCTTTTCAGCGGTACGGTGAATATCCAGTTGATTACAGCACGGGAGTGCCTAAAATTGATATACCATTATATGAAATTCACTCCGGAAAACTATCACTGCCTGTTGCCTTATCTTACCACGCTTCGGGCATCAAATTAAATGATATTGCTACGATAGTGGGACTTGGGTGGACCTTAAAAGCAGGCGGAATGGTTTCCCGATCAGTGAAAGGAATACCGGATGAAGGTACCTATGGTTATTTGAGTGTTGCCCACATGTCTAAAGCTGATGTCGATGCTGCCACCCAAGATGGCAACTTATACACATACCTTAATCTGACAAAATTAGGTACTTATGATGGGGAGTCGGATAATTATTATTATTCAGCAGGAGAGAAATTGTCGGGACAGTTTGTGTATGATACTAATAATAGTATAACGCCATTGTCGTACACGGAGGATAAAATTTCACGCAATTTAAGCAATAATACCTTTGATATCGTGGATGATGACGGTACCGATTATCAATTTACCCAAATTGAAACACAGTCTGCTACTGGAATAACCGGCGTATATACATCCTCGTGGTATCTAACAAAAATAGTCTCTTACGACAAGGTTGATGTCATCACGCTTGAATATAATTCTGTTAATACGGGTGACGCCGATACTTACTTGTCTTTTTCTCGGCAATACGGCGCCGCAGGCCCAGTTCCTGCAAAATGGTCAAACCTAACGCTAACCCAAACAGGGGTTGTTTATAACAATACAGTACTTTTAACCAAAATAGATTTTAAAAATGGGTTTGTGCAATTTGACTATCAAAATGGACGACTTGATCGAAGACAATACCAATTAAATGCGGTAAGCATAAATAGCATAAACCCGGATAACACCACAAACTTATTAAAGAAGTATACTTTTAAGTATAGTTATTTCAATTCAGGTGGTACCGATGCCTACAATAACAGACTTAAGCTGGACACAATCAAAATTTTGGATAAAAACTTACAAAATGTTAGTAACTACTCCTTTTCTTACAATATGCAGACTCGTTTGCCTGCCTATTACAATCCTAATCAAAGTTATGTAATTGGTGCCGCCGCTCTTTGGCTGGCTACAGACTATTGGGGATATTATAATGGTGCAACTAATACAAGCTCAATTCCAACTTTACCAGCTAGTGGTAGTAGCAATTACAGCGGTACTGACCCAGCTAACCGTAATCCAAATGAAATTTATATGCAGGCCAATATGCTTCAGCAAATTACCTATCCGACTGGTGGAACCACTGTTTTTGCATTTGAATCCAACAAAGACCTTGCAGGTAACCTCATCGGCGGTTTGCGTATTAACACAATTACCTCAACAGCCAGTGCTACAGCAGTGCCGATTGTAAAAAAATATATATACGGTGATCCGACAAGGCTAAGCATGGTTGGTAATGTGAGTGCCTATCAGTATTTCCAGGACTATGTGACAATATCTCAGTGTACACAGTACCCTGTTGATACCAGAACAAATTATTTTGGATCCTATCCTTGGCCGCTTTCCGAGCACAACGGCTCTCCTATTGTATATCATTCCGTGCAAGAATACACCGATGGGGGGACAAGCCCTAGTTTAAGGACAGACTATATATATGACATTGAGACGGATCGTCAATATACTATTGATTGCCAACGCTACAATAATACCTATTTTGCTGATCGTTCCTGGGCCAGGGGGAACCTGTCAAATACGTACTATTATACATATCAAAATGGCACCTATAACAAGGTGAAAGAAATAGACAATATTTATACTTCGTTAAAAACCGGGACTATAGGCACTGGATTAAAAGTTTATGATTCATTTATCGTGGAAGGAAGTTGCGCCGGCATGGTTATTTACGATTATACTAAGACAAGATCATACTTTGATTATTTTGATGATTTAGTGGATGTAGGTATAAAAAAGCTTGCTACACAAACCATAACAGAATTTTATGATCAGTCAATAGTTACCAGTACACAATATACCTATGGGAGCAGTTCACATCTATACCCGACACAAGAGGTCGCTACAGATAGCAAAAATGTGACAATCACAACGGCAATGCAATACGTTCCGGATATAACCCTAAGCGGAACCGCTGAAAGTGCCCGTCAGCTATTACTCATAGCAAACAATATCTCGCCAGTTTTAAAGAAAACAGTACAAAAAGGAGGCATAACAACAACAATAAATACTTCCTATAATACTTATTATGGTAATGCTTATCCGAATATTTTCACTAAACAATATGGTACGGGAGCGACATTCAATGAATATTCATATACAAACTACGACACATACGGAAACTTGCTTGAATATCAAAAATTGGCGGGCCCTTTTACAGCAATTTTGTGGGCTTATAACAGCAGCCTCCCTATAGCAAATGTCACAAACGCAAAAGCCAATAACATTTTCTATAACGGCTTTGAAGAGGGGGATGGTAACATCAACGATGGCAAAACAGGGCATTACGGTCATACAGGGACCTATACCAAAGCATTATCCGGTCTGGACGCGGGCAATTATATATTAACCTATTGGCAAAAATCTGGCTCGGCTTGGTCGCTGGTTAGTACGCCTGTTACTGTCACCGGTAGCACTTACACCATCGGCGCATCCCCTGCAATTAATGCCCAGATCGATGACGTGCGATTTTATCCTTCTGCCGCCCAAATGACGACCTATACCTACGATCCGCTTGTAGGTATGACCAGTTCAACTGATGCAAAAGGCATGGTGACCTATTATGACTATGATAATTTTCAAAGGCTGATGAATGTCAAAGATAAAGACGGGAATATCGTCAAAAGCTACACCTACCATTACCAGGGCCAATAACGGTTAAGTTTAAGAACAAGTAAATAAAAATAATTTCTGCCTCATCAAAAGGCGGGTAAAACAACAAACCTTATCACAATGACAAACAGGCGTTTTGTTCAAAGATATTTTTCAGTATTGATTTTAGGGATGGTACTGGCAGGCCGTGCCTTTGCCCAGGCCCCCAATATCACCTACACTAACTCTCAGACTATTGTAGCGGGCACAGCGATCACCCCGATTGCCCCAACTAATAGCGGCGGAGCTGTAGCCGTTAATGGCCAGACTTTTCTTCTGGCAGGTACGGTTGGTATGGCAGGATATGCTGATGGAACAGGTAGCGCTGCAAAATTCAGCAATCCAATTGGTATGACGATGGGCCCGGACGGGAACATCTATGTGGCCGACCAGGCAGGCCAAAGGATAAGGAAAGTCACCCCCGGCGGAACGGTAACTATATTTGCCGGAACAGGGGCGGCAGGCGCTCAAAATGGAAACGCAATAGGCCAGGCAACCTTTAATGCACCCTGGGGGCTTTGTTTCGACAATAATGGTAATATGTTTGTCGCAGAATATTCTAACCACCTGGTACGCAAAATAACACCGGGAGGAATCGTGAGCACGTATGCAGGGAGCGGGATAGCTGGTTTTGCAGATGCAACAGCAGGGAACGCCCTGTCAGCTCAATTTAATAGTCCTACAGGGGTTGTTGCAGATGCATTAGGAAATGTTTATGTGGCGGATTTAGGCAATTACAGGATACGGAAGATTACTCCATCGGGTGTTGTTTCTACCTTTGCAGGCAATGCGACACGCGGATATGCTGATGGCGTGGGTACAGCAGCCATGTTCAGCGCCCCGGAAACAGTTGATTTCGACCCGCAGGGAAACCTGATCGTTGCTGACAAGACCAATAACATGATCCGCAAGATCACCCCGAACGGAACCGTCTCTACGCTTGCCGGTCAACTCACAGCGGGATATTTCAATGCTACCGGGACCTCAGCAAAGTTTAATCTACCTTCAGCGGCCACAGTGGATGCAGCGGGGAATATATATGTTACAGACTATACGAACAACTGTGTCCGCAAGATTGACCCGACAGGAGCGGTTACTACCTTATCAGGAACGACAGCAGTTGGGGCCAATAATGGAACAGGTACCGTCGCTACCTTTAACAGTCCTTACGTGATCGTCATTGACGGATCGGGTAATCTTTATGTTGGGGATTATCTGAACCAGGTGGTGCGGAAAGTATTGTCTACCCCATATACAATCAGTCCTGCCTTGCCCGCCGGTTTAAATTTCGATCTAAAGACAGGCATTATCAGCGGAGCAGCGCTTACAAGTTCACCATCGACAGTTTATACCATAACCGCATATAACCTCACCGGCAGCTTTGCCACGACATTAACCTTGTCAGTAGGAGCATCTATCGTCTCTCCGAGTCAGAACATGAACTATATCACGGTATATACGCCGCGGGTTTCAAACTTTACTCAACAGTCCCAGGTAATTACAGCCAGCCTGGACAAAACGCAGGTGGAAACCAGTATTCAATATATTGACGGACTGGGAAGGCCTATACAGACGGTACAGGTAAAAGGGTCACCCGGTGGCAGGGATGTGGTGCAACCGATAGCTTATGATCAGTTTGGCAGGGAGGCCACAAAGTACCTTCCTTATGCAGTGACAGGTACCGCAAGCAACGACGGCAGTTATAAAACAGATGCGTTAACAGCAGGTGCAGGCGTACTTAAGTTTTATAATCCGACAGGATCGGGTACAAGTGGCAGCCAGCAAAGTAATGGCATTGTGGTTATTCCTTCACCTTATGCCCAAACTGTCTATGAGCCCTCGCCGCTTAACCGGCCGGTAGAACAAGGCGCTCCCGGTGATCCCTGGCAACCCGTAGCCAACAGTACGACAGGCCATACTAAAAAAATAGTATACACCACAAATAATACCACCGCCATTACCGATACCGCCAACACTACATTTGTGGCCTTATACACAGTAACCATTAATAGCGACCAGAGCAGGACATTGACCAGGGCAACCGGTACCGCAGGTAACTATGCTGCCGGACAATTATATCTCACCGTCACCAAAGATGAAAACTGGATAAGCGGCAGGGCAGGAACTGTGGAGGAATACAAAGACAAAGAAGGTCATGTAGTATTGAAACGAACCTTTAATTATTTAACGTCTCCGGTAACGCTGCAGATACTATCCACTTATTATGTATATGATGATCTGGGTAACCTGGCTTTTGTGTTAAGCCCTCAAGCCAACGCGGACAACACGACTCCTTCACAAACGACGCTGGATAACCTGTGCTACCAGTACCGTTATGATGAACGAAACAGGCTAAGCCAAAAGAAAATTCCTGGCAAGGGATGGGAATATATTGTTTATAACAAACTGGATCAGCCGGTATTGACGCAGGATGCTGTTCAACGGGCAAACAATCAGTGGGCGGTTACCAAATACGATGCCTTGGGCCGGGTAACAATGACCGGATTGTTAAACAGCAGTGCAACGCCGGATGCATTGAAAACCAATATTTATACGTATAGCCAATGGGATATACGCGATTATACCAATACCACTACAGGTTACCTGATAAACAGTTATCCGGGACTCAACACGATCCTGACTGTTAACTATTACGATGATTACACCTTTAGTAACATAACAGGGGCGCCTGGGAACTACACCGCACCAGGTAATTCCAGCACGATGACTAAAGGGCTTCTTACGGGCAAGAAAACAGCTGTGCTAAATACCCCGGCAGATATGCTTTGGGATGTGCTATATTATGATAACCTTGGTAGGGTAATAAAGACCTATGCGCAGCATTATTTAGGCGCTACAGCCAATCTGAATAATTATGATGCGATTACCACTACTTACAATTTCACCAATGCGCCAACCACGACCATGCGCCAGCACTTTACAACCGGGAACACCACGGTGCCTATGCTGACGGCCACCAATACCTATATGTATGACCATATGGGCCGGAAGATAAAAACCTGGGAACAGCTGACCTATGGCAGCAACTTACCTACGGGCAATACACTAATAAGCCAGGTAGATTACAACGAAGTGGGTCAGGTGCTGACCAAACATTTGCACAGTACTGACAGTGTAAATTTTTATCAGAACGTGGCCTATGCCTATAATGAACGTGGCTGGCTGCTTACCAGCAGTGCACCGCTGTTTGCCATGAATCTGTATTATAATACCAGTGCAGGCATCAAAGCCTGGAACGGAGACATTAAGTATCAGTACTGGGGAACGCCGGGCAACCTGAGCCAGCACTTTGCCTATAACCAGGATGCATTGGGCAGGCTGATCGCGGGCAGTTCCACGATAAATTATAACGAGTACCCTATCTATGACCTGAACGGCAATATTACAGGATTGAACCGGGGCGTAGGGCCGACGACTTATACCAATACTGATCAATTGGTCTACACGTACACCGATGCAGGCGGCAACTATACCAACCAGGTGCAGAGCATCAACGAGCTAAATACAACCAGTACGGTCGGCATGCTGGGAGGAATCACCAAGTACACCTATGATGGTAACGGTAATATGCTGACACAAAGGAACCAGGCTGGTAATATTCAACAGGACAAGACGTATACTTATAACTTGCTGAATCTTCCACAGAGTGTGGCGGCAAATACAGGCTTAACAACATCCACTACCCTGACCTACGTTTATGATGCAGCAGGCACCAAGCTGAGAAGAACCAGCACTGGGCTGAGCAATACAACTGACTACATTAATGGTATCCAATATGACAGCAATCAGACTCCTGCATTTAATTTCGTACAAACAGAGGAAGGCAAAGCAGCTTATTTGCCTACAACCGGCGGATTTGATTATTACTATTACCTGGGAGATAATTTAGGGAATACACGACTGACCTTTGATACAAAAACAAGCGTCGCAACAACGTATCAAACAGATGACTATTATCCATTTGGGTTGGAGATACCGCGAGGTACAATACCAAATCCTAAAAATGAATATCTTTACAATAAAAAAGAGCTGCAGGAGGAGCTTGGGCAATACGATTACGGCGCAAGGTTCTATGACCCAGTGATTGGGAGATGGAATGTGGTGGATGCTAAAGCTGAGAAGAGTCGACGGTTCTCTACATATACATATGGTAACGATAATCCTATACGTTTTATCGATCCAGACGGAATGTTCTCAACCGATGTCACAAAGAATGATAACGGAACGTACACGGTTGTTGCAGCTAAAGCTGATGGGGACAAGAATGTGTATGTACGTGATTCAAAAGGTCAACGAACAGGTGAAGTTATAGGAAAGACATTGACCGACAGGTCTTTTATAGGCGACGATGGAAAAGCTGTGACAGGTGCAGTGATTAAAATGTGGGATAAGTCAGGCACAGACTTCCTAAAAGGTTTAATGTCATTAACAAAAGACGGTAAGATAAATCTCCATGGATATATGATGAATGCAACTGGAGGACAAGTGCTTGATTTTAAAACAAAGGACATAAAGAATAGGCCTCAGGGGGAAACCGTATCGCAATATATGTACAGGGGAATGCCAGTTGATGGTGTGCCTGGTTTAGGAAATAACAGTGGTGTACCTACAATTGCTACAGCGAGAGATATAGGAAATGTTGGTGCAGGATTCGAGGCTGGCTATAATGGAATGACTTGGGGACAGGCAAGGATGGGCTTTGATGCGTTGCAAAGTACGCAGGATGGCAAACCATCTGCGGAGGGAGCAACTACACAACTTGCCGAGAAAGCAGGATTTCATTTAGGCGCAGGAGCTTATGAGAGCGCCCACCCTGGATCAGCAAGTGGTAATGAACAAGAGAATCCGTATCCAGCTCATTAAATAAAAAAACATAGTTATGAGAAAGACAGTAATTTTAATTGTTATAAGTTTGCTAGTGCTACTTGGATTTTATGGGGAATCCAGAAAGTTCTTTTGTTTACCGAACGGTCAATGTGTAACAGTTTGGAAGACATTTAACGATGTTTGCTATATCGTGCCAAATAAGTACTACGGTCTATTTAAACCATCTGAGAATTATTTGGAAACTACAAACAACAACAATCTGACGATTTACTTGACAAATCAAATGCCTAATGCCTTAATTTATAAAAGTGAGCTACAGGTATCGGTGATCAACAACGATAAGGGAAAGTGTTCTTTTTATGATTATAATAGAGATGCAAAACGGTTTGACCAGCTTCTGTACATCCCAAATGCGAAACGAAACAATGATGTTAAGAGTAATGTGCAGTTGATCGACATATTCATTCATGACAATTTCGCACAAGATAAAAATGGAATAAAACTGTAGCTTGGGGCAATCGTGTCTTAAAGATATTGTAGGAAGAAACAGCTATCAAGCCCAGCAGTCGTTGGGCTTTACTTTTTATAAGCCCTCTTGGCTTGATAGTCTCTAGTAACAAGGTCTATATAATCAAATATGCGTTGCCGCTCGTCTTCAGGTAGACTTTCAATATCCCCCAACTGGCGCGAGTATGACGGGTAGGGCTAAGTGTAAAGGCTACTCGTGACTTTCTTGAACTTTTTATATTTTTAAACTCTAATGAGTATAAAGTATAAGTTCAGGGATCAGGAACGACTCTATTTTGTAACCTTCGCTGTAGTTAATTGGATAGACCTGTTTATACGAAATGAATACAAGGAAATTATGCTTGATTCATGGAAACATTGCCAGGCAAACCAAGGGCTGGAAATTTATGGCTGGTGTATTATGACAAGCCACATCCATATGATCATTGGCACACATAACGCTAAACTTGAAGACATCATGCGGGATATGAAAAAGCATACCTCATTAGAATTAAAAAAAGCCATTCAAAACCATCCATCAGAAAGCAGAAGAGAATGGTTGCTTTGGATGATGGAAAGGGCGGGTAAAAAGAATAGCCAGAACCTGAATTTCCAACTCTGGCAACAGGACAATCATCCGATCGAACTGTCAGACTTTAAAATGTTGCATCAAAAACTCGACTATATTCATAATAACCCGGTAGAGGCCGGAATAGTAGAGAAACCTGAAGATTATTTGTATAGCAGCACCAGGGATTACTATGGTTTACCAGGGTTAATTGACATAATATTAGTTGAGCCGATGGTAGGATAGGTGGTCACGAGTACACCACCTCTTTAGGCCTTCGCTGCATACTCGCGCCAGGTCGGGGGGATGCACATGAAAATAAGGATCCGGGAATGGCGGACGTACTCAAGAACAATCCTGAGGCGGTAGCAGATCTGAAAAAGAATGGCACTGTTCAACTGAATGCAGTAATTGCCGATTCCTTTGTCGATCAATTAAATAATGAAGTCGGGAGGCAAATAGCAACCAACAATCCGGGTCTGACAATGAAGCAAATTGCCATTAAGGCTCTTGAGGCCGTGAGGGACGGCAAATCTTACGTGTATGAAGTCGGGAAAAATGGGAAGCTCGCTACTATTAAACATTCATCAATGACTCAAAAGCAATTTGCAAAAGCGCTGAAGTCCTTAAACGATCAATTTAAACCAAATGAAAAAAATTAAATATATTATCAATTTTACTTTATTGATATGCCTTTGTGGATGCTCGGGCTCAGATCGTCATTTGTTACACACGCTGCAAAATGAATTAGAAAACCACGTATCTCTCGCCAAAAAAGACTTTAGGGGATACTCTGTTTTCAAGCTATCTGATATTACCGATTTTGAATGGGATAAATTTTATGTCTTTGACGAATATGTCACGAACAAGCAACTAAAGGAAATAACCGGAGTTACCTGGGACGGAGCTGCACCTTCCCGCGGAGAGAAAAGAATTTTGTTTATATACAAGCATAAAGTTGTGCGTTATATCGACTATAACCCGGCCACCTTTCCGTTATTTATTTATTTGTGCGGTCCGAGCGAACAATACGAATTCTCTAAAAATGACGATCCATTTTGTGCATTTGAGTTTCAGGAGAACAAAAAATATTTTTGGGCGATGGTGCCATCGAGGTGTATTAAAAACTTCCAAGATCTTTACAAACATAGGTAGTATTGCAAACAGGTAATGTATCGATCCTGATGCCGGAATGTCTTGTCCTAAAATAAGTTTACGAAGGTGAACATGAACGCATAGTGCTGCATACCAATTTAAAAATTAAATATTGATTTCCTTAAGGAAACAATTACTTTTGCAGTGTTGTAAATAAGCATACTATGGCACATCATCAGGAAGAAGGAAAAAAAGAAATCAACGTTAACAATTTATATTACGTGGTTGGTGTAGTTTTCGGACTATTAACCGGCGCGGTATTAGAGGTAGGTGTTAAGTGGATAATTGTTGGTGGAGTTTTAGGTTTATTGACAGCAGCCTTATTTGTAGCGGTATTTGTAAGAGGCCGTGAGCAACGCTGATCCTGAATTACCCTCATTCATAAAAAACTGGAACCAGTTTTACGGTATCGTTATCGTATGGCTGGTTTTTTTAATTTTCGTATTTTGGCTCATTACCCTCCTCTTTAAATGAGCCTGATTGACTGGATTGTTTTAGCCGTTACCCTGCTCGTCATTGTGATATATGGCGTGTGGAAAAGCGGGCGCAACCAGAATATCGATCAGTATCTTGTCGGCAGCCGCTCTATGCCCTGGTATACCGTCGGTTTATCCGTAATGGCTACGCAGGCAAGCGCTATTACTTTTTTATCGGCACCGGGGCAGGCCTATTCAGACGGGATGCGGTTTGTGCAATTTTACTTTGGTTTGCCGCTGGCCATGATCGTGCTTTGTGTCACCTTTGTGCCGATCTTCCACCGGTTAAAAGTTTATACTGCCTATGAGTTTTTGGAGCAGCGTTTCGACCTGAAAACAAGGGCGCTTACCTCGTTCCTGTTCCTGGTTCAGCGGGGCTTATCCACAGGGATTACTATTTATGCACCGTCTATTATTTTGTCAACTATATTAAATATCAATACCGTTTACACCACCCTTTTTATAGGCGGACTGGTGATATTCTACACCGTTTACGGCGGAACAAAAGCAGTAAGTTATACCCAACTGCTGCAAATGAGCATTATATTTTTAGGGATGTTCCTGGCCGGGGTAATGGTAGTAAACTTGCTGCCGTCGGGTACGGGATTTACCAAAGCGCTGCACATGGCCGGCAAGCTGGGCAGGATGAATGTGATCGACTGGAAATTTGACATCAATAACCGCTACACCGTTTGGAGTGGTTTGATAGGTGGTTTCTTTTTGCAGCTATCCTATTTCGGTACTGATCAAAGCCAGGTGGGACGATATTTGACGGGAAGTTCAGTCGGGCAAAGCCGCCTCGGGCTGATCATGAATGGCCTGATCAAAATACCCATGCAGTTTTTGATATTATTGATTGGTGTGCTTGTATTTGCCTTTTACCAGTTTAATCAGCCCCCTTTGTTTTTTAACCAATACGAGGTAAAACAAGTTAAATCAGGTCAATATGCCGGGCAATACAACGATCTTGAAGAACAATACTCCGCTGCCTTTCAACAGAAAAAGATTAGCGCTGATGAATTGTCAAACGCATTGGAAAGCAAGAATGCAGGTCAGATTAGTAAAGCAAGTGATCACCTGAAACAGGCTGACGCGGCAGAATTATCCATCCGGAAGAATGCCGTCAACCTGATGAAGAAGAACAACAACAAGGCCGATACTGACGATACCAATTATGTATTCCTGAATTTTGTGACGCATTTTTTACCCCGTGGATTGATCGGTTTGTTGATCGCCATCGTGTTTTTAGCATCAATGGGCTCTACCGCCAGTGCGCTCAATTCCCTGGCCTCAACAACTGTAGTAGATATTTATAAGCGCGTCATCAACCCCAATGCATCAGACAAAAATTACCTGAATGCATCCCGGCTGGCAACTGTATTTTGGGGCATAGTGTGTATAGTAATGGCGCTTTATGCCGCTAAACTGGGTAATTTGCTGGAGGCAGTGAATAAATTAGGTTCTTATATCTATGGCACCATACTGGGTGTGTTTGTAGTCGCCTTCTACCTGAAAAAGGTAAAGGGAACGGCCGTATTCATAGCAGCGATATTTAGTGAGATCATTATTTGCCTGATGGGTTATTACCAGGTAATTGCTTATTTGTGGCTCAATGCGATCGGCTGTTTCCTGGTCATCATTATAGCATTGATAATCAATCCCGGTATACGTTCAAAGGTGAAAGAAATATAGTAATTTATTGGTTCAGCCGTTGGGAAGTAAGCCATTAGAAATCAAGGCAATAAAAATCCAATTGTAACATTCTGGTTACACGACCATTTTCATCGTTTTTATATTTACCTTTAGTTAAATAATAGCATTAAATTAATTAGGGAAAATAGCTGGACGCGAGGTTTGGCTATTTTTTTGCTTTATATGCAAGCCTTTTAATTAATTATTATTCAATAACAACGCAATCATTTGTCATAAATTGCCCTGTCTCAAATAAGTCCTTAAATTTCAAAAACCGGGCAATAAAAAACCTGTCATTATAAACTTTGAAGAATCTCTTTTTTTGGATCTTCGCCATAAAAATAATGACAGGTGAAAAATACTTTCTACTTAGCCTGATCAACCACTGCCTGGTTCAGGCGTTCATATTCTTTATCATTTTGATCATGTGCCAGCTTCACGCCTTGCTTTGCAGTAGCCAATGCCCCGGCTTTATCTCCCATTTTTAGTTGAATCCGTGCTTTCCAAACTTTATAAAACGGCGCTGAGGGTTCCATTTTCTCAGCAGTGCTTATCCATTCCAATGCTTTTTTAAGATCCTTATTATTTTCATAATAATACATCGCTGATTCAAAATATGGCTTCTTATCGTGATTCATGATCTCGTCAATATTGGCCATCACTTTGGTGTCAACATCGGTACTGATATGAAACGAAAAAGATATGTTTTCCCACCTTAATTCCAGCTCGCATTTGGTTTGATCTACATTGTTAAAC